>Ga0316207_10003073_pt1 | contig 15983 bp, 18 predicted proteins | sample 6weekpyrite_MG_FD_204943 | JGI IMG/M metagenome (GOLD analysis project Ga0316207, IMG submission 204943) | Microbial mat bacterial communities from mineral coupon in-situ incubated in ocean water Damariscotta River, Maine, United States -... | ecosystem: Environmental > Aquatic > Marine >... | reverse complement strand
TTATCAGCTATGTGCGTCGCAACTACGGCATTCTGATTGGTGAGGCCACAGCTGAGCTGATCAAGCATGAAATTGGTTCAGCTTATCCGGGTAAAGAGCTGCTAGAAATCGAAGTCAAAGGCCGTAATCTGTCTGAAGGTATTCCAAGAAGCTTTACACTGAACAGCAATGAAATCCTGGAATCATTACAGGAGCCTCTCTATGGTATCGTCAGCGCAGTTAAAACAGCATTAGAACAAACACCACCAGAACTGGGTGCTGATGTAGCAGAACGCGGCATCGTATTAACCGGTGGTGGTGCATTATTACGTGATATCGATCGCCTGATCATGGAAGAAACCGGTCTGCCAGTTGTGATGGCCGAAGACCCTAAAACATGTGTAGCGCGTGGCGGTGGCCGCGTACTGGAACTCATCGATGAACACGGCGGCGATTTTCTGGCCGTTGAATAAATAGCTTTATAGCATCGGAAGTGTTGCCGGCTCAAATGAGCCGGTTCAGATTTAAACAATCATACTAAGAGTCCATTAAGCATGGTGGAAATGAATGCCCTGTTTCAGAACAGGGCCTCACTGATCGTACGCGCAATCATACTGACCGCTCTTTCGGTTGCATTAATGATCGCTGACCACCGCTGGAATCACCTCGAGACACTGCGCCATGCATTGTCCAATGTTATTTACCCTTTAAAATACACCATTAATATTCCTGCCGAATTTGTGCAGTGGATTGATCAATCTGTTACTTCACACAACAAATTAGTTCAGGATAATGAGCAGTTAAAATCAGACCAGCTTTTATATGAAGCACGCTTGCAAAAAATGGATACGCTTGAACTTGAAAATCAACGTTTACGTAAACTATTAGGCACCCCGAAAAAGGCCAGCGAACGTGTTTTAATCGCCGAGATATTTAGCGTAGAACAAGACCCCTACAAACGCCTGATCAGTATTAACAAAGATGCTGATGATGGTGCTTATATCGGACAGGCAATTATTGATGCTAATGGCATTATGGGGCAGATCGTTCACGTGACTTCAAATGCATCAACCGTTATGCTGATTTCCGACAGTAATCACGCTGTACCTATTCAAATCAACCGCACGGGTCTACGTGGCACCGTATTTGGCACCGGTGACTCAAGCAAACTGGAACTGCGCTTCATTCCTCACAATGCCGACATTAAAGTTGGAGATATTGTATCAAGCTCAGGTTTGGGCGGCCGCTTCCCTCCCAATTACCCGGTTGGCATTATCAACAAAATCGAGCGTCCGGCTGGCGAGACCTTTGCACATATCGAAATCACACCTTCCGCAAAACTCGAACAGAGCCGGGAAGTGCTGATGTTATGGCATAACGCACCCACTGATACGTTTGGTCTTGAGGGAAAGAACAAAACTAAAGGTAAGGATAAAAAATGAATAAAAAACCTTACCTCGCGATCATCATCACCTTACTACTGGCACTCATGCTCAATATGCTGCCATTACCTGACTGGGCAAATCATCTGAGGCCAGACTGGGTTGCTCTGGTTCTGATTTACTGGGCAATGGCATTACCATTAATAGTGGGGGTAACCACCGCCTTTATTTTTGGACTACTGCTTGATGTTAGCCAGAGCACTTTACTCGGTCAGCATGCTCTGGCACTGGTCATCATTATATCTCTGGTACAACGCCTGTATTTAAGAATACGCGTTTACACACTAATCCAGCAGGCTATTTTTGTCGGCATATTATTAACCATTAAACAACTGATGGTACTATGGGTCAGCGGCATGATAAATACCGCACCCGATACTTCACTTTATTTTTTACCCGCATTAACTGGTGCAATTATCTGGCCCTGGTTATTTATTTTGCTACGCGATATTCGCCGGCGTTTTTGTCATTATCAGCACCATTAAATACTGTTTATTTTTTTCAAAGCATAAAGCAATAAGACCATGAACCTGACTTCACTTAAACAAAAAATGGAACAGTATGGTTTTGTCAGTCATAAAGATTATGGCTATGCACTACGTTGTATAGATAATTCAGCGGCTGAACATATTAAAACGTTAAATATTGAAGGCGAACCCGGCCGCAGGAAAACGGCTTTTGCGAATGCCCTTGCACATGCACTCGAATATAAGAACATTCTCTATCATGAATTTGGACAGGAAAATAAATCACCTATTCTGGTCCAGTTTGATAATGAAGAACAAACCGTTGATATTGATCCGATAGAAGATTTCGAAAAAAACATTATTGAATCCTGCGCACTAAGTGAAGCAGAGACCACTGTTTTAATTCTCGATCAGTTGCACCTTGCCAGCTTTAAAGACCACATGAGTCTTACCAGTTTCATCACTTCCAAGACATGGAATAGTAATGACAACCAGTTTCTGGCCAATACAAACAACTTCATCATCATGCTGATTTCTGAGACTGAAATTTATCACGCTTTGCAACAATGTAGTTTTAAGATCTGGGTCGACAGCTTATACCAGCCAGGAAAACCACCTTCATACAATGAACTCGAACTTGAATCTGCTGCTCAGCAATGGATCAACACATTATCAGATATTTTTACAGCACTTAATTTAAATCCAACATTAAACACTTACCAAAAAATCGCTTTTGATATCGAGCAGCATGTTCGCACAGCTGATCAGTTAAAAATTTCTTTATATGGCTGGGTAGAAGGCATTTCCTATCCCGATCTGTTTACTGAAGAAATGGATACGTTATTTTTACAGGCACAAACAGCGATTGAAAATTATATTGGCATCGAAGAGCCGATAGAGTTATCCGGTGAACTCCCACATGAAAATAACAAGCTGTAACAATCCTGTAACATTTCAGCCCTGCACTTTTTTATGTGACTAAACGCACTAAGGGTTAGCCCGTAAAGTTTTTTAAATACTGCCGTGATTCCGACAAACGGTTGACATTCCATGACGCGGCTTAATGAAAAATCGTGTCTAATTATGCATATTACTCTAATGTATAAAGGAGTCTCTGAGGTTAAGGCAAATGATGACAAATACTCACGGTAATTTACAATCTGATGCTTCTCAAATCACACTACGTGATGTCACCAGCACAGCTAAATTATTTAATTTCAATCGCCCGGTTTATGTTTCAAACAGGGTCTGGCGTGACTGTATTGATATTCATAGCATTGGCAATGAACTTGCCGTTCTACAACGCCTGCGTCATGTTTTATTTATGGCCTCAAGCGCTCTTCGAAACAGAGTTACCGATGTTGACTGCGAGTTTCGCATTCAGCGTATCCCCAGCGATAAACCCAACAACCATGCAGAGTCAGTAAATCTAAAATTAAAAGCCTTTATTGATGAAGATGACCGGCCCATTGTCACCATTTATTTTCCGGATGAATAATAATTATGAAAGGATTCTTAAACAACACTAACCGTTTGTTTGGCAAAGGAAATGCTGCAAAAAAGAACAACCAGACTTCCTCTGTTGATCGCTCGAGTATAACCGTCTTAGTCGTTGATGACTCACGCACCCAGCTTTACGTCAGTGAAAAAGCACTTCATCAATTTGGGTTTTCTGTCATCACTGCAGAAAATGGTAAAGAAGGCATTATCAAGGCACGAGAAAAAAAACCTGATCTGGTTTTAATGGATATCGTCATGCCCGAGGTTAATGGGTTTCAGGCAACCCGCTATCTTACCCGTCACCCTGAAACTTCTCATATCCCCATAATAATTGTCAGCAGTTCAGATCAGGAAGCGGATAAGGCCTGGGGCTTAAAACTTGGCGCCTGTGACTTTGTAACGAAACCCACTGACCCGGCTCAACTACTGACGAAAATCCTGCGCAATTTACCGGATAAACAATCCAGCCAAAAGCAGTCAGAATTAGCTGAAACAGAATCACATCAGGCCAGCTAAAATACACCTATTCGGGCTTGATCTGGCACCATGAATAAAGACTATCAATACAACTAATCTCTTCTAATGTCACAAAACATCCTGAAGCAGGCTTCTGAAAGACAGATGACTACCGCCAATGAACGCGAATAAACGCAAAATATAAAACGGCATGTAGGGCGCATGGAATGCACCCTACACTCTATATTGATGTAACAGAAATAGTTAAAAAGATTTTAACCTTATTTGCGTTTATTCGCGTTCATTGGCGGTAAAAATATCTTTTAAGAGGCCGCTATTAGCTATTTGAAGTCATAGCACTTGTCTGTTCTTATGTTGTCTTATATTTCAAATAGTTTGAGCCTATCTGATCGAACACAGTGAATGTTAAATTCTGAAAAAACTAACATTTTTATTCAAACATACTTTTCATCATATCAAGATGACTACGGGCATTCTTTTTACTCGCTTCTTCATCTAACTGACGACCACCACCTGTCCATTCAAGATCGTCTTCCGGTAATTCATCAAGAAAACGACTGGGATCACATTCTACTGACTCACCAAAACGCTTTCGTTTTTTTGCATAAGTAATGGTCAAATTACGTTTTGCGCGGGTAATTCCCACATAGGTCAAGCGACGCTCTTCTTCAATATTATCTTCCATAATACTACTGCTGTGCGGTAACAGTTCCTCTTCCACACCCACCATAAATACATTTGGAAATTCCAGACCTTTAGCAGCATGGTAAGTCATTAATGAAACAGCATCCTGATTTTCTTCTTCGTTATTACGTTCAAGAATATCCATCAGACACATATGCGCGACCATTTCACCGAGTGTCTCGCCTTTTTCTTTATCCGCTATACGCTGCAACCAGTCGAGTACATCGGTGACGTTTTTCATGCGTCGCTCTGCAATTTTATCGTCTTTACATTGCTCGAATAACCACAATTCATAACCAATTTCTTCGATCATTGAGCGCGCGACCTGTACAGGATTACCTCGTTCAGCCTGTTCAGTTGTTTCTTCAATCCAGTGCGCAAAAGCAGTTAGTTTTTTCCAGACACGTTCGCTTAATATTTCCTTAACACCAAACTCCAAACTCGCTGCCATCAAGCTGATGCCGCGTTTTGTCGCGTACATACCCAGTTTTTCAAGTGTGGACGGACCAATCTCACGACGCGGCGTATTTACAATCCGTAAAAAAGCCGTGTCATCATCCGGGTTAGATAATAAACGCAGGTATGCCATCACGTCTTTTACTTCTGAACGCTCAAAGAAAGAAAGCGCGCCACTGATCACATAAGGAATACTCATCTCACGCAAGTAACGTTCAAATAATCGCGACTGAAAGTTACCCCGATATAAAATGGCATAATCTTTAAAACTGGTGCTTTTCTGAAATTTATGCGATTGTAATTCCATCACCACACGTTCAGCTTCGCCCTCTCCACTTGTGCACTCAATCACTTTGATCGGATCGCCAAAACCAAGGTCACTCCATAATCGTTTTTCATAAACGTGGGGGTTGATACGGATCAGTTGGTTAGCAACTTTTAGAATTCTTCCACTGGAACGGTAATTTTGTTCCAGCTTAACAACCTGTAGTTGCGGGTAATCTTTATTTAACTGTTCAATATTTTCCGGCCGCGCACCGCGCCAGGCATATATCGACTGATCGTCATCACCAACCGCAGTGAGTCTTGCTTCGGTACCAATAATTAATTTAAGCAATTCATACTGACTGGCATTAGTATCCTGATACTCATCCACCAACAGATAATGGATTCTGCGACGCCAGCGCAATAAGACATCCTGATGCTGCTGAAACAGCTGCACTGGCTTCATAATCAGGTCATCAAAATCAACCGCATTATAGGCGTGTAGTTGACGCTGATATTTCACATAGAAACTGGCAAAGAATGCATCCTGATCAGTCTCTGCGCTGTACAAGGCTTGTTCCGGGGTCACAAAATCATTCTTCCAGCGCGATATACGATGCGAGATCACTTCAGCATCATCAACATTACTGCCCGACTCTGCACGCTGTAACTCACGAATGACCGTCTGCACATCGGTGCTATCAAAAATACTAAAACCCTGTTTTAAATCCGCCGCCTGATATTCCTTACGCAGGATATTTAAACCAAGGTTATGAAAAGTTGAGACAATCAGGCCACGTGTATTGGTACCGGTCAGTTGCTCATTAACCCGGCTTTTCATTTCACGTGCGGCTTTATTGGTAAAAGTCAGCGCCGCGATGTGCATCGCCTTAATACCGCAATCCTGAATCAAATAGGCTATTTTCCGGGTAATTACGCGGGTTTTGCCACTGCCGGCACCGGCCAGTACTAACAATGGCCCATCAATATATTTTACTGCTTCCCGTTGTTCGGGATTCATTCCAGAAGACACTAAAAAAAACACCAGATAACTAAGACGTGAAGACTGCTATTGTACCGAAAACTACGCTTTTTGTACGGCATAATAACGGCCATTAATCAGGACTTGCATCTGCCTAAGAATTAGTGAAATATGGGCTTATGAGTAACATTAAGTCACTGACACAGTTTAATTTTTACCCCGAAATTGAAGAAACAAGCGGCCATAGTCTGGTTTATTTTTCGGCGCCTGCCTGCTCATCCTGCAAACATCTGACAATGGTATTAAGCGATCTGCATCAACATGATGCAAACTTATCGATTTTCAAGATAGATGCTCAACAAGATCAGGCATTAGTCAGTGAATATGATGTCAGTCACTTGCCAGCGCTATTTCTGTTTAAAGACGGCCAATATCATGCCGAACTGGCCTGTGAGGCTCGTGCTGACAGTATTTTAAAATGTATTGAGAGCGCCAGTCAGAGAACTGCTGAGGACGCACCATGAACATAGATACGAATACTGGCTTACTCGACAGCGCCCAGTTTATCGCCTCACCTAATTTTGATGAGCGCAGCGGTAGCCAGTCAACTGATCTTATTGTTTTGCATAACATCAGCCTGCCACCCGCCCAATTTAACGACAACTGGGTGGAAAAGCTTTTCACAAACTGTCTGCCGGCAGAGAAAGACCCTTATTTTGCGTCGATCTGCGAGCTGCGTGTTTCTTCACACCTATACATACGCCGGAATGGTGATATTTTTCAGTTTGTTCCCTTCCATCAGCGTGCCTGGCACGCTGGCGTCTCCAGCTATCAGGGAAAAACAGCCTGTAATGACTTTTCCATAGGCATTGAACTCGAGGGCACTGATACTATGCCGTATGAGGATATTCAATACCGGAAACTGGCCGAAGCACTGGAAGCATTATTAATCGCCTACCCGGATCTAAAAAAAGAAAGAATTACCGGTCATTGTGACATTGCGCCGGGTCGGAAAACCGACCCAGGTGAATCTTTTGACTGGCCAAGGCTCAAACAATTACTGGCAATAGATAGATTTGAAGAAGTATAAGTGACTCTGGTGATTCACAGCCGTTAGCTGATCCAGTAAACTATAGAAAACAATTTAAGCAATAAACGACATCTTATAAAAATGTTTACAGGATGCGGTTTATTTTTACAGGGAAAATAATAACAATATGGCTCTTATTTCCATAATTTTGGGGCTGCTGCTGGATCGTCGCTGGGACGGTCTCGCGCAATTTCGGCAATTTGGCTGGTTTAAGCAGTTTACTGCTTTTATCATCGACAAAACTGACAAGTATTTACATAACCCCACTGCCCGCTATCTTTCCGTCTTACTCATACCCGTTGTCGGCATGATTATTATTCAGGACTTGATTGCAGACTGGTCAATTCCTGTGGCCTTTTTGTTTGCATTCATCGTCTTTGTTTATTGTCTCGGTTCACTTGAGATTGAGCAACAATTTGAACAGATCATCGATGCATTTAAAAACAATGATGAAGACAAAGCCCGCTCTGTTATTAAAGAAATCGGTACTGACAGTGACATTGATAGCGACAGCATGATTGACAGTACTCTGCAATCAACCATGGATACCGTAATTGAACGTTTATTTGGTGTTATCTTCTGGTTTGCAGTACTCGGACCTGTTGGCGCTATATTATATCGTCTGAGCCAGTTGCTGTTTGCAGATTTATCCAGTGACCCGGTTTATGCAAAAACAGCCGAACGAATGCTTAACCTGCTTGACTGGGCACCAAAACGCTTTCTGGCCATCAGCTTTGCAATTACCGGTCACTTCGAAGGCGCATTAGCCGCTTTTCATGAAAATAAAGAAACTGACCGCACGCAACAATATTTACTGATCGATGTCTGTCACGGCTCACTCGAAGGAAATGACAGTACGGATAAAGCAGCCTATCTTGGTGCATTCCGTGGTCTCGTATTACGCAGTTTAATTGTCTGGCTAACTACGATTGCAGTGCTAACGTTACTTGGCTGGAATTAATTCATGTCAGTGGCTGTTTTAGATACCCGTCTTGATATTTTGCGCCATGGAGAACCTGATGGCGATGACTGTTTCCGTGGTAGCGGCGTCGACCATCCACTGACAGATCATGGCTGGTCGCAGATGCAGGCGGCCATTGCACAAAAGACAGAATGGGACTTAATCATCAGTTCGCCACTCAGTCGCTGCCGTGCTTTTGCAGAAAAACTGGCCACGGATTTATCATTAGAGCTCATCTTAGATGAAGATTTAAAAGAAATTGGTTTTGGTAGCTGGGAAGGACGTACAAAAGAAGACATCAAAGCCAATGACAGCGAAGCTTATAAACAGTTCTGTCTGGACCCTGTTCATAAACGGCCTGCCGGTGCTGAACCATTAGAAAAGTTTTCTAACCGGGTCTGGCACAAACTTGAAAAGATTGCTGCCAGCCATCAAGGTAAACGTATTTTAATTATCGCCCATGCCGGCGTTATTCGGGTTGTAACTGCCCGTACCCTGGGGCTGGCACTAAATGATGTCTACAACCAGCTGAAAATTGAATACGCAGCTACCATAAGCTGTCGCTTTAATGATAAAGGCAAAGCCATATTGCTACTGCCCTCCTCACTGTAAATAACCTTAAGCCTGTGCCGTACTGGCTGCAATTGATGGCAGCTTATTTAAACTCAAACCCAGTTCCTGAGCCTGACTCAGTGCGCGTTGCAGGCGTGCCGGTGCACTGCGCCCCATGCATTGATGCTGCGGATCCCCGTCAAAGGCCTGCAACATTAAATCCACCAGTTCTGTTTTGTGCAATGACTGCTTTGTTAATTTTTCCTGAATCATCAGCACATCATCTATCACCTGCTCAGCCACGTTCCGGTGCTGTTGCCACAACTCACCCACGTTGCCACCGACTTCAAGGCCGGCAATATTAGAGGTCAGAATATATAGATTTTTTACCACCAGCTCAGACAACATTGCGTCTTTGTCAGCCACTTGTTTAACAGTAATATCAAGTGTTGCAAGACAATCACCCACTAATGATGCCAGCGGACCGAATATCGGAGAAGGAATAATAACTTTTGAGTCCTGACCTTTTTTCTTTTCAAACCAGATTGAAATGACTGTCGGTTCAACGGCAAGCTTCTCCCAGTCACGTGGTAATAGCTCATTTTGCAATAACACCAGCACGGATAACCACTGCTCTGGAATCTGTTTTAAGCTTTCCTGCAAATCACCTTCACCCACAGCAAGAATAACGGCTGCCGGCTGTTCAATCTGCTGTTGTAAATCAGCTAGTGAGTCACCACGCAATACAGGGTAGACGACATGACCCAGCTTCAGAAAGCCACGCGCAAAGACACTACCAATTTCTCCCAACCCAATAACAACTACCGGTGCTTTCATATTCCGATTCTCTGCTTCTCTGTTACAATAAGGTCGAATTATAACAATAAGATGATGACTAAATAACCCATGACAGACGACTTCCGATTGCAGCAACTCAGAGACTGGCTGCAACAAACCCTGCAGACTGACCAGTATCAATTATCAGTTGCTTCCGCCGATGCCAGTTTCCGTCGCTATTTCCGCATACAATTAAATGACACAAGCATGATTGCGATGGATGCTCCGCCGGAAAAAGAAAATTGCCAGCCATTTATTCATATTGCTACTCTGCTGTTTTCAGCCGGCATTAATGCTCCAGAGATTATTGAACAGGATCTTTCTCAGGGGTTTTTATTACTGTCGGATTTAGGTGATACGCAATACCTGTCAGTTTTAGATACCAGCAGTTGTGATCAGTTATATAAAGATGCAATCGATACCCTGATACAAATACAGCTGGTAAAAACCGATACGTTGCCAGCCTATGACCGATCATTATTGCAAGCCGAAATGAATCTGTTTCCTGAATGGTTTATTGATAAACATCTCGCCATCACTTTAGATCAGCAGCAACAACACAGCCTGAACAACGTAATGGAATGCCTGACAGAAAACGCACTACAACAGCCACAGATTTTTGTACACCGTGACTATCATAGCCGCAACCTGATGCAAACAATGACCAACAATCCGGGGGTTATTGATTTTCAGGATGCTGTTAGGGGTGCCGTCACTTACGATCTGGCATCACTGTTTAAAGACTGTTATATCAGCTGGCCAAGAGCACAAATTGAAGACTGGCTGGGTTATTATTTCAATAAAGCAAAAGAAAAAAACATTCTCGACTCTGTTTGTCAGTTTGAAGATTTTGTTCAATGGTTCGACTTAATGAGCGTACAGCGTCATCTTAAAGTACTGGGAATTTTTTCACGCCTTAATATCCGGGATAACAAGCCTGGCTATTTAAATGACTTGCCGCTTACTTTTCAATATATAGCCGATAGTTGTGAACGTTATCCTCTGTTAAATCCATTAAAAACTCTGTTACAGGATTTAAAGGTCGCTGAAAAACTGGGTTGTGACTGGAAAAAACTACCATGAAAGCCATGATACTGGCAGCCGGTCGTGGTGAGCGTATGCGCCCCTTAACTGACAACATACCCAAACCCTTACTAAAAGTTGCCAACAAGAGTTTAATCGAACACCATATTGAAAATTTAAAAGCCGCAGGCTTCACTGAGCTGGTTATCAATACTGCCTGGTTATCTGAAAAAATTCATCAACAACTGGGTGATGGCAGCCAATACGGTGTTTCCATTGAATATTCCGATGAAGTAGAAGCCCTTGAAACAGGTGGTGGCATTAAAAAAGCGCTGCCACTATTAGGTGACAGTTTTCTGGTCGTTAATGGTGATGTCTGGTGTGATTATGATTACTCACAACTACCGGCCTTAGCAGAAAACATGCTGGCACATCTGGTTATGGTTTCTAACCCTGAACACAATCCCGATGGAGATTTTTCTATCATAAATAATTTATTATCAAACAAGAAACAGGACTGCTTAACATTTTCTGGTATTGGACTTTATCGCGCAGCAGTATTCAATCAAAAGGAACAACGTTTCCCGCTGGCCCCCTTGTTACGAAAATCAGCCGATGATAATAAAATAAGCGCAGAATTTTTCCCTGGCAACTGGCTGGATATTGGCACACCGGAACGGCTTGAACAATTAAACAGACAATTAGACGCTGCTGACATTTAAAAAGCCAGGCGGTAATATATTTCCGTTCGTGACATATCCTGCTTAACGCTACTAACAGAGTCTTCTGACTCAAGACTGATATATGAAATACCGGCAATATGATGACCAAATAGTTTTTTATATTCATACAGCAGTACAAGCCCGGCCGCTGGCTCATAATCAGTTTCAACAATCACATTAGAAATATCCGTTACCCGTGAAATATTATCATGATATGAAACACCTGCACCAACTAATGAAGTCGTAGTGTTGTAAAGATACAGACCTTGCAAATAACTCTGTGTTACCTCACCACTATCATCGCCGGCAGTCACTTTATCGTACTGATAGCCCAGTACCAGACGGTAACCATTTTTATTATTCCATATACCGTCATAGCCTAATTTTAAATTAAGACCACTTCCAAATGCCACATCATGCCCACCTGTTGAAGAGACTGCAATATCGCCCCCCAATGAATAGCCCAGACTTAGTGACAAACTGGATGATAAGTCATCCGACAATGAATTATTTTTAACGGGATCAGCAACAGGCTCAGATACCTCAGGCTTATCATCTTTAGCCATTTCTACAATTTCTGAAGGATGCAATGAACTTTCTATGTGGATTTTATTTTCAGATTGATCAACAGCTTTGACAAATTTATTTTCCGGCTCAGCCTGTATCTCAGTGCTCACTGATTCATCACTTATCACCGGCACTGCAGGCGTTACGGCACTGACAATCACCTCAGGTTTTTCCGGTTTTTTACTGAGTACATAGCCTGGCAATACGAGCAGCTGACCAACTTCCATTTTATTGAAGCCCGCGTAAAAAGAATCCGGATTTAAACGTTTTATATCCTGTCTCAGTCTGTGTTGCTTTTTATTAGATGCCGGAAAAAAGACTCTCGCTATCGAATATAAGGTATCACCCGATTTGACTCGCCACGTTTCATTCTTGGATAAATGTGATGCTGACGGTTTTTCAGGCTTTTTTTGTGCAACTTTTGTTGACTGAGAAAAAATAAAATCAGGCAGTTTTAAGCGGGCTCCGATATATAAACTACCGGCGCCTTTTTTAAAAACCTGCTGATTTAAACGAATGATTTCTGTTCTTATACGTTGCTGAGATGAGAGATTGTCAGGCGCTAATACACGTGAAATGCGATACAGAGTATCGCCTCTTTTTACTTCCCAGTGTTTATCCAATAATTCAGCATTCGTAAACTGAGCAACAAAAAGAAAGCTAATGGCAACTATACGTATAGTTAGTTTATTCATTAAAAACACTCCCTGTTTCATTGAATGCTCATTTGTTATTATCTAGAAAAGAACGGATACTGCCATTAAGGTCATATCATTATCCAGCGTCGTTACTTCAAACTCGAGTTTAATACGTGAACCCATTTTATAGCCGAGACCAATACCATAAGAGGTTATGTCATTTGTATTTGTGGTGACTGCTATACCATCATCTTTGATCATTTCCTGCTTAATTTTACCCACCTTAAATTTCATATAAGGCTGCCCCGTGCCCAGTAATGAAAGATAAAGTCCTGATATATTTGATTCCCAGCTACCACCTGATGCCAATACACCACCATCTGCTTTGGCACTAACATATTCTAAAATCGCTTTTTGGTTACGTGCGCTTAAAATAAAACCCGTAGCATCGGCATCGCCATGTTCAGCATCCCCACTAATTTGCCCTGCCAACAGGCCCACATTATAAGTTTCTTCATAAGCGGTATTACCGCGAGCCATTGCATTGTTAGAAATAATTAAAAGAAAACTACACAATGTGATTAAACGAGCCCAATTATTCATATTTTTTCCTGATTTTTGTTATACACCATAGATATCAAGGTTTGAGACAAATAACAAGCCAAACCGCTGATTCATGCCGTTTTGTTACTTATTGTGCGTTGTGTGCCTGTTGGTCCGCATGATAAGAAGAACGCACCATAGGACCACTGGCGACATTTTTAAATCCCATCGCCAGACCAATATCATGCAACTCATCAAATTCATCCGGCGTGACATATCGACTAACTGGTAAATGATCAAGACTGGGCTGTAAGTACTGCCCTAAGGTCAACATATCACAACCATGATCCAGCAGATCCTGCATGACCTGTTTCACTTCTTCAATTTCTTCACCCAGCCCCAGCATCAAACCTGATTTAGTTGGCACATCCGGATGTAAAGCTTTAAATGCTTTGATTAGATCCAGTGACCACTGATAGTCAGAACCGGGCCGCGCTTTTTTATAGAGACGAGGCACAGTTTCAAGGTTGTGATTAAAAACATCCGGTGGCGCTGTCTTCATCAGTTCCAGTGCAACGTCCATACGCCCGCGAAAGTCAGGCACTAATATTTCGATCTCGATCTCAGGCAATTGTTTTCTGGTTTCTGTAATGCATTCAACAAAGTGTCCCGCACCGCCATCACGCAAGTCATCGCGATCAACTGAAGTGATCACAACATATTTCAGTGCCATGTCTTTAATTGTTTTTGCAAGATTATGCGGCTCATCCTGATCCAGTGGCTTTGGACGGCCATGACCCACATCACAAAACGGACAACGACGGGTGCAGATATCACCCATAATCATAAAGGTTGCCGTACCACCACTAAAACATTCACCCAGGTTCGGGCAGTTTGCTTCTTCACAAACTGTATGTAATTTATGGTCACGCAGGATATTTTTAAGTTTTTTAACTTCTGGTCGAGCCGGTGATTTTGCACGTATCCAGGAAGGTTTTCTGAGTGGTTTTTCAGTACGCTCAACTTTTATCGGAATACGATCCAGTTTTTCAGCACCTCGATATTTAACACCCACTTCTTTACGTGGTCTTTTTTCATCACTCATTTTCAAAGCCTTCAACTTGCGTCACTTTTTCTATTTCAAACTGCTGACATATTTTATTTAATAACTGCTGTTCAGTATCTTTAAAGTCAGGCAGCTCTGACAAGTTTTTAAGCTGTGTAACTGCCAGTCCTTCATAACCACAGGGGTTAATCTGCTGAAAGGGGGACATATCCATATCGATATTGATACTTAAACCATGATAACTACAGCCGCGTTTAACGCGTAAACCCAATGCCGATATTTTAGCATCATCGACATAAACACCGGGGGCATCTTTACGCGCCACAGCCTTTATCTGCAGATCAGCAAGAAAATCAATCACAGATTGTTCCAGCGCACTGACCATCTGCCTGATACCAAAATTTTTACGCTTTAAATCAATCAGACAATAGACTATCAACTGGCCCGGGCCATGGTAGGTTACCTGACCACCGCGATCTATTTCTATGACGGGAATAGTACTACTACTTAGGATATGTTCTGGCTTGCCATTGAGTCCCTGTGTAAATACCGGCGGGTGCTGTAATAACCAGATTTCATCTTCTGTATTTGCATCCCGTTGCTCGGTAAACGCCTGCATTTTTTTCCAGACAGGCTCATATTCCTGATAGCCCAGCTGGCGAACCAGCACCGAATTCAAAGTGCCATCACCACATGTTCACAGGAAGTGAGATCCAGATATATATTGTCAATCTGCTGTTTACTGGTAGCACGTATCATAACGGTAATACTGGTGTATTTTGCGCTCTTGCTGGCATTCATTTTCACGGCACCTTCGGCCAAATCATCAACATGACGGTTAACGATTTCCAGCACAGCAATTTCCAGCACATCACCAGTCAGGCCAAATGCTTTAATCGGGAACTGACAGGGAAATTCGAGTAATGTTTCGTTATCTTCAGCCATTCAGGCACACCCATCTCTTAACTGTTGTTTATACTGCTGATACAAATTAATCATTTTTCGCCACACCGGTCCGGCAGTTCCAACCCCCACTGGGGAACCATTAAGTGTTAAAACTGGCAGCACTTCTCGGGTTGAGCTGGTAATCCAGATTTCACTGGCTGCATGCAGCTCGGCTTCGGTGATATCACGCTCTTCACAGGGCATATCATGGGTATGAGCAAGCTCTATTACAAGGTCTCTTGTAATGCCGGGCAGCAACAACGGACTGGTTGGTGCTGTCACTATAGTACCATTCAGGACCACAAAGACATTGCTTGCCGAACCTTCGGTAGCATAACCATCCCGAATAAGAATCGACTCTCCGGCACCTTTATCGGTTGCCTGTTGGCGTAATAGCGTATTGGCGAGCAAAGCGGTGGTTTTTATATTACAGGCACGCCAGCGAATATCATCCAGAGTGACAGCTTCAATGCCTTTTTCTAACGCTGTCATCGAAACCGGACTCAGTACATTACTCATGGCAAAAACAGTTGCCTGCACCTTCTGTGGAAAATTATGATCACGTTTAGCAGCAACACCACGTGTTACCTGCAGGTACAGCCCCTGATCTTCACCGCTGTTTTTTTCTACCAGACGGTTTAACATGTCTTGCCATTCCTGGTCACTCAATGGGTTTTGTAAGCGGATTCCATTCAGTGAGTTTTGCAGGCGTTTAAGATGAGACTCCAGTCTAAGAAGGTTTCCACCATAGGCGGGTATCACTTCATAAACACCATCGCCAAATAAAA
>Ga0316207_10003072_pt1 | contig 15984 bp, 21 predicted proteins | sample 6weekpyrite_MG_FD_204943 | JGI IMG/M metagenome (GOLD analysis project Ga0316207, IMG submission 204943) | Microbial mat bacterial communities from mineral coupon in-situ incubated in ocean water Damariscotta River, Maine, United States -... | ecosystem: Environmental > Aquatic > Marine >... | reverse complement strand
TTTTTTAAGCTGATGATTTGAGAAGTAAAAAGTAATTTTTCGCAAGCTATGCGAAAAGATAAGTTTTTCATTTTGCCAAGAGTTCGCCAGTTCTGGAAAACTTCCCCTTTCGCCCCAGGAATTTCTTTTTCAAAAGAGGTTTAGCAAAAAAAGAAGGGTGAAGACGGTTAGTAAATAGGGCTAAATCGAATTCTAAGCCCCCTACAGAGGGTTTTTACTCATTTTATATAGTGACGTAGCAGAGAAGTATTTAAACGCCTTCTATGGGCTTCTATGGCGGTTTAATCTGTTTTGATAAGTTCTGTTAATTTTAGCCCTTGAGAGTGGGCTATAGATTGAGCCTGTTGTAATTGCTCGTAAGTGCATGATTTATAAGGGGTTTGAATGATAAAAGCAAGATTCTCCTGCTTTAATTTCTGCCTGATTTTGTATAATTTCCATATTCTCAAAATTAAAAAGCCCCCTGATAACGCCTGTAACTGCAATCATAACCGATTAAAGCCATTCATGCAGTAAAAAACAGGCTACAGGGGGAAGGCTCGGACAATGAAATCATAAACTTGCATCAAGTCCAAGGTCGGGGGCTGGTTCTGCGGTGGCTTCGCTCTCGTTCGACTCTAGAGCCTGTTGCAAATAATCATTGCTATTTGCTTCTGTAACCGCTTTTGTGGCTTCGCTTTCCAGAACTTCTTTTGCTGCTTCTTTTGCGTTCTGCTCGTCCTGATCTGGCAAGGTTTCTTTTTCGCTTTGTGGTGTGTCAACTTCTGACATAATTAAACCCTCATAGGTTGATTAAAGGAGATTATCTATTTTATCAAATGTAGTTTTTTAATTCTGTAAATGACTTGTAACATTTACGGCTTGAATATTAGCACATAAAAAAACCCCCTGCAACATAGCTACAGGGGGCAAACTACAGTGATATATAATCACCTCTTTCTCTCCCTGATACCGCTACCAGAAAGCAAGTACATAGTAACCAGATGTAAGGCTACTGTCAAGAAATCTTAAATATTCACCTTTTTCCTGTACCGTGGGTGAATTTTTGCCCTGCTTTTTAGGGCAAAAAGAGGGCTAGCCCTGCTTTAAAAGAAATATGCCGTTTTACGGCTGCATTTTATTTTTTTCTATTTCTGGCATATACTACATTTTTTCACAGCAACCAGAGGGCGAATAATTGGATAATCAAAATTATGCAAATATGGAAGATGAGCAGATTTTCGAGCTTATCAAAAATCTTGAAAAAATCATAAATGACAGAGCAGCAGAGAGGAGGAAAAAAGCAGCAGAACAAATAAAAGCGATTGCAGCAAGGGCAGATTTAGATCTTGCAAGCATTGTACCCAAGAAGAAAGGAAGACCCCGAAAAAAGAAAGCAGGAACTAAACCGAGCAGTTAAATATATTTTTACTTTAGAGAAAAAAGCCGCCTAATAAGTGGCTTTTTTTTTGCTTCGTCTTCATCAGTTTTTATTGATCTAAAGCTAATTTTTTCTATTTCTATATTTTGTGGGTGAAGGTTTTTTGTATATTCTGCTTGCCATACTATAATCTCAAAAACATTATTTAATAATAAATGTTTATGTAATTGATCAAGCTTTTTCCCCTTTATTGTATAAATATAATCACTTGTTATTATACTTATATCAAGTTTATAAACAATTGTTCTAATATCTGAAAAAGCCAAAGAGATTGAAAAATCATTCATATTTAATTTTAAAAATGTTCGATAAGTAAAAAAATCATCATAGAGGTAAGGCACATAATCCGTAGCGGATCGTTTTATTAAGAGATTGCCGTTTATGTTATCTTTATATAAAAAAGTGTTTTCTTTATTATTTGTTTGTCCAATTATATTAATATTTCTATCATATATATCATAAAGATTTTCTGTTGTTGGGTTTGGATATAGTCTTTCATTAATATCATGTATCACTGTCATAATTATAATTATTTTTGTTAATCTTCATCTTTTAAATCTACCAATAGTCTATATTCAATATTGATAATTTTACAATTTTCAAACGATAAAAAATTATCATATTTTCTTTTTTTATTAAATTCATTGATAACACTAATATTTCTTGAAGCCAATAAATTGTAAAATTCTTCTGAGTTTTCTACCTCAATAATATAAAGCAATTGTTGATATTCAAAAGTTACAATGTCTTTTGATAACCACGATACTTTTCTAATATAATGATATGGTAAAGATTCAGATATAATATTTTTGCTGTAATTAATTCTTAAAATAGAAGGGTTTCTTGTTAATTCAGCTTTAAAAGCAACATAATCTTTTTCTGTCCCAATCTCTATATTTGTATGATTGATAATTTCCCCTCTATCATTAAATACTTCGTATCGGGTTTTTTCGTCATTTAAAATCTGTTCAATTTGGTCTTCCATTATTAACGTCCCCTATCTGGTTTGTTTTCTGGTGGTTTTATTGTTTTATCTTCTTCTTGCAATGTTGATTCATTATTTTTCAATAAATTATTTACATATTCTTTTTGTGTTGTTCCACTTTGGGAATTTTTAGACGCTTTTATATTTTCTTCTTTATTTGTAATAATTTTCTCTGCTACATTTTGTTGTGTGTGTATATCGTGATTTTGTATATCTTCACTGGTTTCTGTTTCTTGAGCCGTTACTTTATCAGTCCAAGAGCTAAACAAATAATTTGCTTTTGATTTTATTCTATCAGTGAAAGAAGATTTTTCTTCCTGTTTCTTGATTAGATTATTATTATTAATATTTTCTTTATCCTCAAGAATTCTTAACGATTCTTTATCTTCTTTCTGATGGTGTAAATTATCTTCACCAATAGCACCACGCCCAACAGAAGCAAGTATATTTTCTTCGTCTTTCTTGTTTTGTTCTTCTTGCAAGTGCTGATAATACTTTATCTGTAAAGCTATTCCCATTTCAATAATCTTGCCGAGTTCACTATTAAAATATTTTTGTGATTTTTCAAATAAATATTTTGCTTGGTTAAATATTGAATCTCTAGCATTTGAACTATTTCCGCTTTCTGCGTCAGCGTCAGCGTCAGTATTAACAGGTTCGGAAATAATCAATTTTTTATGTTCAAAATGTCCTATATGTTTAGGTTCTGTGTCAGGATTTTTTATTGTTGAATTATTTTTAATATACCAAGATATTTCAGGGCGAGAAACATAATTTTTATTATTTGTATCATTCTCAATAATAGTAAAAGGCTTTTTGCCTTTTACATTGTCATCATTCTTTCTATTTCTTTCTTCTTGCTGTTTTTCAAGTGCTTGCTCATATTTTAAATCTTGCAATGCTTGAGAATATAAATTTTTATGGATAGTAGAACCACCAACGGCAGAGGCTCGCAAATCTGCAATAACTGCATTGTCATTATGTGCAATTTGTTTTTCAAATTGCATTACTTCATTTTTGTATATTTCACCTTCATAGGTTTGCAACCCTTTCTTTTCCATTTGGTAAGCTTGCAAAGAAAGATTTTTTACAGGATAAGGATTTTCTATTTCGGAATCTCTAAGCATGGCTATAGTTTCATCAATTCCGCTTTCTGCTAAAGCTTCATTACTCATGGTTTCCCATGATTTACGCCAGTCTGTTACAAGATTCTTTTTATTCCAATCTCTGTTTTTCTTTGCTGAAAATTCATTTCCGTCTAATTCTCGCATTGTTAACATTACATGAGCATGTATATTTTTACTTCCATCAATTGCTTTTTCGTCATGTATTGCTAAATCTGCAATCATTCCCATTGATACAAAATTTTCTTTGATATGTTTTTGTATTAATTTTTTATTTTCTTCTAGGGTTAATTCTTCATGCAATGAAATAGTTAATTCTCTGGCGGTTTGTGCGTCTTTTCTTTTTTCTGATACTTCAACCATGTTCCAAAGTTTAGCCCTGTCTTGTGTCCATTCAGGGGCGTTATCAGGTGCTATAATTTCAGTATGTGCAATATTTTGTTTGTTGGTGTAATCAAAGGTCAGATTTTGCCTTTCATCTTTTATAGCTTCACCTGAACGATAAGCAGCAGCAGCAACAGAGCTACGCCCATTTTTTCGTTTATTTTGTGAAACATCATAATATGTTGAAGGCATAAAAGTTTAGTATCCGTCTTATTTCCATCTTTTACGCAAAACCGCTAAGCCCACGAGTGGGAAGGCGTTTTGCTCGTTTCTTGCTTTGTTATCGCAAAATCGCTAAGGCGTTTTGCTGGTTTATTCCTATCCTGACCATAAAACGCTAGGGCGTTTTATTATTTTCTTACTTTGTTTCCCATAAAAAGACGCTAAGGCGTTTTTTATTCTGGCATTTAGAAAAACATTACCTTTTTCTAATACCGTGGGTGTTTTGGCGAAGCCAAAGAGGGCAAAGCCCTATAATCCCGATACTAAGCTACCGCAGGTAGTTAGTCAAGGGCAAGTCTCTACATTGTTCCAATGTTGACTTGTTCTAATAGGGGATATTCCCCTAGCCGAAGGCTTACCCTAGCCACTCTTTAAGGATTGCATCCTTAGCCGTTCGAGCAAAACCAGCAGCTATATATATCATTCATTCACTGGATGAATGATATATATAGCACCACTATCAAAACTCTGTTTTAGCCGTTCGGGGCTTAATTGTTCTATCAGGGGAATGATTCCCCTAGCCGAATGCTTACCCTCGATTTTCAGGGCTTGGCAATAAATACTATTATCAAAAGCCGAATATGTTATATTCAGTTTTTTAATATTATTTGGTGGTGTTCTCATGGATTCAATACTTTTACAACGAGTTGAAAAAGCACTAAAAACCCGAACAATTGCAACGCCTGAACAAAAGCAGAACAGAGCAGATAAGGAAGCAGCTTTAAACAAAAAGGCAGAAGCAAAAGAGCTAACCAGAAAAAAAATAATTGTTGGCGGTACAATATTAAAAGCCATTGAAGAAGATTATGTATTAAAAATGAAGCTGCAACAGTTATTGCAAGATAATATTTACCGTCAATCAGATTTTGATATTGTGGCTGATTTGATAGGTCTGGACGAGTTACCCGAACAGGATAAAAAACCCCTGTAATCTATATTAGCCCTTGCTAATATGGATTTAAAACACTTCTCTTTTATCCTTTTATTGTGCTACCCTCTTTTAATGCCGCCCATTCTGGGGGCATGATTTCAATTACATCAAAAAAGAGGGTTTCAATTATGGCTAGTCAATGGGACTTAAACACCCCACTTCTAAAGTTTTCCGATTCTGATTACTGGACTATTAAAGATGCTTGTTCTGGTGTTCAAATTGTCGGGGGTACTGGTTCGGGGAAAACTTCGGGTAGTGGTCAGACAATCGCAAAAACCTATCTCGCTAATGGCTTCGGTGGGCTGGTGTTAACGGTTAAAAATGATGAGGGTCAGGAATTTTATAAATGGGCGAAAGAAACAGGACGAGAAAAAAGTGTTATCTGGGTTAAACCTGATGAAGATTTTTTCTTTGATTTTCTGGATTATGAAGCCCAAAGGAAGGGAGGAGGCGACACAGAAAACATACTAGACTTGTTTACTCGTGTTGTTGAAATTGTCAGCCAGTCAGATTTAAAAAGTGGTGATAACGCATATTTTTATCTGGCAAATCAGCAGCTACTCAGAAATGCAATTGATCTTTGCCAGCTTGCAAATGACAGGGTAAGCCTTGCAGATGTTTACAAGGTAATTGCCACCGCACCGACAACAATCGCCGACACAGTAAAAGAAGGCTGGCAGCAATCAAGCTATTGTTTCAAATTGCTTTCTAAAGCAAATGAAGAATGGAAGCAAAAAACAGAACATTCTTACAGTTTAGAAATGTGTGCCAGTTATTTTTTAACTGAATATCCCCGATTTGGTGACAGGTTGAGAAGTTCAATAACTACGATTTTTACAGCCAGTGCAGACCCTTTTTTGCGTGGTACTTTGCGGAGCTTGTTTAGTCCAGATGAAGGGATAAAGGGTTTTAATATGATGCCTGAACATTGCAAGGATGGAGCGATATATATTTTTGATTTGCCGATTAAGGATAAGGGCTTAATTGGTCGTGTTGCTCAATCATTGTATAAAATGATTTTTCAACAATGTATGGAAAGGCGAGATATTAAAAAAGATGGTGGTCGTCCTGTTTTTTTATGGGCTGACGAGAACCAGAATTTTATAAATTCCTTTGATGTTGAGTTTCAACAAACCGCCCGAAGTGCCAGAGTTTTAACAGTATATTTAACTCAAAATATTGCTAACTATCATGTTTCACTAGGTAAAGGGGAACATGGCAGAAATCAAGCAACATCTATACTTGGTAATCTGGCAACAAAAATATTTCATTCAAACCCAGACCCTAAAACTAATGAATGGGCTAGCTCTATTTTTGGCACTCATTGGGTGACAGAAGAAAGCGAATCTATAAGTAAAAATGCGAAGGTTGAAGAGTTCGACGGCTTGAACGTATCCAAGAGCAAGAGAGAGATACAAAAAGACGTTATAGAATCCCGACATTTTACCGAGCTTGCAAATGGTGGCGAAGAAAATAATTTACAGGTTGAATCCATTATTCACCAAGCAGGGCGAATATGGGAAAGTACAAACGCCAATTATATCAGCGTAATTTTTCATCAGGATTTTAAAGCCTGAAAACGGTTTTAAATTTTTTACTACACAATAGAGAGAGGTTAAGACAATGGCGAATGATAACGGCATTACAAGGGCACAGGAATTACAACAGGATGAATCAATCAGAAAACAGAAGGAGAAACGCACAAAAGAACAAATGGAAGGCTCAAGGGAATGGGCGGAAGCCATAGAAAAGAAGATATTAGGGCGAAACATTATAGACGCTGGAAAATATAAAGTTGTAACCCGTAACTTTTCCAGTTTGCTATATGTTTTTACTCGTCAAAATATAGGCAATCGCTTTTATTCTTGGCGTATCTGGTTTGCTGCTTCCTTTTGGGTTTTTTGCTGGTTTCTGGTTTCCAGTTTGCTACATAGTGAAATGAAAGCAACGCCAAGCATGGAAACGCTAGGCTTCGATTTGCAAATGTTTGTTTTCTTCATTCTGTATATGGTTTTCGGAGTTATCAGAAAGAAGGAAAGTAAAAGAAATAAAGATATTTTAATTTCCACAAGTCAGGGAGATTATAAAGAATTATTTTACAGAATTTCTTTTAAACACCCTTTGCTTATTGAAAATCTTTTTTTAATTTCTGCAATGGTTTTAATTGGTTTGGTGGGTGCTTTTTTTAGCCCTACTTCCTTGCATATACTTTTAGCAATTTCTTTCATGTTCAAGATTTATATAGATGGTCGTGAAAGAGGCGAGCGAGTAAATGCAGACTGGAACAAAGCAGACGCAGAACTAGACGCACATGAGCGAGCTATGGAGGATTAAAGAAAATGAAACAATCAGATATAGACGCTTTAAAACGTGACTTTGATTATAACGTAGAAAAAGCAGATCAAGAGGGGGCATTTTGGACAAGACTTTTTGCAATGTCGGTTAATGTTTTTATCCGTGAATTTATGGGACGGAGACATTTTGACAGGGCGGTTTTTATGGCTATGGCTGTATTAATGCCTATCATAATGTTTATAAGTAATGGCGTTATTAATGCAGCGACCAGAGGACAACACGGAGATTTTCCAATTATTTTATTTGTGTTTCTCTGGTTCTGTTTTGCTATTTACCGAAAGTTTGAAACCCGAAAACTCATAAATATTGAAGGGGTTAAACTTCACGGTAAATACAGGGGAACGCCTTTCCCATTCTGGCAAAAAATACCTTTTTTAGCTCCTCACATGTGGGAAGCTGTAGCGGTTGGATTAGTTGGGTTTTTGATTTCTTTTTATCCTTATACTAATCTTGATTTATTCCTTTATGGTGCTGCAATTGGGAAAATTCTTTTTGAAACTATAGACAGGACAGCAAGAAAAGAAGCGGAACAGGACGAGCAAGACGCAAGGCTTGAAACTAATCACATGTTTTTCCATTCGGAAGATGAAAGCGAAAATGTGCAGGAATATGAGGGTAGAAACAAGCCCGAAGTTTCAACCAATGCAACGGCAAATTTAGACCCTTTAGGGGGTCGGAGTAAAGCGGAACATTTATTACAAAGGAGCAAAAATGATTTTAATCTGGACGGAGCGGAGTTTGATATAAATAAACATAAATCCGCTAAAGATGATGATTAGCTTAATAACTATACTGTATGAATTAACCGCCCTTTTTATATTGGGCGGTTATATTCCGCAGATTATCAAGCTTTGGAAGCATCAAGGGGCTTGTCCTTCAATATCTGCTAGTATGTGGCTTGTGTGGACGTTGACGGCGTTTATATCGGTTTTATATGCCTTACTGGTGTTGAGTGATAAACCGCTAATACTGGTAAGCAGTGCCAACCTGACAGGCTGTTTAACTATATATTGTTTGATTATGTGGAAAAGCTACAAAGTTAAACAAACCAAATACCCATATTGAAATTTTAATGAAAATGTGATAGGAGTGAATAACCATGAGTGACGAAGACGAGTTTTTTAAAAGAGAGCAGGCAGGCAGAGAAGAAGCCGAAAGACAGGGAACGGAGCAGGCTTATAAAGATGCTTATGAAAAGATCATAAATGAGGGATTAGAAAAAGAGGCGAGCGACGGAACGGAAGCAAGGGCAGCACAGGACGAGCAGACCAATGCAGACAAAGAAGCTGAAAAAATCACTTGGGAAAGTATTAACACTGGTTTTTTTGAGGGTCTGGACTCCATAACTACTAGCCCATTTGGTGAGTTAATGAATGGGGTAATATATGCAGCTATGGAAACAAGCAGATTAACCGCAGCGGAAATGATGCCATTACTTGAAAAAGCTTTAGATGCAGGGATTGAGGCGAGCGGATATAGTACGCAAATGAATACAGAAGCCGCAAATAATGACTATTTAAAAGAGCATCTTGCCGCTAATGAAAAGGAAGGAGGCACAGGGGCAGAAAGAAACGCAGGAGCAGGAATTTAACCAAACGGTATATTATGGAAGAAAAGAGAAGACCCAAACCACACAGCCAAATAATAAAGGATATTGAAAAAGGAATAAAAGAGCTAGAAAAAATGGTTGCTGATGGTGATAGGATGACCCAGAAGCACCGATTTTATACATGGATGAAAAAGAGACAAAATCCTGAAATGTGGGAAGCTAGGGAGCAAGCAAAAGAGCAGTTGAAGAAAAGAATCATAAGTGAAAAAGAGCGTAAACGGATTTTAGAAATAGAATTAGAAGAGTTCGGAAGAATTAGAAGAGAAGAAGCAATTGAAAAATTAATTAATCAATTTCCAGAAAAAGACCCAGATGAAATAAGGCAGCACGTTATTAAAGGCTGGAAAGAGAGAAAACAGGTTTAGCAGTGAAAAAGATTAGTTTTGCATATATCCATATATTAAATAAAAAACGTCCTGTTTTTTAGGATTTACATAGTAAAGGTGACTATATGAAACATGGATTGATAATTAAAAATATCCGTATATGTGATATTTGGTTATTGGTATATTCTAACGGCTCAAGCGAATATATAAGCAATATATTTACGACTGATAAACATAATAAATATTTAGGTATTTATTGCCAGTGTGTGGAGTTTGTAAGGCGATATATCTATAAAAAATATAATATTAATCTTGCTGATAAATGGAAAGAGGGCAACGCTTGCGACTGGTTCAATAATATTGATTGTATGGGACTTGTTAAAGTAGACCCAATAGAAGCACAGGAAGGCGACATAATAACTTTTACAGGTGGTTTAGGAGCGAAGCCGAGCATTTAAACCAGCGTAAGAAGAACGCTTTTAATCTGGAAGGGGCAGAGTTTGACATAGACAAACACAAGCCCCCTAAAAACGATGAATAGTATTATTACTATTCTGTATGAGCTAACCGCCCTTTTAATATTGGGCGGTTATGTTCCCCAGATAATCAAGCTTTATAAGCATAAGGGGGCTTGTGATTCTATAAGCCCTCTTATGTGGCTTGTATGGACGCTAGCGGCGTTTATATCGGTTTTATATGCTGTAGTGGTACTGAGTGATAAACCGTTAATACTGGTTAGCTGTGCCAATCTTACAGGCTGTTTAACTATATACTGTATGATTATCTGTAAGAATTACAGAACCATTAAACAAAAGTATCCATATTGATATTTTATTAAAAATGTGATAGGAGTTTATAAAATGAGTGACCATGAAGAATTTTTTAAAAGAGAACAGGCAGCAAGGGAAGAAGCCGAAAGACAGGGAACAGAGCAGGCTTTCAAAGATGCTTATCAAAAAACTTTAGACGAGGATATAAAAGAAGGTCAGGCAGACGGAACGGCAGCAAGGGAAGCACAGGACAGCCAAACGGAACAAGAAGAAATCAATTCTCGTATTACTTGGGAAGGTGTAAACGCTGATTTTTTTGAAGGACTGGATTCTATAACAGATAGCCCTTTCGGTGAGTTAATGAATGGCGTTATTTATGCAGCTATGGAAACAAGCAGACTTACAGCAGCAGAAATAATGCCAGTATTAGAAAAGGCTTTAGATGCTGGAATACAGGCAAGCGGATATAGTACCCAGATGAACACGGAAGCCGCTAATAATGATTATTTAAGGGAACATCTTTCAGCTAATGAGAATGAAGCAGGGGGAGGAGCAGAAAGAACCGCAGGAGCAGGAATTTAACTAGATGGTATATTATGGAAGAAACAAGAAAACCCACTAATGGGAAACCCAAACCGCACAGCCAAATAATAAAGGATATTGACGCCAGAATTATCAGGCTTGAGAAATTAATAAGAGATGATGAAATAAAAAGGCGTGGCTTGCGTGTTTGGTTTTTAAAAAGAAAGAAGCCTGAATTATGGGAAGAAATGAACAGGCAAATACAAGGCTTTAAGGATATGATAAAAAGCGAGAAGGAACGCAAAAGGATTTTAGAAATAGAATTACAGGGTTTTATTGATGCTAGACAGGATAAAACCACACAAGATTTTATAGAGAAATATCAACAGGATTTTAATGTTGATTATGAAACGGCAAAGGCTAAAGTTTTGGCAATGAGAAAGGAATTTGAAGCCAAAAGACAAAAACAGGTTTAGCAGGGAAAAAGATTAGTTCGGCATACTTCCATGTATAAGAAAAAATACGTCCTGTATTTTTAGGACTGACACTATAAAGGTGATGATATGAGGCATGGCTTAATAATTAAAAATATCCGTATATGTGATGTTTGGTTATTGCTATATAGCAACGGCTCAAGCGAATATATAAGCAATATTTTTACGACTGATAAACAAAATAAATATCTTGGTATTTATTGCCAATGTGTGGAGTTTGTCAGGCGGTATATTTATAAAAAATATAATATTAATCTTGCTGATAAATGGAATGAAGGCAATGCCTGCGACTGGTTCAATAATATTGATTGTATGGGGCTGGTAAAAGTAGACCCGAAGGAAGCACAGGAAGGCGATATAATAACTTTTACAGGTGGCTTATATGGTCATATAGGTTTGATAATTAAAGAGGGTAAAAGCCTGTATATGGTTTCTCAAAACCTCTTTAATGATAATAGAGATATTAAAACATATTTGCAGCCCGAAATATTACAAAATAAAAAATCATTAAAAGCAAATAATCATTATTACAGATTTCAGGCAGTAATCAGGGTGAAGGATTTTAAATAGTTTCAAGCCTCTTGTTGACGTAGGTGTCAATAATTTTCTTGCTGATAAAAAATTATATGTTATTCTGGATATACCAAAAGGTTTAAATACTTTAAAACTGAGGCGGTTCCTTCGCAAAAATTAACCGCCTCAGAAAGTTCTTAAACTAATCTTTTTTTCCTTCTGCTTCGACGCTTACCGTAACAGAAAGACTCTTAAATTTAAGAGTTAAGTTAGTTCTAAAACTTTTTATCGCTAACACCTTAAACATGGCGAAAACTCCAAAAAGTTTAAATTTACTTATCCGATTGAATAAGCAATTAACCAAAATCGGTTAATATATTCAATATACAATCTTTTTTGTTAATCACAATAGATTCAAAATAAATATTTAATGATTGCTAAGGGGCTTCACCCCTCACGCCTTAGAATTGGTTAGAAATGGTTTTTTCTTGCTGATAAAAAATTATATGTTATTCTGGATATATAAAGTTTAAGAAAAAAACTAGGGCGGTTCGTTCGTCAAAATTTACCGCCCTAGAAATTAAAAAACTAATTCTTTACTTCGATGCTAATCAAAATAAATATTTAAATATTATTTCTAAGGGGCTTTGCCCCTCACGCCCGCAAGAGTAAAGGCGTTTCACTTCGTTTTTTTAACGTATTTTCCCCTTGCCAATTCTGGCAATTCCTCGTGATAAAAAATACTAAAAAACCTCTTGCAGTTGTTACCCCCACACTTCGCCAGTGGGTCAAGTTTGCATATCGCAAACAGTAATAATTTTAAAGAGGTTTAAATAATGGAAATACTAGAATTAATACACGCTAAACTTGATTTAATGAGTGAGCCAGATATACATATTGTTGTTGATGAAATATCAATATCAGAAAACATAAGCTGTAAAGAATTGCTTAGTATATATGATTCTCAAGACTGGAGTTTTAAAAATGACAGATAAAAAAATAATACAGGACTTGAACCAGAAAGGCTATAAAATGAAAGAAATGTTAAAAATGATTCACGAGGAATCATTGAAAGATGATATTTCAGATAAAGATAAATGCAATTTGATTTTTTTAAGAGGTTTTTTAATTGGGGCGTTTTCCAGTAAAGAAGATATAGAAGCTAATATAAAAAATGCTATAACTATTTGCAGAAGAATAGATTTTAAATATATGGAAAACCCAAGCGATAAATTAAATTAAGTGAAGCCAGGTATTTTATGTGATCTGTCATTTTAGGGTTTAGACTTGTTTATATTTTTGTCAGAAAATTAAATTTTTAAATCTAAAATGACAGGTTACAGGGGTTTTTGTGTTGTCTGGTTAGGGTGTACCCTAACTTTATACTTTTTATAAATCCCCTGTAATCTCTGATGTGTGGTTATTATAACATATCACTAGTATATTAATATTAATTTTATAGTATGTTGCTATTAATATATTGTATTTTTACTAGTTATTTAATAGTATATCGTCTTAAACAAAACAAAGGGGCATTGTATATGATTATATTAATAGGTGGACAAAAAGGCGGTTGCGGTAAAACAAATATAGCAACTAATTTAAGTGCTTACTTAGTACAAGAAAAGAATATTGATTTAATTTTAATTGATACAGATAAAACGCAAAATTCTAGTGGTAAATGGGCAAAAAGAAGACAGCTACAAAAAGATAGTGTTAATGTAAATTCGGTTCATATATCTGATAATGTTGCAGAAGAAGTAAGAGATTTAGACAAAAGATATGAGTTAGTTATTATTGATTCTGGGGGGCGTGATTCTATAGAATTTAGAACCGCTTTATGTGTTGCGGATATTTGTATAATTCCGTTCTCTCCATCACAGCACGATATAGATACATTGCCTTTAGTTAATGACTTAATAGAACAAAGTAAAATTATTAACCCTAAATTAAAAGCTTGGGCTATGTTTTCAAATTGTCCACAAAATAAAGGGGCAAGAGAAAAAAGGATAAAAGAAATTAAAGGTTTTGTTTTTGATGACTTAGAGCAAATAGAATTACTAGAAACGGTAATAGTTAACCGTATCGCTTACACAGATACGGCTAGTAGTGGTTTAGGTGTAACAGAAGGGGAAGACAAGACCGCAAGCAATGAAATTAAACAATTAGCAAAGGAGGTTTTAAAATGGTAAGTAAACCAATGGGAAATGACGAATTAAATAAAAAAGCAATAGAAGATTTTGCAAAAGGGGCAGAATCAAAAATAACTGTTCAAGATAATCCTGATTCTAAGCCTTGGGATAAATACGACCCAAGAGGAAAAAGAACAGGTAAAGAGGGAACGCCCTTTATGATTTACTTAAACAAATATGAAGTAGAATTGTTCAAAGCTGCGTTAGATGAAGATGGAGGAAGTCAAGCTAATTTTATACGAGTTGCAGCATTGAAAAAAGCCAAAGAAATACTAGGTGTTTAATAGTTATCCAATAGTAATACACTAGTAAATTAATAATATATTACTATTATAAAGGAATTTTAATTTTTAATCCTTTCTTTACAGAAAATAAGAAATAAAAGGTAGTTGAAAAATGACAGATGATAAAAAAAAAGAAAGTAATGTTGTAGAAATAAAAAAACATTTACCGCCAGAGAATTACAAAGGAAGTAAACAGCTAGATTTATTTAGTTTGTTCTTAAAAAATAAAAATGAAGAATTAACAAATACTATAGAGTTTTGGGATTCAATACCAAAATATATATTAAATAAAGAGCAGCAAAAAAAACTAAGACCAAAGGAAGGTCAACCCGACCCTTATGAATATGAATATACAAAAAATGGATATGAATATAAGGTAATAACACAACCAGCATTAATAAAACAGGACGATGGAAGTTATAAAGCATTCTTTCCAAGTGTTACAGAGGAATTAATAGAGGAAGTTTTAAAAAAGTTTTTATCTGAACAGAACGCTTTAGGAATTCACGAAGAAAAAAAGGGTAATACTTGGGTTAAGTTCACTATTTTTGCTATTCAAAAAGAACTTAACAAGAAAAATAAAAAAGTTATTGGTGAAGATGGTGTAATAAAAGAAAAGGGTAAATCAAGAAGCTATAAAGAAATTAAACAATCATTGGAAATATTAAGTAAAAGCATTATTACAGTAAAAAGAAATAATGTAATTATCTGGAATTCGCCAATATTAGAGGCGTTTTCTATGTCAGATAGTGAGCAATATAAAAAAGAAAGCGAAAGGTTAAGTATTGCTAAACTATCAAGTCATATTTCTAATGCAATTGATAATATTGAATATAGACAAGCTAACTATCTTTTATTAATGGGTTTAAATACTTCTTTATCTCGTTGGCTATATAGAAAGATGATTTTTAAAGTTACTAATTCGCCAGATAGTGATTCTTCTAAAAAGATTTCAGTAATTAAAGGACATCATAAAAAACCTTATAATCTGGCATATTCAACAATAAAAAAAGAAAGTGGATTATTGCAAGCCAAAGAAGAACACAAAAACAGGGCTAAAATGATTGAAGCTTTAGAAGAATTAAAAAGAGAAAAAGTAATATATGAATATAAATTGAAGGAACATAAAGAGGGGCGAACAATAAAAGACGTTATATATTATTTTGAGCATGATTTTGATTTTGGGAAAGAGCAAAAAAGAGCAAATAAACGACAAACCATTTTAATAAAAAAGAGTAAGAAAGACGAAGATTAAAGCTGTGGATAGTTTTTTTTGCTATGGAGGTTTAGCGACGGGCTAGCAAAAAATAGTCGAGGTTTAGCGACGGGCTATATAGAGGTTTAGCGACGGGCTAGCAAAAAATAGTCATATTTTGATGAAAAACTATGGAGGTTTAGCGACGGGCTAGCAAAAAATAGTCGAGGTTTAGCGACGGGCTAGCAAAAAATAGTCATATTTTGATGAAAAACTATGGAGGTTTAGCGACGGGCTAGCAAAAAATAGTCGAGGTTTAGCGACGGGCTAGAGAGAAAGTCGAGGTTTAGCGACGGGCTAGCAAGCATAAAATCACTTCTCATTTCGTAATAGCTGTTATATTTCAATAGGTTACAACGTGCTATATTTGCAACAGTTTTTTGCTATCCTTTTCTTTCTTTCCCTTATTTTAATAAATTAAAATAATTCTTTTTCTTACCCTCCGCTTTTGCCTGTGGATAACTTTTTTTTCAAGCTGATGATTTGAGAAGTAAAAAGTAATTTTTCGCAAGCTATGCGAAAAGATAAGTTTTTCATTTTGCCAAGAGTTCGCCAGTTCTGGAAAACTTCCCCTTTCGCCCCAGGAATTTCTTTTTCA
>Ga0316207_10003071_pt1 | contig 15984 bp, 14 predicted proteins | sample 6weekpyrite_MG_FD_204943 | JGI IMG/M metagenome (GOLD analysis project Ga0316207, IMG submission 204943) | Microbial mat bacterial communities from mineral coupon in-situ incubated in ocean water Damariscotta River, Maine, United States -... | ecosystem: Environmental > Aquatic > Marine >... | reverse complement strand
TCAAATTGTTATGGGATTTTCAGTCGAGCCTATTGGAGTTGTTCACTCCTGTTTCAAAGACAAGTTTGGAGTGCCCCGGCAACCGGGCTTGGTTAGTGTAGCTGACGGTTGGCTGGAGCTGCTTGCCCCATATAACCGCGCCGAGGCCTTTAGTGGCTTGCAAGACTTTACTCATATCTGGGTTACCTTTGTGTTTCATCATTGTCTCGACCAAAGCGCACGATTGAGTGTGCGACCACCGCGTTTAGGAGGCAATCGCAAGGTGGGTGTTTTTGCCAGTCGGGCTACCCATCGTCCTAACCCGATTGGCATCTCGGTGGCTGAGCTGGTTGGAGTCGAACAGGAAAAAAAAGGCATTCGTCTGAAGATTAGGGGGCTTGACCTGGTTGATGGTACCCCTGTGCTGGATATCAAACCGTATGTCCCTTATTCGGACTCTATTCCAGAAGCACGGGCAGATTATGCCCAGCAGGCGCCTATATCCAGCTTTGATGTGCTGTTTTTGGCTGAGGCCGAGCTGCAATGTGAGCAGCATAGCCAGCGATGGCCGGAGTTGCGTCAGTTAATCGTCGAGGTACTGGCATTGGACCCAAGACCGGCATATATTGCTGCTTGCTCAGCTGAAAAGACGTTTGCCATTAGGCTGTATGAGCTTGATATCCGTTGGCGAGTTAAGGATGAACATCTGATTGAGGTGATATCGATTGAGCATGATGACAAATGTGTATTTGATTGATATATATAGAGTTTGCTTGAGATTTCGCCCTGAAAATAAAATTGCGGCATTCTGAAGGGGCGTTTCTGGTAATATGTTCAGCCAATAATAATGAAGAACCTGGGGAAGGGGTGTATAGCTTCCAATAAAGCTACCCTTGATATTATCCGTCGATAATCGCGGCGAAATAACAAAAAATAGTTGGATATGCAAAATAAGGAAAGTTTTACTCGGGATGAGCTGCTGACCTGTGGTCGTGGCGAATTGTTTGGTGAGGGTAACGCCCAGTTGCCGTTGCCGCCGATGCTGATGTTTGATCGCATCACTAAAATCACCAATGAGGGCGGTAGCAACGGCAAGGGTCAGATCATTGCCGAACTCGATATCAGTCCTGATCTTTGGTTCTTCGATTGTCATTTTCAAGGTGATCCTGTTATGCCCGGTTGTCTCGGGCTTGACGCCATGTGGCAGCTGATCGGTTTTTTTCTTGGTTGGAATGGAGGCCCTGGACGGGGCCGTGCCCTGGGTGTTGGCGAAGTTGGTTTTCGCGGCCAGGTGACTCCTGATAAAAAACTGGTGACCTACCGTATCGATATGACCCGCGTTATCATGCGTAAGCTCTATATGGGCGTTGGTAATGCTGAAATGGAAGTCGATGGCAAGGTGATCTACACTGCCAAGGATCTACGGGTCGGTTTGTTTACCTCCACTGAAAATATGTAAAGGGTGTGACCAGTGAGACGAGTTGTTGTCACAGGATTAGGGATTGTTTCTAGTATTGGTAATAACCAAGACGAAGTTACGGAGTCGTTAAAGGCTGGCCGCTCGGGTATTGAGCACTGTGAAAAATATGCCGAGTTGGGTTTTCGTTCACATGTGCACGGCTCAATTAATGTCGATATCGAAGCGCTGATTGATCGCAAGATTCGCCGTTTTATGGGCGATGCCGCGGCCTATAATTACATCGCCATGGCTCAGGCCATCGAAGATGCTGGTCTAAGTGAAGTACAGGTTTCTAATCCACGTATCGGTCTGGTGGTAGGTTCCGGTGGCGCTTCTCATGCCAATACCGTTGCTGCTGCCGATATTCTGCGTAGCAAAGGTTTGCGTCGTGTTGGTCCTTATATGGTGCCCAAGACCATGGGCAGTACTACTTCGGCCAATCTAGCTACTGCCTTCAAAATTAAGGGTGTCAATTATTCCATGAGCTCGGCCTGTTCTACCAGTGCTCACTGCATTGGTAACGCCATGGAACAGATTCAATTCGGTAAGCAGGATATGGTTTTTGCTGGTGGCGCTGAAGAGTTGGGCTGGGAAGGTTCGGTGATGTTTGACGCCATGGGGGCACTGTCTTCCAAGTACAACGAAACGCCTGAAAAGGCCTCACGTGCCTATGACGCCGATCGCGATGGTTTTGTTATCTCTGGTGGCGGTGGTGTGCTGGTATTGGAAGAACTGGAGCATGCCAAGGCGCGTGGTGCCAAGATTTATGCCGAGCTGGTTGGTTATGGGGCTACTTCTGATGGATTCGATATGGTGCAGCCTTCTGGTGAAGGGGCGGCACGCTGTATGCGTTTGGCTTTGGAAGGTGTAGAGGGCAAGGTGGATTACATCAACGCCCATGGCACTAGCACTCCGGCCGGTGATATGAAAGAGCTGCAGGCCATTCGTGAAGTTTTCGGTGATGATGTTCCGGCGGTTGGTTCGACCAAGTCCTTGACCGGTCATGCCCTGGGGGCGGCGGGTGTCAATGAAGCGATCTACTCGCTGTTAATGATGCGACATGATTTTCTGGCTGCCTCGGCCAATATCGAGACCCTGGATGAAGCCGCTGAAGGCATGCCTATCCTGCATCAGCGCAAGGACAATGTTGACGCCAATATCATGCTTTCCAACAGCTTTGGCTTTGGTGGAACTAACGCCTGCCTGGTGTTCCAGCGCTATAGCGATTAGTGATTGTTACAAAGTTTTTTATTTTTGCAGCCCGGAGAGCCAGCCCCACGAAGTGCCTTGGGTATGGACCATCACGATATCCGGGTTTATTGATTTTAGCCAGGGCTAGAATTTCCCGGATTACGCTGCGCCACATCCAGGCTACCTTCTAATGGATTCATTACAACAATTCTTCGTCACCACCCCCAAGGGCATGGTCTCTATATTGATGTCCGAGCTGCAACAGCTGGGTGCTGTTGAACTGCGTGAACAACCCGCGGGTGTTGAATTTAAGGGTGGACTGGAAACAGCCTATCGTGTCTGTCTCTGGTCGCGCACCGCCGGTCGGGTGTTAATGCCGCTGGGCCGTTTTGCCGCCGACTCTGCAGAGGCTCTGTATGCCGCTGTGCAGCAAATTGATTGGCAGCAACATCTAGCGGGGCGCAGTACACTAGCTGTAGATTTTACCGGTCGTTCAGATGCTATTCACCATAGCCAGTTTGGTGCGCTCAAGGTTAAGGATGGCATCGTCGATCAGCTGCGTGAAACCACCGGTGGACGCCCCAATATTGATGTTGAACAGCCGGATTTGCGTATCAACGCTCACCTGTATCGGGATGAAATTAGCATTGCCATCGATCTTTCCGGCGACAGTCTGCATCGACGCGGCTATCGACAAGAGGGCGGCGCGGCACCGCTGAAAGAACATCTGGCCGCAGCCATCTTGTTGCGCGCCGGCTGGGCTGAGATTGCAGCGGCCGGCGGCGGCCTGGTTGATCCTATGTGTGGTTCTGGCACCCTGCTGATCGAGGCGGCGATGATCGCAGCTGATATTGCCCCGGGTCTGTTACGACAGCACTACGGTTTTCTGGCCTGGCCTCAGCATGATGAAGATTTATGGCAAGGCCTGCTGAATGAGGCGCAGCAACGCCGTCATCAGGGCTTGAAAAAGATGGTGCCCATTGTTGGTTATGATACTCATCCCAAGGCAATTCAGTTCGCTCAGCTGAATATCACCGTGGCAGGACTGGAGGATTGCATCCGCATTGCTAGACGTGATGTGGCAGAGTTGAGTTGTCCTGCGTCGATGAACAAGGGCCTGCTGGTGGTTAATCCACCTTATGGTGAACGCTTGGGTGAGAGAGATACGCTTGAACCTGTCTATCAGCTGCTGGGTGAACGAATTAAGCGCGAATTCAGCGGTTGGCAGGCAGCGGTGTTCACTGGCAATCCTGAGCTAGCCAAGTTGATGGGGATTCGTGCCCAGAAACAGCACAATATGTTTAATGGCCCGCTGCCGTGCAAACTGCTGCGCTTTGATGTTCAGCCGCAATGGTTTATGTCTGAGCAACGGGGGCCACGCCCGGCCAAGCAGGAAGATCTGGGCCCGGGTGCTGAGATGCTGGCCAACCGGTTACGCAAGAACCTGAAGCAGCTGGGCCGTTGGGCCAAGCGTGACGATGTTAGCTGTTATCGTCTCTATGATGCCGACTTACCCGAATATGCCGTGGCGATTGATTTCTATCAGGGCGAGCAGAGCTGGGTTCATGTGCAGGAATATGAGGCGCCTAAATCAATCGATGTCAAAAAGGCCAAGTTTCGCCTGCGCGAAGCGATGACGGTGATCCCTGAAGTACTGGGGCTACCGCAGGAGAATATTTACTTCAAGGTGCGTAAGCAGCAAAAGGGATCAGCTCAGTACATGCGTCAGGCTGAAGAGAAGCAGTTTTTTGAGGTTGAGGAGTACGGTGCTCATTTCCTGGTCAACTTTGCAGATTACCTCGACACCGGCCTGTTTCTCGATCATCGGATTACCCGCAAGTTGGTGAGTGAGATGGCCAAAGGCAAGCGTTTTCTCAACCTGTTTGCCTACACTGGCACGGCTACTGTTCATGCTGCCCGCGGTGGGGCTAAATCCACCCTGACTGTGGATATGTCCAACACTTATCTCGATTGGGCCCGCTGGAATATGGAGTTGAATGGCTTTAATGGCGATGAACATCAGTATCTACAAACCGATTGCCTGGAGTGGTTAGAGCAGGGTGGAGTCTATAAAAGGGCCAAGTTCGACCTGATCTTTCTTGATCCGCCAACCTTCTCTACCTCTAAACGGATGAGCGACACCTTTGATGTTCAACGTGACCACGTCCACCTGATTGAATCGGCCATGGCCATGCTTGAAGAGGGTGGTGATTTGATTTTTTCTAATAATTTCAGAAAGTTCAAGCTTGATTCTATGTTGACTGATAAATATACAGTCGAAGATTGGTCGGCCAAAACCCTGCCCAAAGACTTTGCCCGTAATCCTAAAATTCACGGTTGTTGGCATATTCGCCACAGATAACCAGCCCCACCTTTTTTATATCCTCGCAAGGTCAATGGAATAGGTTTCCTATTCGTCTATTGTTGTAGAAATCCACTTTAAAGCATTGTTAATTAAGGTCGATAGTCTTTTCGTGGGCTGTCTCCGTCAGCGTATGTCGGGATAGTGAGCGGAGCGATGAATGGATTCATGTGGAGCGTCTAAATGAAATTTAGGATTGCGGTGCTGTTTTGGTTGGGGGTATGGACAACCCCGTTTGCCATGGCGGCGGAAGATATTTCTGCCGAGGCGGAGAAGATCAGCGATGTTCGTGTCCTGATCGACATGTCTGGCAGCATGAAAAAGAACGACCCCAAAAACCTTCGTGTGCCAGCTTTACGTCTGATTACCCAATTGATGCCTGAAGGCCAGCAGGGTGGTGTGTGGTCTTTTGGTCAATACGTCAATATGTTGGTTAAGCAAGGTAAGGTTGATGCTGCATGGAAAGACAATGCCTATAAACTGGCTGAAGGCATTAATTCACGAGGCATGTTCACCAATATTGCGGATGCATTAGAGAAGTCGACCTGGGACTGGAAAAGGCCGGACGACAAGACCAATCGCAGCATCATCTTGCTTACTGATGGCGTGGTGGATATATCTAAAGATGCTGACAAAAATGCCGAATCGCGCCGTCGTATTCTCAGTGAAATTTCGCCGCGTCTGAAATTTGCTGATGTCACCGTGCATACCATTGCCCTGTCGGATGATGCTGACAAATCCTTTTTGCGCCAGTTGTCATCCTCAACCGAGGGTTGGAATGAAATTGCCAAAGACGCCTCACAGCTGGAGCGCATTTTTCTAAAACTGTTTGAAAAATCAGTGCCGGTTGAGACGCTGCCGATGACGGATAACAAAATTCTTGTTGACGACAGTATTAAAGAATTAACCCTATTGGTGTTTAGAAAAGAGGGTGCACAAACGGCCACTCTGTCGTCCCCCAGGGGTGAGAAGCTTAATCATCACACCGACCAGGCTGGTCTGCGCTGGCGTCATGAAGAGCGTTATGACCTGATTACCATTGATAAGCCGATGGCGGGTGAGTGGCGTGTGGATGCTGAGCTTGATCCTGATAATCGGGTAATGGTAGTGACGGACCTGAAGGTGCGTGCTAGCAGGTTGCCAAACATGATGTTGACTGAGGATGCAGCATCTTTTTACGTCGAACTGGCAGAAAAGGGAGAGACGATTCGTAAGCCAGAGTTTCTTGATTTTGTCAGTATCGCACTGGAAAGATCGAGCCAGGGTGAGCATCAAAAAACCATCCCTGTCACGGATGATGGTGCAGGCCTGGACAAGCACGCACATGATGGTCGTTTCAGTACCAAGGTTGGTGGTCAGTTAACAGCCGGTGAGTATGTCTATGATATGCAAGTCGATGGCATGACCTTTAAGCGCTCCAAGAAAAGTACTGTTCGAGTCGTCGAAAAGCCCATTGCTGTGACGATCAAAGAGGAACATGGAGGTGATCCTGCTCAATATTCTTTGACCCTTACGCCTTTTGCAGAGTTGATAAATCTTGATTCTCTGTTGCTTGAGACCACGGTGGAAAAACAAGGTGGTGCTGCCAGAGAAATACATATCCCTCGTGTCGGGTCAGGTGAATGGCGTCTGGATATGAGAATAAAGGCTGGTGATATCTATGATGTCAAGATAGCCATGCAGGCAGAGCGTAAAGACGGTAGTCAGGTTAGTTATGAGCTCGGAAACTTTCAGCTTGGCAGTGGCTCGGTAGATGTAGCCTTTGATCACTCTGATGAGACGCCACCTGATGCAGAACATGTGATTGCCAAGGCGATGGCTGAGGCTGGCCTGAAACCACCAGTCGCACATGAAGAACCTCCGGCTGAAGATGAACACTCAACTGAAGAAGAGCCCCCGGCTGAAGAAAAGAATGATGACGGGCACGATGCTGCTGAAGGTGAACACGATGAAGAGTCGCCAGACTGGATTATGGTGACAGTCAAGATAGTTGGTCTGAACGCTCTGTTGGCGGGGCTGGGATTCTTTGTTTATCGCAAGTGGTTCCGGACACCAAAAGATGCTGATTTGGAAGATGAGTCAGAAGAAAAAGATGCAGAAGCGAAAGATGCAGAAGTGAAGGATGCAGAAGTGAAGGATGCAGAAGCGAAGGAGGCTAAGGGCGATGATAAAGATTGATCCATTTTTGCTAATTATTTTCGCTGAGGTTGTTGTTGCCCTGGTTGTGATTCTCGGTGTGGTCACGGCAATTTTCATAAAGCGTAAAAACAAGGATAAGCAGGTTCTAAAAACGCTGGAGGCACGCTTGCAAGGTGATACGAGTAAACGTCAAGCAGTGTTGGAGGAGAGTATCGCCATATCCTGTGGTGATGACGAAGATAATGAAGAAGCGGCGGCCGAAAATAAAGAAATTGCAAAAGATCTGGCTGAAAAAGAGAGTGCTTTTTATAACCGCTTAGTCACAATGTATACGGAGCGTGATTCAACTGCATTAAAAAGTCTGGATAAGTTGCTGCACGACTACACTTCTTCACATCTGGAATCAGTTTCAGTGATGCGTGAGCGAGTTGATGCTGAGCAGGCGAATATATCCGAAGAATTGAGTCAGCAAATGGAAAGGCTAGAGCAGAATGGGCAAACGCTTGCATCAGAAGTTGAAAAGCTTAAGAGTGAAAATCAGAATTTATCAGAAGAGTTAGAAAAATCCTACGCTGAGATTGATCAGGCAATGCAGGAATATAGTCGCGTAGCTGTGGTTAGCAACGCGCCGGTTGCTGAAAAACAGCCTGAGCCTATTCCTGAGCCTATTAAAGAGCCAGAGCCAATTAAAGAAGTGGAGGAGCCTGCGTTAGAGAAAGAAGTTAAAACTGATTCAGATGCTGATGCTGATAATCTTGTTGCTGAACTTGAGGCAGGTTTAGGTGCTTTGGATGAGGTTGAAAGTGTTGATGATGCAGAGTCTGAGTCAGAGCTGCTTGCCGAGTTCGATGCTGAACTAGAAACCGATCTCGAATCTGTTGAACCTGTCGATGAAGTTGATAACGATGATACTGATGCGTTGGTTGATATGTCGATGCTAGATGATTTTGGTGAGGAGTCAGAGGGAGATGAAATTACTGAAAGTGTGACCGAAGAGGTTGTGTCGACTGAAGTTGAAACCCCCGCTGAAGCAGTCGAAACGGCTGAGCCTGTTGCGGTTGATATCCCTGATGAGGTGGCCAAAGAGGTTGAGCCTGAGGCGGTTGATATCCCTGACAAGGTAATCGAAGCGGTTGAGCCTGAAGCAGTTGACATTCCTGACGAGGTAATCGAAGCGGTTGAGCCTGAAGCAGTTGAAATTCCTGATGAGGTAATCGAAGCGGTTGAGCCTGAAGCAGTTGACATTCCTGACGAGGTAATCGAAGCGGTTGAGCCTGAAGCAGTTGAAATTCCTGACGAGGTAATCGAAGCGGTTGAGCCTGAAGCGGTTGAAATTCCTGACGAGGTGACCGAAGAGGTTGAACCTGAGAAAGTTGAAGTCCCCGCTAAAGTATCTGATGAAACAGCGCCTGAAGAAGAGTCATTGGAAGATTTAGTGTTGCATGCAATGGCTGAAGAGAGTGCTGCTCAGCAAGCTGAGGCTGAAGCTGCGGTTGATGAAGAAACTCCTGCAATGGTTATTGATCTGGCCAAAGATGATGATATTGTTCTGTCAGATCCAAATGCAGTTTCTGCCGACCCAGATTCAATTCTGGAGCAAGAGGCTGAGGCTGTCGATGAAAGTGGTATTGACGAGGATGATTTGTTGGCGCAGTTGGCCGCAATCGAGAACAATGATGACTTCGGTAGTCTGGATGGTTTTGGTGATCTTCCGAGTTCTGATGAGAATGAAGATAAAAAGCCGGCCGGTTAAGGGTGCTATAAAGGTTGTTTGTAAGGCGCCTGGGCAATTTCTTCCACCAGTTGTGGCACAAGATAACCGGGCAATAGCTTACGTATTTCTTTGACCAAGTATTGGGCTTCATTTTTTGCAACGTCAAAATGAGCAGCCCCTTGTACCTTGTCGAGCAAGTGTAGGTAGTAGGGTAATACACCGTTCTCAAATAGTCTTTCACTGAGCTGACTTAGCGCTTCAATGTTGTCATTTACTCCGTGTAATAAGACTGTTTGGTTTAGAAGTGTGACGCCGGCAGATTTTAGCTTGGCCATAGCTGTGCCTACCTCGTCGTTAAATTCATTGGCGTGATTGCTGTGGATTACCATGACGGTGTTTAACCGGGTTTTAGATAGCCATTCCAGCAACGAAGCATTGATACGTTGTGGCAACACAATCGGGTAGCGTGTGTGGATGCGCAGGCGTTTTAGTTGTGGTAATTGCTCCAGCATGGTGATTAGCTGCGATAGTTGTGTGTCTGCAAGTGAAAGCGGGTCACCACCGCTGAGTATGACTTCGTTAATGCTGCTGTCCTTGGCAATTTCTTCGCAGACCTCTTGCCATTGCGATTGTCGACTGCTTTGTTCGCTATAGGGAAAATGGCGCCTGAAGCAATAACGACAGTGAATGGCGCAGGCGGCGGTGGTCATAATCAAAACCCGGCCCTGGTATTTTTGCAGCAGTCCACGATTGATAATGGCATCGTGATCACCGACTGGGTCAAGGCTGAATCCGGGAATGTTTTCAAGTTCGGCATCCAGCGGCAGGACTTGCCTCAATAATGGGTCATCAGGGTCACCTTTTTGCATGCGGGCGACGAAGCTGTGAGGCACGCGCAAGGGAAATTGTTCTGTCATCGCGACACTGCTGGGTAACAATTCAGCGGGTAGATTCAGTTGTTTGAGTAATTCGGCAGGATCACGAATGGCCTCGGCCAAGGCCTGTTGCCAGCTGCTTTGTGTTTGTTGAATAAGTTTGTGCTGTAACATGAGGCTGATTTTGTCTAAAATAACGTGTTTTCCGGGAGCTAGTCCGGCCAAGGCAGTGAATGGCAAAGGTTGGCAAGTATAGCCCGGTTGGTAAGTTTGAGAAATGAGGAAGATATGGCGACCTACAGTACCAGTGAATTTAAGAGCGGTTTGAAGATCATGATCGACAATGATCCATGCACGATCGTCGAAAATGAGTTTGTTAAGCCGGGTAAAGGCCAGGCGTTTAATCGGGTAAGAATTCGCAATCTGAAAACTGGTCGTGTTGTAGAACGCACGTTTAAATCCGGTGAGTCGGTTGAAGCAGCGGATGTGATGGATACTGATATGCAGTATCTCTATAACGATGGTGAGTTCTGGCACTTTATGGTTCCGGATACGTTTGAACAGTATCAAGCGACCAAAGAGGCTGTTGGTGAGGCGGCACAGTGGATTAAGGGTGAAGAGACCTGTGTTGTGACCTTATGGGATGACGTGCCGTTGGCTGTAGCCCCGCCAAACTTTGTTGTCTTGGCGGTAACAGATACCGACCCTGGTCTGCGCGGTGATACTTCTGGTGGTGGTGGCAAGCCGGCTACACTGGAGACGGGTGCTGTGGTACGTGTGCCACTGTTCATCAATATCGGTGAGGAGTTGAAGATTGATACCCGCACTGGTGACTATGTCTCTCGTTCTAAGGACTAGGTTAGCTAATCCTTGAATCATGTTCCTGACTGGCGGCCAACAGCGTCACTGAAAAATCTGAAGTTGCGTGCCCGGGTCTTGGCTGAGATCCGGGCCTTTTTTTCTGAGCGTGATGTGATGGAGGTGGAAACGCCGTTACTGTCATTAGCAGGCTCAACCGATCCCTATCTGGATAGCTTTACCAGTCGTTATCAGGGGGCTTTGTTTCCAGCTGGTCAAACCGTCTATCTACAGACTTCGCCTGAATTTGCCATGAAGCGGTTGTTGGCAGCAGGTAGTGGGGCTATTTTTCAAATCTGTAAGGCCTTTCGTAATGGTGAGACTGGTGGCCAGCATAACCCTGAGTTCACCATGTTGGAGTGGTATCGGCCAGGCTTCGATCATCATGTCTTGATGGATGAGATGGAGGCCTTGATTGCGCTGGTTTTAAAGACCGCTCCAGCTCGTCGGATGACATACCGTGACCTGTTTCTCGAATACGTTGGGCTTGATCCGTTCGAGCTTTCTGTAGCCGATGCTCGTGCCTGCCTGCAGGCCCGTCATATTAATCCGCCTGAATTGGCTGAGGCTGCGATAGATGACTGGCTGTCTCTCATCATGACCCATCTTATTGAACCTGAGCTTGGGACAGGAGCGGTGTTTGTTTATGACTTTCCCGCTTCCCAGGCCATGCTGGCCAGGGTGGTGCCAACCCAGCCGCCAGTGGCGCAACGCTTTGAACTTTATATTAATGGTATGGAGCTAGCCAATGGATTTTATGAGCTGGTCGATGCGGATGAGCAGCGGCGACGTTTTCAGGCTGATTTGATGCAGCGCCAACAATTGGGATTGGCAGAAGTGGGCATGAGTCAGGCATTGATTGCTGCACTGGAGAGCGGTCTGCCTGATTGCGCCGGTGTTGCCTTGGGGGTTGATCGTCTGTTGATGCTGGCGGCCGGGGTTGAAAATATTGCTGAGGTAGTGGCATTTCCGGTTAATCGCAGCTAGTCTGTTTTGTGTCGAGAAAGTTAACAGTAGTTTCTGTTTTCTTGAGAAGGGTTTAAATTTGAGGATTGATTCGAGGTGTTGCCTTACCAGTAACGCATTGAGCTTTATATGGAAATTAAATAACTCTGTATTAATGTGGTTTTTTTATGGGCTTAGGTATAAAGTTTGCATGAATGTTTGACTAAGTGACAGTGGGGGTGTCAAATAGAAAACGGGGTTTTGGAGGCGTTTCAAATGGAAAAACGTTGGGCCGCAAGGCGAGATGTACAGATCAGTGTTGATCTGAAGTGTAAGGATGTCGAGGTTGTCAATTGCTTGACTCGTGATGTCAGTTTGAGCGGTGCGTTTGTCCAGGTGCAGCAGCTGCAACCTCCGATTGATGCGGCCGTTGATCTGGTTTTCCGGCTGGGTGAGCCGGGGCATCACACTAAGTACACGGTGCAGGGCAAGGTGGCGCGGGCGACGGGTGATGGTGTCGGTGTAATGTTTGAAGAGCTTGATGTTTCTTCTTTTCGTTCGCTTAGGGAAGTGTTAAGCAATTAATCAAGAGATTGCTTGATCGAGCCAATTGACTGTCCCATATTGACTGTTTGATCAGCTTGCAGGCTTTTGTTCCAGTTCATGTGTCCGGGACCAAATAACAAAACCACAGTCGAACCCATATTAAATCTTCCCATTTCATCGCCTTTCTCAAGTGAAACCTGCGGCAAGTTTTTGCCGATGAAATGTTCAAAAGGACGGAATGTTTGTTCACCATAATTGCCGCTCCAGACAGTCTCGATGCCTGCGACAAAGATAGCACCCACCAGAATCACTGCCATGGGTCCATGCTCCGTTTCAAAAATTGTCACCATGCGTTCATTGCGAGCGAATAGCCCAGGAATGGCGCGGGTAGTAGCTGGGTTGACGCTGAACAGTCGGCCAGGCACGTAAACGGTTTCTGATAGCGTGCCCGCCAGGGGCATGTGGATGCGGTGGTAATCTCGTGGCGATAGATAGATGGTGGCAAACTGGCCACCAGCAAATCGTTCTTGAAGGTGATCCAGTCCCCCCAGTAGTGTTTTGAGGCTGTAATCATGGCCTTTGGCCTGATAAACCCGGCCATCTTCAATTGCTCCTAACTGACTGACTGTGCCGTCTACCGGGCAGGCGATGGTGTCGGCTTCACTTGCAATGGGGCGTGCCTCAGGTTTTAGTGGGCGAGTGAAAAATTCGTTGAAGTGCTGGTAGCTGTCCAGATCCTGCTCGGCGGCTACGCTCATGTCGATGTCAAAACGTTTGATGATGAAGCGGGTAAAGGCAATTTTGAATGGTCGCCAGCGACAGCGGGTGACCCAGAACATCAGCCTTGAAAGTAGGTGATGAGGAAGTGGATATTGAATCAGGGCTGTTAAGCGATCGCGCAGTGACATGATGATATGTGTTCAGACTAAATAGGCTGGCGTATCCTACCCTAATAAATGGGATTAATAAAATTCAGGGGAGCTTGGTGATATGGATATTCAACAGCAGGCAGAACAGTTGGGTGAGGTATTGGTTAGGCAGGGCTTGATGGCGGCGACGGCTGAGTCCTGTACAGGTGGTTGGCTGGCGCAGGAATTAACCGCGGTGCCCGGCAGCTCGGCCTGGTTCGAGCGGGGTTTTGTCACCTATAGCAATGAGGCCAAGCAGGAGATGTTGTCGGTGTCAGCTGAAACGATGGCACAATTCGGAGCGGTGTCAGAGGCGGTTGTTCGTGAGATGGCGCAGGGGGCTTTGAAGTGCAGTCGGGCACAGCTGTCGGTAGCCATTAGTGGTGTGGCTGGGCCGGGCGGCGGTACGCCTGAAAAGCCAGTTGGAACAGTTTGTTTTGGCTGGGCTAGAGAGGGCGGTGAAGTGGTTAATCGCAGCCTGCATTTTGCGGGTGATCGTCAAGCGGTGCGCCAGCAGGCTGTGGCCACAGCCATTCAGGGTTTGCGTGACTTGGTCGACGATGAATAAGGTTGAGCGACTCTTTTTTGCTCTTTGGCCAGAGCCTGAACAGCAAAAAGCATGGGCTACATTAGCTGCTGAACTGCTGCCGGTAGGTGCAGGCCGACTGGTGCCGGCCTCGAATCTTCATCTGACCCTGCTTTATGTCGGTGGGGTTGCGCCAGAACAGCGTAAGGCCTTGGAGCTAATGGCAGCAGAAATCAGTTTTTCACCATTTGTGTTGCAGCTGAATAGATTTGGCTATTGGCGCAAACCGAAGGTGTGGTGGTGGGGGGCAACTCAAACGCCTGAGTCATTGTGTCGGTTGGTTCAGTTACTACGAATAGGTGCAGAGCGCTGCGGGATTGAGGTTGATCAACGAAGCTATAAGGCGCATATGACCCTGGCCCGTAAAGTTGCTCATGCGCCAGATCAGGTGGCTATACAATCTTGCGACTGGGCGGTTGATCGCTTCGCGCTGGTGAGTTCTGTTTCGTCACCAGCAGGTGTCCATTATGAACCGTTGCGGCACTGGTCAGCGTAGTAGAGGGTAGGTTTTATTGGGCAATATTGACACTTAAACCAGTCGTTGCCAGTCAGAATGTTTACTTGTATAGTACTGTACGAATGAACAGTTAGTCTTGAATTTAGTCAGCGGAGAGTAAGTATGGATGATAACAAGCGTAAGGCGTTAAACGCAGCCCTGGGCCAGATCGAACGTCAGTTTGGTAAGGGTTCCATTATGCGTATGGGTGATGAAGGCGTAGTGCGCAATATTGACGCCGTATCGACTGGTTCGCTGGGGCTGGATGTGGCGCTGGGTATAGGTGGTTTGCCGCGTGGTCGTGTGGTTGAAATTTACGGTCCTGAGTCATCTGGTAAAACCACCATGACCTTGCATGTGGTGGCTGAGATGCAGAAATTGGGTGGCACGGCTGCTTTTGTAGATGCCGAACATGCACTTGATCCTAGTTATGCCGAAAAGCTGGGCGTAAATGTCGATGAACTGTTGGTATCGCAGCCGGATACTGGTGAACAGGCCTTGGAAATTGCCGATATGCTGGTGCGCTCTGCTGCAGTTGATGTGGTCGTGATTGACTCGGTGGCTGCTTTGACTCCCAAGGCAGAGATTGAAGGTGACATGGGTGATACCCACGTTGGCCTACAGGCCCGTTTGATGTCACAGGCCTTGCGTAAGCTGACCGCCAATATTAAACGTTCCAATACCTTGGTAATTTTTATCAATCAGATCCGTATGAAGATCGGCGTTATGTTCGGTTCACCTGAAACCACCACTGGTGGAAACGCACTCAAGTTTTATTCATCGGTTCGTCTGGATATTCGCCGTATTGGTGCGATCAAAAAGGGTGACGAGGTTCTGGGCAACGAGACTCGCGTTAAAGTGGTTAAGAATAAAGTGGCACCGCCATTTAAGCAGGTTCAATTTGATATTCTCTATGGTGAAGGTATTTCACGTGAGGGTGAGATTATTGATATGGGTGTCAATGAAGGTTTTGTCGATAAATCCGGTGCCTGGTATAGCTATGAGGGAACCCGAATTGGGCAAGGTAAGGACAATGTGCGTAACTTCCTCAAGGAGCATCCTGAAATGGCTGAAGAAATCGAGGGTAAAATTCGGGCTAAGTTGTTAGTAAAGGCAAGCCCGAAAGATGATGAAGAACCCACTGAACTGGAAGCTGAAGCATAGAGACACCTAGGTTTAGATCGGTTAAGTGTTGCATTAAAACGCCCCTTTCGGGGCGTTTTTGAATTTGGTGTGATTGAGTTATCAATAAGTTAGGCTATTGCTTCTTGCCTAAATAAGGACTTTTCTCTACCATCGGCGGCAAGGAATTCATCAAAATATTTGGGGCGAATGTCGGACTCTCAAAAGCAGGACTGTCAGGCAGCAGCAATTAGACTGCTGAGTCGACGCGAGCACTCAAGTAAAGAGTTGAAGCGTAAGTTGCTTGAACGTGATTTTGACTCCCACATAATTGATAACATACTGATTTTATTGCAAGATAACAATCTGCAGTCAGATGATCGTTTTGCCGAGTGTTATGTGCGTTCCAAAGCTCGTAAGGGTGTGGGTCCGATTCGCTTGAGACGAGATCTGCGTGAGCATGAGATCAGTGATGAAATGATTGATTGTTATCTGCGTGATCAGCAATGGCGGCAGTTGGCAGTTGAGGTGAGGCAGAAACGGTTTGGTTTTGCTTTGCCGGAAAGATTTGAAGCGTGCGCCAAACAGATGCGTTTTCTGCAGTACCGTGGTTTTAGCACCGAGCAGATCAATGCTGCGATGAAACAGGACGATTGGGAATCCAACGAGTAGGATGTAAAGAATTGCGATGAAGAGTGCAGAGATTCGCCAGGCCTTTCTGGAATATTTTCGTGAACACGATCACACAGTGGTCGCCAGTAGCCCATTGGTGCCGGGTAATGATCCGACCCTGTTATTTACTAA
>Ga0316207_10003070_pt1 | contig 15991 bp, 10 predicted proteins | sample 6weekpyrite_MG_FD_204943 | JGI IMG/M metagenome (GOLD analysis project Ga0316207, IMG submission 204943) | Microbial mat bacterial communities from mineral coupon in-situ incubated in ocean water Damariscotta River, Maine, United States -... | ecosystem: Environmental > Aquatic > Marine >... | reverse complement strand
AGCTTTTCCAGGAAGAAATTCTATACAAACATGAATCGGAAGAGCCTGTTGCTATTAACGAACGCTTTCAATCACGAAAAGGTTTCATCGAAATCGTTGATAAAGAAGTGTTCTCTGAGCAGCCATCGGCTTTATTAGAAATATTTTTACTCCTCGAACAAGATCCAAAACTCAAAGGTGTTCGAGCAGAAACTATTCGCTTAATCAGAAGCAACCGACACCGTATCAATGATGACTTTCGTAATAATGAACAGTGCCGCAAACTCTTCATGGAAATAATTCGTCAGCCTCAAGGTATTACTCACGAATTCAGACGCATGCATCGCTACGGCATACTGGGTGCTTATATTCCTTCATTTGAAGCTGTAACCGGGCAAATGCAGTATGATTTATTTCACGTTTATACCGTCGATGAACATACCTTGTTTGTGGTGCGTAACCTGCGTCGATTTACCGTCAATGAATTCCATGATGAATTCCCTCATTGCAGTAAAGTCATTAACGAACTGGAAAAACCTGAAGTGCTCTATCTTGCCGGATTGTTCCATGATATAGCAAAAGGAAGAGGTGGCGATCATTCTGAACTCGGTGCAGATGATGCCTTTATATTTTGCCAACAACATTACATGAGCAGTTATGACTCAAGCATTGCTTCATGGTTAGTTCGCAGCCATCTAGTCATGTCGCGAGTATCGCAACGCGAAGACATTAATGACCCAGATGTTATTAATAATTTTGCCGACATTGTTGGCAATAAAGAACGCCTCGATATGCTTTATTTATTAACCGTTGCAGATATGCGCGCGACCAGCCCACAAGTCTGGAATTCCTGGAAAGGTGTGCTTCTTAAGAATCTGTATAATTATACACTCAAGGCGTTACGCAAAAGACTTCACAGTATTGATAATGTAGACCTTGTTCTCGATATTCAGAAAAAAGCTATTCAAGAGCTCGCTAACAAGAAAATTGATATCAATGGCGTTGAGAAGTTATGGCAAACACTTAATGACGATTACTTTCTACGCTACAGTACTAAAGAAATAATTAGTCATGCTATCTCAATACTGCAATTAGACGAAGATGAATTACCACATATCATCATACGTGACGCGATGGACCGTGGTGGCACTGAGGTGTTTATACACACAAAAGTAAACCATGCCATTTTCACACTAGTAACATCCATTCTTGAACAAAAAGGCGTTGATATTGCTGATGCCAGAATCATTCGCTCAACCGATGGCTATTGCTTTGACTCATACATCATTCTTGATCAGGATGGACATAATATTACTTCAGCCGAAACTCAAGAAGATATACAGAAAATTATCCATGAAAAATTAAGCAAAGATTCTTATGGCATTCATGAAATAAACCGCCTCCCGCCAAGACAGCTTAAACATTTTACAATGAAGACAGATGTTCAGTTTGATACGGACACCAGAAACCAACATACAATTATGGAAGTTATTACAGCTGATCGGGCAGGACTTTTAGCAAGCATCGGCAGAACACTTAACGAGCTGGATCTACAGCTTCACAATGCACGAATCAGTACCTTTGGTGCCCGTGCAGAAGATTTATTTTATATCACTGATGCTAATGGAGAGCTACTCGACGTAACGGCGAAAGAAATTTTAAGAAATACGGTTATTAACGTGCTTGATAGCAGCGAAAACTAAATCGCTAGTACCTAGTAGTATTTATTTTGTAGCGAAACTTAATAGTCTATGCCGTAGTTTATCTCCCAGACCATACTGGGTACAGAAACGATTTATACGCATTGTGGTTGGTGTTGAATAAGATAATTTACGAACCCCTACTTTCATTGGAGCATCACGTACAATCGTTGCCAACTGCTTTGAAATAAATGCAAGTTCCGAGTGCTGTTTCAGTAAATCATGAATTCGCTTCGCGCCTCGTATTTTGCTACTTTTAACCTTATCCAGTCGGCTATATATGTTCTCTAATGACCCATGCTCATTTAATAATGCAATAGCCGTTTTAGCTCCGACACCAGCCACACCAGGGATATTGTCAACGCTATCTCCTGCCAATGCGAGAAAGTCGATCATTTGTTCCGGTTTAACGCCAAAGGCTTTCTGACAATCCTTATAACTATGTTTAACATCCTTGGCATAATTCCAGAAAACATCACCCCTATTCACTAATTGCGACAAGTCTTTATCACTGGTAACAAAGGTAGTACTAAAATTATGTCGCCTAAGCTGCTGTGCAATCGTACCAATCAGATCATCAGCCTCATAGCGTTTACTTGAAAAGGCACTAACACCCAGTATTTCCGTTAGTTTTTTACATAACATAAACTGATACTTTAAATCTTCCGGTGCTTTTTCTCGATTAGCTTTATATCCTGGGTAGATTTTATTTCTAAAGCTTGTCGTTAAGCTTTCATCAAAAGCCGCAGCAATGTGAGTGGCCTGAGTTTGCTCCAGTAACTGGCATAGAAAGTAAGCATAGCCATAAACAGCATTTACCGGCTCACCCTCGCTGTTAACAATTGAGTCTGGCATTGAAAACCAGGCACGAAAAACATAGATACTTGCATCAATAAGATAAAGCTTTCGTTTTTTCAATCGGTAAAACTCATTTTATTAATTATTGATTGTTTTATAGAGGTATTGTGGTAATGACTGTCATCACCACAAGAATACAAATACTGTTCCCATTCAGCCCATTGCATTTTATGTTCAATATCACCACAGCTTAATAAGCGCACGATAACATCACCGATCTTCCACGGCCCTTCACCCTTAATTTCTCCAGCTAACAGATAGGCCTGTGGTATTTCATGTTCTAGCCAATATGGCACAACGTAGACCATACCTAATGAATGCGTAAACTTGTCTGCAACAAGTCTTTTTTCACCATTGGGATACTGGACTAATAAAGGGGAAGTAAGCGTATAGATATCAACCATAACCAAACATTTACTTTAAAAAAAATACGGCGCACTAGCGTGGTGCCAGTAGCTCGTTAATCATCAGTGGTTTTTCAATGCCGTATCCTTGTGCAAAATCGACACCAATCTCCTGCAACATGCCAAGAATCTCTTCATCTTCTACATATTCAGCAATAACTCGTTTACCCATGAAATGACCAATCTCACATATAGATTTAACCACGGCATAGTCACTGATACTTGATTTCATCTCTTTAATAAAGGTTCCATCAATTTTTAAATAATCAACCGGTAGGTTTTTCAAGTAAGCATAAGATGACATGCCACTTCCAAAATCATCCAAAGAGAAATGGCAACCGGTCATTTTAATTCGATTTATAAAATCGGCAGAATCTGACAAGCTCTCGACACCGATAGTTTCAGTGATTTCAAAACACAATGCCTCTGGTGGAACACCAGATTGTTCAATCTCACCAACAATATAATCGACTAGCCTTTCATCACTTAAAGATCTACCCGAGAGGTTAATAGAAAAAGAATCTACATCGTCAAGAATAGATTGATTACTGCTAATCCAAGCTAACGCTTCTTTAATAACCCAACGATCGATATCAGCAATTCGGTTAGACCACTCTGCTGCTTCAATGAAATTTTGAATAGAAACACTATCCCCGTTATCGTCAACCAGTACCAACAGCACCTCATAATGAGGTTTATCTGACGTATCTAATGCGATGGGCTTAATTTTTTGGCAACGTAATCTTAGTTTACCCTCATCCAAAATATCATCTATCCTTGACACCCAATTGATCATTTCTGAGCGATGAGAGAATCGTGTTTGTCCAGAACGATATAACTGCGTCCTGTTGCCACCCATCTCCTTGGCAATACCACAGCTAGACTCGGCATTTTGCATTAAGCCTGTAATGCTTTCGCTCTGATTATTAATCGTTACCAGGCCAATACTCATTCCCATCGAGACACGTTTTCCATCCCACATAAATTTGTGCTCTCTCGCTTGATGAACGTATTCATCCGATATTTCCAGCGACTCTTCAAGATCAACATCTTCAAGCAATAAACCGAATTCATCACTACCTAAACGAGCAAGCACGCATGAATGACCGTGCGTTTCAGAAAATATTTTGGCCACTTCTACCAATAACTTATCACCGGCTTCATAACCGTATGTAGTATTGATTACATTAAACTGGTCAAGATCAACAAAAAGCAATGCATGACGAATATCGGTATGGCGCGAACTTATCAAGGCTTTGCCGATTTGTTTTTCAAATTCACGGCGATTTATCAAGCCAGTTAACGGATCATGTGTTGATTCAAAGACCAATTGTTCATTTAACTCCTGAAGCATCGAATATTGAGCGCGATCCATTGCTGGCTCATTAGCATCATCCAATGTCATTGCGGTACCTTTATGCAACAACGATGCTAATTCCTCGAAGAAAACAACTCGATCTTTATTGCCTACTGCATCAACAAATACAATTTTACCTGTATGCTGTGCTACCCATGCAGCTCGCAATCGTTTACTCCTCTCTGTATCAAGGTCAAATAATATCCAATCGCCCTCTTCGACCCGACGTGCTCGACGCAACCATTCTTTGTAGGTGTCTTCTGTTTCAAATTCATTTTCAAGATTAGGCGCAACACTATCATCTTCGTCTGCTGTTGCTTCAAACTCAGATACAACAACTTTTAATTGATCTTCATACTTTTTATCCTGCGCCTTGATTAAAATATCTAACTGATCTGATACGCGACTAAATACGGATAAGGTTCCGTCAAAATCCGAGCCAATCAAGTCTACCAACCAATCGAGTGCTTTTCTTACGCTACTTGTTCCTTCTGACTCCTCTTCACCTATCAGCAACCCTAACTGGGCAATCTTATTAACAACCTGTCTAACCAAATGATCACGATCCATAAATAATGAGTCATCATCAATCGCCATTTTAAGTACAGGCATTTCCATGCGAGCCAACCAATTATGCATGCTCTCAGGAACTTGAACGTCTGTTAAAATTGTATCGAAAATACTATTTGAGACATCAATAATTTGATTTTCGCGTGCAGCAATAACCTTTGCTTCACCCTTTTCGTCCACTTCATTAGTAAGCGATGAATAAATTAATTTTTTGAAATCATCACGATTAAGCTCAGTACAACTCGACTCTATCCGTGATAACGTCTGTAAAACTTCATTTGATGTAAGCGGAACACCTTTAGGCTGCGTATCAGTTCCCTGCCCAGATGAACGCCTAGCTTGTTCTAGCTGCCCAGTAACGGATGCGCTATTTGCATCTTGTTCAAGACCTTGTTGGTGCAGCTGCTGTTTTAATGTTCTTAGCTCAGAAACTAGTTCATAGATATTATGACCTGACATGTCTGGCAGATCGGGCCTAACACTTGGCGCTTCATGCTGATTATCTGATGATATTTTTTCAACTGGTGCGTTAACGACGTTATCAGTATCAACATGTGGTGGCTCTTGTATTGCCTGATATTCTTCTTTTACTGTTTTTTCTGAATGTGGAACTTCATATGTTAAATCAGGCAGGACTCCCTTCTCGATTAAATGCTGATTTAATTTCTTGTACAGCTCACCCACAACCTCTGTTAATAATTTCTTAAATACCTCATGACAAACCAATACAACTTTATGACCAAGCCCGAAAGGTGAAATCGCATCATTAAATGCGTCTGTAAATAACGCGGGACCATAAGGATTGTTTTCTACATCTACAGGTTGAGCAAATAATTCTGATAAACGTCGTACCAATTTCGTTAAGATCTCGCTATGAGTTCTCTGTACGCTTTCAATGATGCCCGTATCTGCCAACCAATTGTCCAGTACCTCTTCTTCGACAATAGCCAATTCCATTGGCTCATTAGTAAACGCATCAGACGGAGTGTTAGTTTCAGATAGTTCTCCATTCTGACTCAAGGCCATACGCTCAATCGCGCTCTGACAAAACGAGTTAAGAAAATTATCCTTGTTGTTATTAAGTACGCCGAGTGCCTCAAAATACTTATTCTGTTCCGCAATATCTTTTATGATTTTTGATTTCTCAAAAAGCGACTCAACAATTGTTTCATGTGTTTTTATTGACAGCGGTGATAAACAGGCCACCACTAATTCTGTGCACTCTGCAATAAGATCAGTGTTTGCCTTAGTGTCTGTATCAACTGTTTCTACATTGTGTTGTTGGCGAGCTGATTTGGCTAGTTCCATTAATGCCTGTATTACCGCCAAGTCGGGTTCAAGTAATGCAACACCATAAGAATCTACGTTTTCACGAACTATTCTTGCATGCAGACAATACTGTTCATCATTCGATGCGGACATCTTATCGATTGAGAAATTAATATCGATTAAATCGCCTTCGTGTAATTCATAGGTTGTTGGAATCTCTGACTTCTGACTGTAGTTCTCGTTTACCAACAACATCCCACCAACACAAAAGTCCTTAATTTTTCGATGTATAGCAGCCGCACCCGCAACGGTAATTTTGGCTGCGAGATCCACAGGATGTCGCTCAAAAGCGCGTCGATTAACCCCTTCAAAAGGTGTCGATGATTTGATTTTATCCCCAGACATGTCTCTCTTACATCGCCTCTCTACAACCTACCGTGATCATAAATAGTTAAAATACTAAATACATCACCCCACATATAACATTATCGTTCAATAAGTCTAAATATTGAATATAAAAACCCAAATTTATAAGAATGAGCTAAAAACGACGATTTTTAGGCTATAAACACCCCGTATAACCTGCAACATGCTAAAATGTCGTCTGTTTAGTACCCAAGCAACTGGAATTATGTCTCAAACTGCTCGAATACGTGAAATACCCTACAATTACACGTCTTTTTCAGACCGTGAAATAGTCATCCGCTTCCTCGGCGAGGAGATGTGGCTAACACTGGAACAGCTACGCGGTGAACGCGTTACTGGGCGCTCCGCACGTATGCTTTTCGAGATTTTAGGGGATATGTGGGTTATTAACCGTAATCCATTCATTCAAGATGACTTACTTGAAGTCGCTAAACGACGTGATTCATTAACCCACGCCCTGCACCACCGCCTTGATCAGGTGATTTCACGTGCTGAAAACAATCCACTAGCGATAAAACTGGCTGAAAAAACGCGACAGGCGATTAGTGATTTTGAGCACTGGTTTGACCAGCAAAAAGCGACTCGTGACAAAATTCGTAAAAAGCTCTCACGCATTACTCGATCAGACAATATCGATTTCTCCGGACTTGCCCGCGTTTCACACGCCACTGATGCGAGTGACTGGCGTGTTGAGTTTCCTACGGTCATTATCCACCCTGATTCTGAGCAAGAAGTCATCGACGTTGTTAAAGCCTGTATTGATTCTGGTCTAACGATTATTCCACGCGGTGGGGGTACCGGTTATACCGGTGGCGCTATTCCCCTGTCACGCAATACCGCCGTCATTAACACTGAAAAACTATCCGATATTGGTGAGATACAAATACAACAACTTGATGGCTGCAATGAACAAGTCGCTACCGTCAAAGCAGAATGTGGCGTTGTCACTCGACGTGTTAGTGAACATGCAGAGGCCAGCCACCTCGCGTTCGCCGTTGACCCAACCTCTCAAGATGCCTCAACCATTGGTGGCAATATCGCCATGAATGCCGGCGGCAAAAAAGCCGTTGCTTGGGGAACAACGCTCGACAACCTTGTCTCATGGAAAATGGTCACACCCAATGCCACTTGGTTGGAAGTTGAACGGCTTGATCACAACCTCGGTAAAATTCACGAACAACAAACAGTTCGATTTCGCGTTAGTGAATATAATAAAGACGGTCGTACCCCAGTTGGTGAAGCGCGCATTCTGGAAATGCCTGGTGAAATATTCCGGTTAAAGGGGTTGGGCAAGGATGTTACTAACAAAACATTAAATGGCCTGCCAGGAATTCAAAAAGAAGGCTGTGATGGGCTTATAACCTCAGCGCATTTTATTTTACATAAAAAACCCGAGTTCATCCGCACCGTTTGCCTTGAGTTTTTTAACCCCGACGTACAACTAGCTGTCCCTGCCATAGTTGAAACAAAAGATTATCTGGATAGTTACCAAGACATCATGCTCACTGGCATGGAGCACCTTGATGAACGGTATGTGAAAGCTGTTAAGTACAGCACCAAAGCACCGCGCGCCGACTTACCTAAAATGGTATTACTTATTGATGTGGCTGGTGACGATAGCGACAAAGTCGCCGATGCTGCATCGACGATTGTCAAAATGGCTAATGCACGAGGCGCAGAAGGCTTTATAGCCGTCAGTGATGATGCACGCAAACGTTTTTGGTTAGATCGTGCTCGGACTGCCGCCATTGCTGCGCACACCAATGCCTTTAAAATTAATGAAGACGTGGTTATTCCGCTTGATAAATTAGCTGAATACAACGAAGAAATAGAACGCATTAATATTGAGCTATCGACACAGAATAAATTAAAAATCACTGATGCACTGATCGAATACTTAAACAGTGAATTACTCAACACCAATTCAATCAGTGATTTTTCCGACACAGAAGAAAACACGTCGATATTAGATGCAAAAAAACGCACTGCACTGGAACATTTACAGGCAACAAAAGACAAATGGCAAAGTATTTTAAAGAACATCGACAACAAGGCTGCTGATTTCACCGAGATACTTTCGCCTCTTGACCCATCCAAAATTGAATCTGGCTCAAGTATTTTTGATTTGTTACAGAAACGAGTTTTACGCATTTCTTTTAGAGACACTGTTGAGAAGCCTTTAAAAGAAATTTATGCAGGCCAGGACTTAAAAGCTGTTCGCAAGAGTATTGATAAAATACATTCAAAACTTCGTGATAGCCGACTGTTCGTTGCCACTCATATGCATGCTGGTGATGGTAACGTTCATACCAACATCCCGGTCAATTCTAACGACTATGAAATGATGCAGAATGCTGATCATGTTGTAGAACGCATCATGGCCATTGCAACAAGGCTAGGCGGCGTCGTATCGGGTGAACACGGCATCGGTATCACCAAGCTACAATTTCTTGGCAAACCGGCTATTAATGAATTTACACAATACAAAGCCGATGTTGATCCGCAAGGACATTTTAACAGTGGCAAACTTCTTGAAGGTGCCGGTCTTGAAAATGCCTATACCCCTTCTTTACGTTTATTGGAACAAGAAGCTCTAATCCTTGAAGCAAGTGAACTCGGCGATCTCAACTCGGCAATTAAAGACTGTTTGCGTTGCGGTAAATGTAAACCGGTTTGTACGACACATGTGCCTCGCGCCAATTTATTATATTCACCCCGTAATAAAATTCTCGCTACCGGGCTCATTATTGAGGCGTTCCTGTACGAAGAACAAACCCGCCGCGGTTTATCCATTCGCCACTTTGATGAAATGAATGATATTGCCGATCACTGCACAGTTTGCCACAAATGTGAATCACCTTGTCCGGTTAATATCGATTTCGGTGATGTGACCATTAAAATGCGCAGCATTCTAAAAGCCTACGGGAAAAAACGGACTAACTTTGCTACGCGTATGTCGATGGCCTACTTAAATGCCACCGACCCGCTAACAATTAAACTGCTTTACACTGGCCTGATCCGCGCTGGCTATGCCAGCCAACGTTATGTATCGCGGCTACTGCGAAAGATAGTACCGTTTAAAATTCCAAAGCGCCCCGTTAATACAAATAAGTCAGCCTCGGTATCTGTGCAATTTACGCACATGATCAGCAAACCATTACCCCCGACGTTGCCCAAGCGTACAATGCGATCAATTCTTTCTTTGGAAGATAACAAAATAGTTCCTATTCTACGTAACCCTAATAAATTAAGTGATTCGGCAGAAAGTGTTTTTTACTTCCCGGGTTGTGGTTCAGAACGATTATTTAGCCAAATAAGCCTCGCGACACTGGCTATGCTTTACGAGCTTGGGACGCAAACGGTATTACCACCTGGTTATCTTTGTTGCGGTTATCCTCAAACATCTTCAGGCGATCTGGAAAAAGGCAGTAAAATATCTACTGACAATCAAGTACTATTTCATCGTATTGCCAACACATTAAACTACCTTGATATTAAAACAGTGATTGTTTCCTGTGGTACATGCATGGATCAATTATTAAAATACCAATTCAACAAAATATTTCCTGGTTGTCGATTGCTTGATATTCATGAGTATTTACTTGAAAAAAATATTAGCATGCCTGATGCCGGTACGAAGTACCTATATCACGACCCTTGTCACACACCCATGAAAACACATGATTCAATTACGGTGGCAAGCCAGTTATTAAATACAGATGTCAAACTAACCGATCGGTGTTGTGGTGAAGCAGGTACCTTTGCCGTTTCAAGACCCGATATCTCATCCCAGGTTCGTTTCCGTAAACAGTCTGAACTCCATAAAGATATCGAAATAGTATCAGGCGACAAAAAAGCCAAACGCGGCAATGTTAAATTACTTACCAGTTGTCCTGCTTGCCAACAAGGCTTGTCACGTTATACCGATGATACAGGTTTAGAGGTCGATTACATTATTGTCGAAATGATGAATCACCTTCATGGCGATGATTGGCAAAATGAATTTACCCAGTCAATTGAAAATGGTGGTATTGAACGCGTACTGCTTTAAGTTTACTTTGGCAATACCACCGGAGGCTGCCGCTCTAAATCCACCTCGACCTCTACACCGTACACCGAACGCAGTAGTGACTCGGTTAATACTTCGGCTGGTGTGCCTAGCGCAATACATTCACCCTCTTTCAATAAGCAGAGTTTATCGCAATACCGTGCTGCAAGACTCAGATCATGTAACGCAACAATCACGCCATGATACTGTGCTGCATAATTCTTCAATACATCCATAACTGATAATTGAAAATGAATATCAAGATTTGCAACCGGCTCATCCGCCAAAAAAACTTGCGGCTGGCCTGCCAACACTCGTGCCAACCAAACTCGTGCTCGTTCACCACCTGAAAGGTGATCAACTCGTCTTTCTGAAAAGTTATTAATATCGGCACATTGCATCGCCCCGTTAATAATCCCTTCATCCTCATCGCCCCACGGGAGCCGACCTAGTGTGACCACATCTTTAACCGTGATCGGCCAGGCACTGCTCACTGCTTGAGGTTGCAAACCGATCAAGCGTGCTCGCTGAGTACGTGAATACGTTTCCAATGCTTCACCATCGGATTCAACACTACCTGTATAACGTTCAAGACCAACTAACGCATGTAGAAAAGTCGACTTACCCGCACCATTCGGACCAATCAGCCCCAATACCTCACCACGATGAAGCTCAACAGATACATCTTTTACTCTCGTATCAACTGTTAATAATTTTGTTGTTATCAAGGCCACCGCTTCGACTCCCTAATAACAATCCAGATAAACAGTGGTGCACCCAGCAAAGAAGTCAGCACACCCAATTTTAATTCTTGGCCAAACGGTAACAGGCGAACAAAAATATCTGCGGCACAAACCAAAATCGCACCAGCTAATGCTGAGGGCATTAATAACTGGTCGGGTCGATAACCAGTAAACGGCCTTAACAAATGCGGCACTAACAAACCAACAAAACCAATATTACCGGCAACAGATACCGAAGCACCAACTAAAATAGCCGTTCCCAATACAACTAAACGACTACCACGATTAACCGCCATCCCCATACTGGCGGCTACTTGTTCTCCCAAACTCAGTGCAGCCAGTAATGGTCGCTGCGTCCAAATAATGATGCCACCAATCAACAGCGCAGGAATAAGAATAATTAAACTATCGAGGCCACGGTTAGATACCGAACCTAATAACCAAAAAACCAGTTCCTGCATGGCATACGGATTCGGCGCAAAATTTAAGACCACCGCCAATGCCGCACCGGCAATGGTTGATATTGCCAAGCCCGCTAATATCACCAGCGAGGGACGACCCGTTCCCGACAAACTGAGCATTAATAACAACGCCAACATCGCACCCAATAAACCGGCAACAGTAATCGCAAGCGTGCCGGCTGCTGCAAATATGCCAAAATAAAATACTGTGGCAGCGCCAAGCGCAGCGCCCTGACTTGCACCCACTAAGCCAGGTTCTGCCAGCGGGTTGCGTAATAAACCTTGCAACGCTGCACCGCTCATTCCTAATGCCGCGCCAACCGCTAAGGCTAACAAGGTTCGAGGCAAACGTATCTCAGCAATGATTAATGCTTCTTTGCTCGTTGTTGCACTAAACCAATCCAGCAAACCATCTATTACCGATACGGGTACGGAACCCTGCCCAAGTGACCACCATGTCACCAACACAAGTACTACAAAGAGCCACGGCGTTATATTTATTTTTTCTGCCATTGTTTCCGTAAAGCTGTTAATTGTTGAATTTGTTGCCAGGTCCATGGCCCTGCACACTGCCAGTTTCCAAATGCCATATTATGTGAAGACTTATCACGCATGACTTTCTTTAATGCCGGGTGCTCAATAAACATATTTGCAAGTGCCGCTGATGTCGGCGCAGACCATGATACCGCATCAGGTGGGTCGATAATCAATTGTTCCAAATCCAGCTTGCCGTAACCGGTGGAAGTTAAATAGTTACGCCAGCCAGCTCGTAGCAACACTTCATGTTCCAGTGTTTCTGTACCCGTACCTATACCGTTTGCACCTAGTAATAATAGGCGTGGCGCATTTGAGTTGTTGTCTATTAAGTCTGGCAAGCCCGGCACTTTAGTCTTATTACCAACCAAACTTAAAAACTGTAGTATATAATCACGTAAAGAGCTCAGTGACTGAGGTAATGAGAATACTTCTACCTGCACACCTAATTCCATTAAGCGTTCCCGTAATACACGCGCATTATATTCACCCGTTACCACCACATCCGGTTCAAGTGCCAGTATTTGTTCAAGACTGCCATCGTGAGTTGGCCATTCCCCTTTTACCCAATCAACCTGATAATTATTTAGTAGTGGCGACAAAGCTGTCACCTGAGAGCGATCAGCATAACTAGCCAGCATCCAGTCACTACATAGATCCAGTGAGACAATCCTTTTATAGTTACTGGCTTGTAATAATGATGAAAAACACATCAGAATTATCAATATCAAGCGAGATACGTGGTTATTATTCATATTTCTTAAAGCGTTAACATTCATAGCCAGACATCATAACAAGTCGATGCAATAACTTCAGATATAGCTTGTTGCGTAAAACAAGCCAGAACACAGTAAGTCATTGAAAAAATTATATTTTGCGTTATTCTAAACCGTGAACCAGGTCACACTTACCTATCTTCAAGCACTTATAATGGTTGCTCGTATACAGTGAAGCAGTGGATGCTCGCCAATATTAACATCGAGGCAGTCGAGCCATCGAGAATAAACATGGAGACACCCTAATGAATATCAAAAAACTGCTCACTAGCGTTATTGCTATTGTATTTGGTTTTTTTATGAGCCTTGCAATTGCCGAAGAACCCACCACTCCTGACGCAACGGAAGAAAAACAACATCTGGGTCAGGCTCAAGAAAGTATTGAGAAAAACCTTGAGAAAAATCCCGACAACGAAGGCTTACTTAATGCTTTAAGCCGTATCTTTGCTAATCAGGAAAAGAAAGCAGAAAAATCTGGTTCAGAGTCTGATGAAACTGAAACCAGTGGTACAACAGAAACAACTGATACAGAAACAGCCGAAACACCGACTGAAGATGAAGGCGTAACTGAAGCCGAGCCAGAAAAGGAACACCTTGCTCAAGCACAAGAAAGCATCGAAAAAAATCTGGAATCAAAACCTGAGAATGAAGGCCTGCTCAATGCTCTCAGCCATATTTTAGAAAACAGAGAGCGTAAAGAAGGTGCGGTAGAAGCTGATGCTGCCGACACTGAAACAGAGTTTGAACAAGCCAGTCTGATTCGGCCAGATCGTCCTGAACGCCCAGAGCGACCTGAGAAACCTGAACGTCCAGAAAAGCCTGAACGTCCTGACAAACCAGAGAAGCCTGAAAAACCTGAACGCCCTTAATTTACACAAAAGCCTCCAAACGGAGGCTTTTTTATTAACGGCAAGAAGTAAAGTTTAGTTACAATTAGTTTTTTTCATAAACTCAACACTGTCACGCAAAGCAGTACTGTATGTTCTAAATGTACTCGACAAAGAGATTAATATATCAATATGATCAGTCTCTTTATACATTTTCGTTTCAGCGCGAACACCTAGCTTGTTTGCCCTTGCAGCCATACTCGTCGTGTTCTTAGGCTTAACTGCTTCATCATCCATACCATGCAATAACAACATTGCTGGATCACCTTTATTGACAAACGTAATGGGTTGCGTGTTTTTCAAATCAGATGCCGTGCTGTAAATTCGTTTTACATCCTCATCCCGGATAGGCAGAAAATCATAGGGTCCCGCCAAACCAATCAAACCACAGGGTCGTTGAGTCTTACTTTTTAACAAAGATTCATCCACAGCAGCCATCGCAGCAATATGTGCTCCCGCCGAATGTCCCATAACAAAAATACGTTTAGGATTACCACCATACTGTTGGATATTGTTTTCTACCCATTGATAAACAGAAGCGCCATCCTGAACAAATTCACGCCAATCAACGACTGGATAAAGTCGGTAATCTGCAATGACAGTAATGACCCCTTTCGAGGTAAATGCATCAGCAACGAACCCATACTCGTCTTTACTTCCGTATTGCCAACGCCCACCGTAAAAAAAAACAACGACATCGGCATTTTTCTTTACTTTATTGGGAATATGAATGTTTAAGCCCTGACGTGGCTTATTACCATAGGCTTTGTTTAATATGCTTGTGTAACCATCATTACCTACCGTTGCATTCAACATTTCTAATGGCGAACAAGCGACCATAAAAAAACTACTCAGCAGAAGAATTATAAACAAATAGCGTGGCATCATTTTTCTATTGTTTATGAAAAGTGACAGCAATATCACCTAGCGTAAAACCAAATTTACTAAGCGTTGCTCTGTTAATAAGTGTTTTTTCATCTATTAAATGCATCCAGTAATCATAATCCAGATTATATGTGCCGCTTTCAGTTACAGTACGTATTGTGTAATTCCAATGCATACTATTCCCCCATACTTCTCCTTTACCAACGCCTACCGAATCATTCGCCTTACCCGTGTAATGATGATCATCAATTCTCGTTAACGCCCACTCTCTAACTTGTTTTGTTCCATCATTAAATGTGAAGTTTTCAATAAAGGTTCCGGTATCCCCTTCCCAATTTGCAGTCATGTCTATTCTAAAACGCTTCTGCACCTCGCCATTGCGTCCCTGATAAATACCCCAGCCCGTTAATTTTCCTTGCAAGAATTTATTGAATTCTAATTTAGGTGTTTGTTTTTTATAGGCAGTAGGCTCAACGCTGCTACAGGAAGATGACAATAGCGCAATCAATATTACCGACAAATAGATTGCGCTGCGTTTACCCATCAATGACAACTTCATCTTAATCACTTCCTTTAAATATTAAGTTAAAAATGTAACTCAACTTTTGTCATGGCATGCGTCATGGGAATATCTTCCTCTTCTTCATAGGGATCAGCAACCACTTGTTTACCATATAACTGAAACATGATCCTGTCCTCTTCTTTATTAACCTTAACAATAGAAAAGTTACTATCGGTATACAGCGCAAGTCGCTCAAAATGGTAACCATCGTCAGAATGGCCCTCATCGGCAACCGATTTTCCTAGCAGCCAGGATAAAACACGTGGTTTATTGTAAGTAATAGCACTTGAAGTTAACTGATAAATTACAGAATCAGTCTTATCATCAGTTAGCTTAAACACCGCCGAAGTATGCACGTCACCACTTAGCACACTAACTTTCAATCCACGATCGGCAGCATCAAACAAGGCGCGTAATACAGCACGGCGTTCTTTGTCATGCAGGGAGTGCTCCCAGCTATCACGCAAATCATCTTGCAAGTTTGCTAAATCAGCAATCACATTTTCATCAGCATTAGCAAGCACTGAAACCA
>Ga0316207_10003069_pt1 | contig 16000 bp, 18 predicted proteins | sample 6weekpyrite_MG_FD_204943 | JGI IMG/M metagenome (GOLD analysis project Ga0316207, IMG submission 204943) | Microbial mat bacterial communities from mineral coupon in-situ incubated in ocean water Damariscotta River, Maine, United States -... | ecosystem: Environmental > Aquatic > Marine >... | reverse complement strand
GAGAAGATACTCTTGCTCTTTTAAAAGATTAGATAAATGCAGTGCTTCTGTTTCTGTAAGATATGGATTTATATCCAGAACATGCATATTTAAAAATTCTTCTTTAGTATAACCAAGTGCGTCACAAGCACCTTTATTTACATAAAGATACTTTAGTGTATCAAAAGAGACTATGTATATCTCATTTGAAGAGTGCTCGATGAGGTCTGAGAGCTCTTGCGCATGAAGTTTTACGGCAACCTGTTGTGTTATGTCTTGGGTTGTGCCTAAAACTTTAAGAGGTGTGCCATTTTCATTATAAATGACTTGTCCATTAATGAGTAAGTCTATCGTTTTGCCACTTGTGTGCTTTGCCTTGCAACGGTAATTGACAGGCTGTTTGCTTTGTATGGCTGACTGTAGGAGTTGTTGTGCTTCTTCTCTATACTCTGGAAGAAGCAGTGAGAAAAAAAGTTCAAGATTGACAGGCATTTTTTTAGAGAGACCATAGATTTTATAAGCCATATCCGACCAGACACAAGTGTGTGTTTTTAAGTCAACTTCCCAACTTCCCAGTTTGGATATAGCTTCAAGTTGGCGGAGGATGGTTTCTCTTGCTTTAAGTTTTTTTAGGGCTGTATCTATGTCATCATTGTGTATGTCAATTGCCATGTCTTCCTCCCCCCCCCTTATATTTTAAAACAGGTGCCCCATCTCATCACGTTTCGTACCTAAGTAACCCTCATTAAACTCATTTGCCTTCATTACAATTGGCACTCTTTGAAGAATCTCAACACCTGTAATGGCATTGACCTTACTTGGATTGTTTGTAAGTAATTTTATTCTTTTAATGTTAAAGTAATCTAAAATAAATGTGACAACTTCATATGTACGCTCATCTGAAGCAAAACCTAGCTGATGATTTGCTTCTATGGTGTTGAGCCCTTTATCTTGAAGTGCATAGGCATTTATCTTATTTAAAAGGCCAATATTGCGCCCCTCTTGACGAAGGTAGATAACCATACCCCCCTCTTTGTTTATAAGCTCTAGGGCATACTCTAACTGGTCACGACAGTCACACTTTAGACTCCCTAAGGCATCTCCAGTTAAGCACTCTGAATGTACTCGCACTACAGGAACTTCATCTAGTTTTTTGGCATAAATAACTAAATGCTCTTTCTCACCCTCTTTGAAGGCTTTAACATGAAACTGACCGAAACGTGAGGGTAAGTTTGCTACTTCTGATATCTCTATATTCATTAATTTAATCTTTAAAAGGGTAAAATGTTTATTCTAAAAATTATTATAGCAAAAAAAAGGTTTAAGAATGTTTCAAAGATTTCGCCGTACTCGTTTAAATAAGCATCTTCGTTCACTTGTAAGAGAGACACAAGTTAGTGTTGATGACTTTATCTACCCACTCTTTATAAGAGGCGGAGAAGGTATAAAAACTGAAGTTGTTTCTATGCCTGGTGTTTATCAGATGAGTATAGATGTAGCTATAAAAGAGTGCGAGGAGTTAAAAGAGTTAGGAATTTACTCTATTATTCTTTTTGGAATTCCTGATACGAAAGATTCCATAGGAAGTGATGCCCTTTGTGAGCATGGTATTATTGCCTCGGCTATTCGTGCTATTAAGAGTGCTCATCCTGATATGTTTGTAGTGACAGACCTCTGTTTTTGTGAATATACAGACCATGGACACTGCGGGATTATAGATGAAGCTAAAGAGACTGTAAATAATGATGCAACCTTAGAAATTTCAGGTGAGCAAGCACTTATCCATGCTAAAGCAGGTGCGGATATGATAGCACCAAGTGGTATGATGGATGGGATCATCGAGACTTTAAGAGAAGCACTTGATAAAGGTGGTTATGAGAACTTACCGATTATGGCATACTCAACTAAGTTTGCTTCTGGGTACTATGGGCCATTTCGTGATGTAGCTGAGTCAGCACCGAGTTTTGGTGATCGTGCATCTTACCAGATGGACCCAGCAAATCGCCGTGAAGCGATAGCAGAGTCTGTAAGTGATGAGATGCAAGGAGCTGATATACTTATGGTAAAACCAGCACTTGCATACTTAGACTTAGTAAGAGAGATAAAAGATGCGACCTCACTTCCGATGGCTGTTTATAATGTAAGTGGTGAGTATGCTATGCTTAAGCATTCCGGAATGAATAATTTGATAGACTATGACAGAGTTGTGATGGAGACTATGGTCGCATTTAAGCGAGCAGGTGCTAACATTATCATCTCTTACCATGCTAAAGAAGTAGCAAAGATGCTTCGCAAATAGGACAAAAAAATGAGACACTTTTTAACACTAAAAGATTTTACTAAAGAAGAGATCTTAGAGATTATTGATATTGCCATTGATATAAAAAAGGACCTAAAATCTGGTAAATATGTAAAGTATCTTGAAAACCAAACACTTGCAATGATATTTGAGAAGAGCTCAACTCGTACCCGTGTGAGTTTTGAAACAGGGATATTTCAACTTGGTGGGCATGGACTCTTTTTATCAAACCGTGATATTCATCTTGGTCGTGGTGAGCCTATTGCAGATACAGCGAGGGTAATAAGCAGTATGTGTGACATGGTAATGATACGTACCTTCGAACATAGCATGATAGAAGAGTTTGCAGCAAACTCTAAAGTACCTGTTATCAATGGTCTGACTGACTCTTACCATCCAGTGCAACTGTTAGCAGACTACCTAACTATGGTGGAGTATGGCATAGATAAAAATGCAGTGGTAGCTTATGTAGGTGATGGAAATAACATGACACACTCATGGATATTTTTGGCTGCGAAGATGGGCTTTACTCTGCGTATAGCTACTCCAAAAGGGTATGAAGTAGATAGTGAAGTCTTAGAAGAAGCACTGAAGATGGCTAAAGAGAGTGGCGCAAAAATTTCTGTGATGAATGATCCAAAAGAGGCGATAAAAAATGCAACAATTGTTACTACTGATACTTGGGCTTCAATGGGTCAAGAGGATGAGAAAGAGGAACGCATCAAAGCTTTTAAAGGCTATATGATAGATAGCCTGCAGATGTGTTTAGCTCGAAAATCTGCGAAGTTCCTTCACTGTCTTCCTGCATATAGAGGGCAAGAGGTTTCAGAAGAGATTATGGATATTCACTCAGAGATTATTTTTAATGAAGCAGAAAATAGACTGCATGCTCAAAAAGGATTGATGGTCTGGCTTGATAGACAAAGAAAGAAGTAGCAACTTCTTTCTAGTATGTTATACCTGTAACTGTCCTAATTTTTTCCATCATGGGCTGAGCTGTTGCTCGTGCTTTGTCTGCACCCATCGCTAAAATATCTCTTACTTCATTTTGATTTGCAGCATAGTACTCACGTTTTTCTCTAAACTCTCTAAAATACTCCCACATAACTTCAGCAAGATAGACTTTGAAGTGTCCATGACCTTCACCACCTTTTTTATATCTCTCTTGCAACTCTTTGAGTGCATTACCCTCTAAAAAGAGTTTCGCCATATTGTAAACATTACATCCCTCATACTCTTTAGGATCTTCTAGAGCTACTTGCTCTGTTACTATTTTTTTAATGGTTTTGAGTTGTTTTTTCTCTTCGCCAAAAATATTAACAGTGTTTTTGTATGATTTTGACATTTTTTGTCCATCTGTTCCAGGGACAGTCTGTACATTCTCTTCTACTCTAAACTCAGGAATAGTAAAGATGTCACCATACTGATTATTAAATTTTATAGCAATATCTCTAGCGATTTCAACATGCTGTATTTGGTCTTTTCCTACTGGAATAATATCTGGAGAGTAGAGAAGTATATCTGCTGCCATTAAAACTGGATATGAAAAGAGTGAATGGTTTGCTTTTATCCCTTTTGCAGTTTTATCTTTGTAGCTGTGAGCACGCTCTAAAAGTCCCATAGGTGTATATGAAGATAAGAACCAGTAGAGCTCAAGCACCTCTTTTACATCTGACTGTACCCAAAATGTATTTTTCTCTGGGTCAATGCCAAGTGCTAAGAAATCAGTAGCCGATTGCATAGTAAGTTCAGCGAGTCTTGCTCCATCACTTACACTTGTCATGGCATGGTAGTTTGCTATAAAAGTAAATGTATCCTCTTTTGCTTGTGCTGCAACCATCTGTTTGATAGAACCAAAGTAGTTCCCTATATGTAAGTCACCTGATGATTGAATCCCCGTTAATACTCTCATAAAATAAAATTCCTAATTTTTTTTGACATTATACCTATTTCAGCTTTATTTAGTTAAACTATATGTAAATAAGAGCAAGGGAGATTCGAGTAGGACTCTCTTTAAAAAGGATTTATGATGAACTTACAAATTAGATCGAAAGACATAACATTAACTGATGCTACGAAAGCTCACATTGAAGGTGCTGTGGAAGCATTTAGAAAATTTTCTTTAGATATTACAAGTATTCATTGTGTTGTTGCAGCTGAGAAAAAAGGTGTAATGGTAGAGTTTGATATTAAAGTTGCTCATGCTCAACCTATTGTTATTACACAAAGTGATGATGTTCTTGATGCAGCGATTGATATCGCAATAGACAAAGGTTCAAAAGCACTTCGTAGACTGCATGATAAAGTAGTAGATCATAAAAACACTTCTGTGAAAGACCTAGAACCGCTTGATGCATAACTCGACACTTAAATAATATGTGCCTTTTTTGGCACATACCTCTCTTCATTATAAGGAATTCCATTTGAAATTTATCGTTACATTATTCTTACTTCTTTCAAGTATCACTCATGCAGGAGATATCGAGGAAAACAGATACTCAGCTCGTCTCTTTGGCGGTGCATCTTCTGCTAGTGACTTTGACCAACTTTATACTTTTACAGGGTTCAATACAAGTCCCTATGGTACGAATGTATATGGTGCTGATGTAGGATACAAGCTTTTTGAGAATATTTTTGATTGGCCTTTTGATATCTATGCAAAAACAGGTCTAAGCTATTTTCAAGAGAACGGGCATCAAGATGATTTTTTAGAGCTTACACTCTACTTCAAAATTATCTATAAGCTTAATCTTTTTGGTAATCAATTTCGTTTAGGTATAGCAGAGGGTGGTTCCTATGCAGGTCGTGTTCCTTATGTCGAAGCACAAGAAGCAATTGCGGAGAATGATAATCAGTCAAACTTCTTAAACTACATGGAGATTACACTTGATTTTGATATGGGAAAACTCTTTCGTGTGAAAAGTATGGAAAATTATCATCTAGGCTATCTTATAAAACATCGCTCTGGTGTTCAGGGTCTCTACGGTGGTGTGTATGATGGTGGCTCTAACTATAACTGTGTTTATGTAGAGAAAAACTTTTAAGGATGATGATGAGATATTTACTACTACTTTTATTAACACTAACACTCAGTGCACAAAATGATTTTTCTGCAAGAGTACTTTATGGAACTGCTACTGATAAGGCACTGGGAGATGTTCTCATAGGAGACCTTGGCTCTCACCCTGAGAACTTAAGTGTTACTGCGTTTGATGCTGGTTACTTAGTGAGTTCAAACACATTTGATTTACCTATAGATATCTATGCAAAAGCTGGTTTCGCACGATTTAGCGAGGGTGATTACACAGATGTTAATGAGGCAGTTATATATGCAAAACTACTCTACAATCTTGATTTTCTAGAGAATCGTATTCGTTTTGGCATTGGAGAGGGTTTTTCATATACGAGTGATATTATTCGTGTTGAGGCATTAGAAGCAGCTACTACAACTGATGGAAAAACATCTCAGTTTTTAAACTACTTAGATATTACTGTTGATTTTGATTTTGGAAGAGTTATACGATATAAACCACTTTACGATACTTACATAGGTGTAGCATTAAAGCACCGTTCAGGTATTTTTGGACTTATTAACGGTGTCACAAAAGGTGGCTCAAACTATAACTCTATATACTTAGAGAAAAACTTTTAAGGCAGTAGTATATGTATGAATGGACACTTTGGTTTCATGTTATCTCGCTTATCTCATGGTTTGCAGTTTTGTTTTATCTGCCAAGACTTTACATCTACCATGTAGAAAATAGTGATAATGCTGGTTTTGTAGAGGTTGTAAAGATTCAAGAGTATAAACTCTTTAAGTACATAGGTGTACCTGCGATGTGGGCGACTGTAATTAGTGGGAGTCTCCTTATCTACTTCTCAATAAGTGGTGATTTTAACTTTTTTAAGTCAGGTGGATGGTTGCATGCGAAACTACTCTTTGTTGCTATACTGCTTGTGTATTTTATCTCGCTAGAGAAGTTTAGAAGAGAGTTGGCAGAAGATAGATGCACTAAAAGCGGAAAGTTTTTTAGGCTTTACAACGAAGTCCCAACAGTACTCATGCTACTCATAGTAGCAATGGTAGTTATTAAACCATTTTAAACCATAGAGTTTCTTCTACTTTTCGCCTTTTTTCTTTGCTTTAAAGAGCAGAGGTGTTCCTGTAAAGTCAAAGGCTTCACGCATCTTGTTTGTTAAATAGCGTCTATATGTAAAGTGTAGTCCAGATGGTTTATTCATAATGATAGCTATTTTTGGTGGACGTGTCTCATACTGTGTTGCATAGTAGATACGGATAACCTGTCCACTAACACTTGGAAGTGTGTGACGGCGAAGTGCTCTCTCTATTACTTCATTTATCTTACTTGTTGCTATTCTTTGTGAGTAGTTTTCATTTATCTCTAAAATCATATCGTGGAGTTTATCAACACGCTGGTGTGTTTGTGCTGATAGAGTCAAAATAGGGGCATAAGCTAAAAACTTAAATCTATCACGAACCTCTTTTATGATTTTATCATGCTCTTCACGTTTTGCGATATCCCATTTGTTGAGAACAATGATACATGAGAGTCGGTTGCTATCAACTAACCCTGCTATCTTCTCATCAAGATCTAAAAATGGTTCACTTGCATCTAAAACAACTAATGCCATGTTTGCATTTTCAAGCATCTCCGTCGTACGCATTAAGGCATACTTTTCAATCCCTAAAATCTTTCCACGACGACGAAGACCTGCTGTATCTACAAAAGTAATCTGCTTATCTTTGTACTCAATCGTCTCATCAATTGGGTCTATTGTTGTTCCTGCAACACTACTCACAACTGAGCGCTCTTCTCCAAGAAGTGCATTAAGTAGAGAGGATTTACCAACATTTGTACGACCAATTATTGCAATTTTAATGTGGTTTATATCTTCTTCGTCGAACTCTTTGATGCGGTCATTATTTCCAAAGATAGAGTTATCTTCGATGATCCCATCCATCTCATCTTCATCCCAGTATGTAAAGCCATCATCTTCATCATGAGTGTTTGCAAAGAACTCTTCATCACTTATCTCATCTTCAACTTCTTCGACTATTGAAACTGCTGCTTCTTCCTCTTCTCTGATAGTATCCTCTTCTGGTATTTTGTCTGCTATCCAGTCTAAAAGTTCAACAGTATTACGGTTATGTGCAACAGAGATACCAAAAATATCACCCGTACCAAACTCGTAAAAATCCCATAACTTCTCTTTCATTTTATCGTTATCTATTTTGTTTACTACTAGGGCCATATCCTTACCCATAGCTTGAAGCTCATAAAAAAACTTCTTATCCTCATCTTCAGGTATGCTTTTTCCGTCAACCATATAGAGTATGATGTCAGCAGCATAAGCTGCTTTAAGCGACATCTCTTTTATCTTGTCAAAAAGCTCGCATCCCTTATCTAGTCCACCAGTATCAAGTAGTAGTGCCTCTTTGTTGTGTACAACTACATGACGACGTTTCACATCACGAGTAGTTCCTGCTTGTTCTGACGTAATCGCATCACGATTTTTTACTAAACGATTAAAGAGAGAGCTTTTTCCAACATTTGGACGACCAACGATGGCGATTTTTTTCATGGGAGAACCTTGTAAAACTTATGAAGAGTTATTTCTATTTTGAAATTATAGCTAAATAATAGTTAGAAGGAGTTTGGGCTAAGTGATGACTCCCGTTTAAGGGAGTACATAAGAGGAAACTAGTCAGTTGGGAACTGTTTGTTGAGTTCATCAAAAGCTTGGCTTGCTTTAAAATCTTGCCATCTTGCATTGTCATTATTAAAACTCGACTTTACTGCACCTTTTACTACTGTGTTTACTTCTGCTTCTGGAACAGTCATAAGTACATAAAGTGCACCTGAAGGAGCATTCCACATATCTACAGCCTTAGAGTTTGTGAGTTTAACATTCGCTGCTTGATCAGTTACTGCTTTTGTTACAGCATCGACAGTTTCACTCTGTCCATTTCCTGTTGTTTGTGTAAAACCTTGCATCTTATCTTTTATCTGTGTTGCTATCTGTTGTGTAAGGTCTGAGCGACCATTCATCATAGCAACCTTACGCATATGTGCCATACCTGCTGCACTTTTGTTTGCAATACCGACACCTGCATAAAAACCATCAACTTCTGGTATACATGTCCATCTAGGTGCTAAAACATTCTCTTGTTTGCATTCAAATGTAGCTACATAGGGTTTGTTTTCTGGTTCTGGCTCTTTATCTGAACAGGCAGTAAAGGCAATCACTAAACTAAGTAGTGTAATTTTTGTAACTGATTTTATCATTAGAAATCCTTGTTTAATATTTGAAAGTTAAGTATACTAGCATAAATCTTTAGCCTATATTATTATATAACATTAAATATCACAATAAGGAATATTTTGAATCAATATTACTCATATACTCATTTCACAAAAGATATTAACACTTTGCTTGGACAGCTTGTGTCACAAGAGTTTGAATCTATAATCGGTGTAGCAAGAGGTGGACTTACTATGGCACATGCTGTTGCTGAAGGTCTGAAAATCCGAAATGTACAGACACTCCGAACAGAACTCTATGATGAAACTACTAAACGAGACGAAATATCACTCTATGGGGCATGTGATTTTAAAAATATACAAAAAGTACTTGTTGTAGATGATATTGCAGATAGTGGTGAAACTCTTGATGTTGTACTTTCTTATTTAAAAAAAGAGTTTCCAGAAGTTTTGTTTAGCTCTGCTACACTTTTTTATAAAAAAAGTTCTATTTATGAACCCGATTTTTGGATAAATGAAGCAGATTCTTGGATAGATTTTTTTTGGGAAAAAGATTTTTTATAAAAATCATTTTGCTATAACTCTATCTCTACCTGTTTTTTTAGCTTCATACAGAAGAGTATCTACTCTTTTTATTAGAGCACTCATCTCTTCATTCTCTACATACTCTGTTACACCAAAACTAGCAGTAATGGTAAGCTCTTTTGTAGAGTGCAGAGTGCTCTTTGTGAGTAAATTAAACTTATTTGCAATTTTTGTAGCAATTTCTAGATTCGCATTTGCTACAAAAATAAAAAACTCCTCTCCACCAAAACGAATAAAAGCATCATTCTCACGAATGGAGCTTCTTACCATCTTTGAGATAGATATGAGTACTTCATCCCCTATATCATGTCCATGAATATCATTGACCTTTTTAAAGTAATCTATATCGAGCATAATGAGTGAAAAAGGTTCTCTATAGGCCTTTACTCTAGAGGTAAGTTCTTGGAACTTATCTTCAGCTCCATGCCTATTGTAGGCACCTGTAAGTGGATCTATTACATTGCGCATCTCGCTTTCAGTTAGTTCATTTTTTAATGCATGTGTGTTAAGGTCTATCATCTTTAAATAGACCAATAAGTTTTTGAGTTGATGGAGGTAGCTTTTGTAGGTAAAAAGAGAGATGATATTATGCTCTTTAAGTGTACTTGAGAGATGGTCATAATCTTCAAGGTAAGAGATAAGTATAATGGGAGTATGTTTGTTCTCTATGTCGTTATGAATATTTTCTAAAAGTTCTAAAATTTCAATACTATCAAGTGTTATATAGATAAGAATAAGATTGGCATGGTTATCCATAAGAAACTCTAAGGCCTCTTCTTTTGATGCAACATTTACAATTTTAATATCAAGACCATCTAGTGCTAATGTAAGTTTATCATGGTGGCTAGAACTGTTGTCAAAACTAAGAAGGGTATACTGTTTCATAAACTAACTCTACTCAACATTAGCTTTTAGATTCTTGAATCATCTCATAAGCTTGATTGATCTCTTGGGTTTTTGCTGTTGCCTCTTGCATGTAAGCTTCACTTTTTCCTTGTGAAGCGATGATGTCAGGGTGGTACTGTCGTACGAGTTTTTTATAGGCTTTTTTGATTGTTTTCATGTCTGCATCTCTGTTTACACCAAGGATTTCATAAGCATCATCAATATTTACTTTTGGCTTGATATTTTGCATCATTTTCTCAAACTGATCAAAGATAGCATGGTAAGCATTTGGGTCAAATTCTAAGGCTTCAGCGATGGTTTGTAGAAGTTCCTCTTCGCTTTTACTTACCTCACCATCAACAAAAGCAAGTTGGATTAAAAAGCCCATAAACTGTTGCTCTTTTGCTTTGTCACCCCGAATGGTACGAGCGAGTTCTTCTGCTACTCTTTGTGTATCATCAATCCTCTGTTTCTCTTGTGAAAATATATCTTTTAAAATCTGTTTTGTTTTTTGTGGTTCGGGAAATACAGCAGATATATCATCAAACATAATGCCAACAAGCTCTGCCTCAAGAGCATCTACTCTGCCATCTGCTTTAGCAACCTTAGCAACAAGTGCAACAAAAAGACCAAGTTCGCTGCGTTTAAGTGAGTCATAAGAGACAGAGAAATTTTTAAATGCCTCTTTGGAATAGTCTTCATACTTTGAGTAACTTTTAAATACTGAGTAGAGAACATAACCTATAACCGCAAAGATAATAAGATTTAACATATGCAACCTTTTGATTTTTTTTAATTATAAGCTAGAGAAGTTAATAGATGGGTATAATTGCATTATGATAAATATAAAAGAGATGAACAAGGGTGTTAAGTATATGCTTATCGCCTCTTTTACCTTCGCTATTATGGGTGCTTTTGCAAAGTTGGCTTCACAAACAGTGAGCTCTATAGAGGTTGTATTTTTTAGAAATCTTGCCGGAGTACTACTTGTTGGCTTTGCTGTTTATAAAAAACCACTGCAACAGGTGGGAGGGAAACCTTTTTTACTCTTTTTTCGTGGCTTTATGGGGTTTGTGGCGCTACTTGCGTTTTTTTACAACATCGCGCATATCTCTTTGGGAGATGCCATGACCTACTCAAAAACTTCGCCTATATTTACAGCTATATTCGCTTTTTTGTTTCTGCGCGAGAAGTTAAGTTACAAGGGATGGATAGCGATATTTGTAGGCTTTATAGGTATAGTGTTCATTACTCAGCCATCTGGTCTTGGCTTTAGCAAGTATGACTTATTGGGAATATTTTCTGGCGTGGGAGCTGCTCTTGCGTATACCTCTGTAAGAGAGCTTAAATCCTACTACGACACAAGAGCGATTGTGCTCTCCTTTATGATTACGGGAACGGTTGGACCGCTTGTTATATTTGCGCTCTCGCCATATATCAACGCTCCTGAGTTAGACTTTTTGCTAAGCGAATTTGTAATGCCTCATGGCATAGTCTGGTTCTATCTTTTGGCGATGGGTGTTTTTGCAACAATTTCACAGGTGCTTATGACAAAGGCATATGGTGAGACCAAAGCGGGTATAGTTGGAGCTGTGAGTTATACTAACATTTTATTTTCTATTATAGTAGGTGTAATTTTAGGAGATGCACTCCCATCTTTAGGGACTTCATTTGGTATACTCTTAATTGTTCTAGCTGGCATAATGGTAGCAAAAGCAAAATAAGATATAATATCTTCAATAAAAATTTAAAAGAAGAAAAATATGAAACTTTTAGCAGGGCCTTGTGTAATTGAGAGTGAAGAGAATATTTTCAAGATTGCCAAGGAATTAGAAAAATATCATCAAGATGAGACTATAGACTTCTACTTCAAAGCAAGTTTTGATAAGGCAAATCGTACATCGCTAGAGTCTTTTCGTGGACTAGGTATTGATGAGGGTCTGAGAATACTTCAAAAAGTAAAAGATGACTTTGGCTACAAGATAGTAACCGATGTGCATGAGTCTATTCAGGTAGAACAAGTAGCTGCTGTTGTAGATATGCTACAGATTCCTGCGTTTTTATGTCGTCAAACTGATTTGCTTGTAGCTTGTGCAAAGACTGCTTGTGAGGTAAACATTAAAAAAGGGCAGTTCTTAGCAGCTGATGCTATGAAATACCCACTTTTAAAGATACTACAGACTCGAGGATGTTCAGAGCCAACTTATGAAAACGCAGCCAAACATGGAGTCTACCTCTGTGAACGTGGTAATAGCTTTGGGTATGGAAATATGGTTGTTGATATGAGAAACCTAGTTATCATGCGAGAATTTGCACCGGTTATCTTTGATGCGACACACTCTGTGCAAATGCCAACGGCGGAGAATGGAAAAACAGGTGGCGATAGTTCTATGGTGCCTTACTTAGCTAAGGCTGCTGCAGCTATTGGTGTAGATGGTTTCTTCTTTGAGACACACTTTGACCCAAGTGTAGCTTTGAGTGATGGACCAAATATGCTAAAATTGCAAGATTTAGAGAATTTAATACAAAAGATAAAACAAATAAGGAAAATATAGATGAAGTTAATTGAAGGTAAATTAAAAGTAGTAAATGGTAAAAAAATTGCCATAGTAAGTACACGTTGGAACCACTTTATAGTAGATAGATTAGTAGAGGGTGCAACAGATGCATTTGATCGTCATGGTGGTAAAGAAGCAGACCTTACACATATTTTAGTTCCGGGTGCATTTGAATTACCTATGATAGTTGACCAACTACTCTCAAGTGGTAAGTATGATGCTGTATGTGCTTTAGGTGCAGTTATTCGTGGGGCAACTCCTCACTTTGATTATGTATCTGCTGAGGCTACTAAGGGAATCGCGACTATGAGTTTGAAGTACCAAAAACCAGTGAGTTTTGGACTGCTTACAACTGATACAATTGAGCAAGCTATAGAGCGTGCTGGTACAAAAGCAGGTAACAAAGGTTTTGAAGCAATGACGACTATTATTGAGATGTTAGATCTCTACGAGGCACTTTAATGGCTACTCGTCATCATGCTCGTATGGCTGTTGTAAGTCTTTTGTATGCATTTGACTTAGGTAATGGAAACACTGCTGAGCATACTGCAGAGATTTTAGAAGAGAAGAAGATTCGTAATAAACAAAAAGATTTTGCACTTGATTTGTATGATGGTGTGATGAGTAATCTTGAAGCATGTGACAAGGCTATTGTTACACATCTTAAAGATTGGGATTTTGAGAGACTTGGAAGTATTGAGCGTGCTACACTGCGTTTAGCTGCTTATGAGATACTTTTTGGTGATTTAGACTCTGCTGTTGTTATCAATGAAGCAGTGGAAATCACAAAGGCTTTTGGAACAGAACAGTCACCGAAGTTTATTAATGGTGTTTTGGATGCCATCTCTAAAGACAAATAACTAAAATGCCTAAGTACCTATTTTTAGCACTGCTTTTCTGTGTTTCACTTTTTGCAAAGATTGATTACACGAAAAAAAATAACTGCCTTAATTGTCACAACGGTATAGAGCATATTCGTGAGACAAGTTCTAAAATGAGCAAGGCAATTGCTGCTCGTGCAGCAGAAGCTGGTTATGCTGAAAATAGTTGTATAGTTTGTCATGGTGGGAACCCGGCCACTCGACATAAAAATAAAGCACATAAAGGTACAACAGCATACTTTAAAAATCATGCTGGTCCTAAAGAGTACTACCCTGCACCTGCTAGTTCATGGATAAATGAGAACACTTGTGGTGTCTGTCACCCAGTCCAAGTTGCAAACCAGATGAACTCTCTGATGATGACAGAGCAAGGAAAGATCCAAGGGGCGATGTGGTCTTTTGGTGCTAAAGAGGGTTACAAACACATTAATGGGAACTATAAAACTCATAATCCTCGCGACCCAATGTCAAGAACGGGAACGAAACTCTACAGAGAGTATATGCAAAAACTCTCAAAGATGGAGCCACAAGCTTTTCCAAAAGAGATGCAAGAACTCCCAGATGCCCCATCACTCAAAGAAGTCAAAGCAGATCCATCTTTAGCTGTTTATACTTACCTTCGTCAAGAGTGCCTGCGTTGTCATACAGGAAGTAAGGGTCGCTCAAAACGGGGTGATTTTAGAGGTATTGGGTGTGCATCGTGTCATATTCCTTACTCAAATGAGGGGTTTTATGAGGGGAGCGATAAAGCTATAGATAAAAAATCCCCAGGACATATGCTCTCACATCAGATACAATCTTCTCGTAAAGTAAAAGTAAATATTCACGATGTGAAATACTCGGGAGTACCGGTTGAAACTTGCTCAACTTGTCATAACCGTGGTAAACGCATAGGTGTCTCTTACCAAGGACTTATGGAGACTGGATATAGTGCAACTTTTGATGAGGATGGAAATGCACAACCAAAACTTCATACTAAACGCTACCTTCACATGAAAGAGGATATCCACTACCAAAAAGGAATGTTATGTCAGGATTGTCATACATCAAATGACCTACATGGGGATGGCTTTTTAGGTGGTGCAAACTTAGCTGCCGTTGAGGTCGAGTGTCAAGATTGTCACGGTACGACTAAAGCTTATCCTTGGGAGTTACCTATTGGATACTCGGATGAATTCTCCAAAGAGAGAAGTAAGGGTCAGGCTCGGGGTGTTGCTGGGGACTTGGCTAAGTACCTCAAGCAAGGTTTTGTTCCTAAGGATAAAGGTGATGGATATATCTTAACAGCCCGTGGAAACCCACTGCCTAAAGCAGTAAAAAAGGGCAAGAAAATTATAATGCACCTCGCTTCAGGTAAAGATATAGAGCTTAAACCACTTAAGCTTTTAAAAGAGGAGAAACATCTCTCTAAAAAAGCACTGATAGCTATGGATGTTGTAACTGCTCATACAGAAGAGTTGGAGTGCTACACTTGTCATGCTACTTGGGCACCTCAATGTTATGGTTGCCATGTAAAGATTGATTACAGTGGTGGCAAAAAAAATGTAGATTATCTTAAGGCCTCACATGATCAGGATATTCATGGAACTACGGGTGGTATGCGTGACTTGAAGAAGTATCTAGTTCCTGGAAAAGTAACTGAAACAAGAAGTTTTCTTCGTTGGGAAGACCCAGCACTTGCACAAAATGGTGAAGGAAGAATAACACCTGTTATACCAGGATGCCAGACTACGATAACTGTAATAGGTGAAGATGGGAAAGCACTCTTACAAAACCACATTTATAAGGTGAAAAATGTAGAGGGTACTGGAGAAGAGGGGCAAAATGCTATAGATATGTCACCTGTACAACCTCACACCATTCAAAAAGAGGCACGTAATTGTGAGTCATGTCATGTCTCAGATAAAGCTCTTGGACTTGGTGTGGATGGTGGTAAGGTAAGTGCTGACCCAAGTAAGACTACCATCGTAGACCTTATGAGTCCAGATAGGGAAGTCGTACCACGAAAAGTAGATGAGCAAATACCAGCCATACCAAATCTCAAACATGACTACTCTCAGTTTGTAGATGAAAATGGTACACAACTTATGACAGTTGGACATCACTTTAAACTCTCACAAGCTCTAGATAAAGCCCAAAGAGATAAGCTTGACCGTCGTGGTATTTGTATCTCTTGTCATATGGATATTCCAGAAGGAAGTCTTGGTGTGAGTGCTATGACACATGTAGCAGAGATGGCAGAGATAGAGATAGACAACAAAGAGCATCAAAATATTTTAAATAAGATTTTAAATATTGGAGCAGGTACACAGATAGTTGGTGGAGTCTTTATTTTACTGATATTTATCTATATTGTATATACTCTTTTTATAAAGAAAAAATCAATCAATCCAAGAAATCGAGGATGGAAGTAAAATGAAAAAAATTACACTATTAATGGCAATCGCCATAAGCCTTTTTGCAAATGACATTATTGTTAAAAAGAGTTGTGTTGATGTAACGACAACAGCGAACAATATCAAAGATATT
>Ga0316207_10003068_pt1 | contig 16012 bp, 16 predicted proteins | sample 6weekpyrite_MG_FD_204943 | JGI IMG/M metagenome (GOLD analysis project Ga0316207, IMG submission 204943) | Microbial mat bacterial communities from mineral coupon in-situ incubated in ocean water Damariscotta River, Maine, United States -... | ecosystem: Environmental > Aquatic > Marine >... | reverse complement strand
GACCAATAACCTGAGACTACTACATTAAACCGAACTCTCAATCTTGAGCCAAGCCCAGTTAATGAATTACCACCCTATAAATCGATGTGAGCCCCACCTGAACCCGCTCTAGAAGGATAATAATCTTCAAAACAGATTACTCCTTTTTTATCTTTTGCAGCGCCTTGTTGGGCATTGCCTACTCGTCCATTCAGGCTTAATAGTCACTAAGGTTCGAGGCTGGTGGGTTAGGGTGCGCCTTTAGGCTAGCCTTGTACTGCCCAACAAATTTCATCACATGTGGCATGCCCCAGGCATTCTGGGCGCTCACATTATGTTCTTCTCTTGGATCGTGCTCGATATTGAAGATCTGAGGATAATCCAGCAGCTTATATGAACCACCTAACTCGCGGCCAAGCTCTTCAACAATCCAATAGGTTAACAAGCCAGCAAGCGGTGTATTTTCAATAACCGGAATAAATTCATCTGGTGGTATAATTTTATTATGGTGTTTCCAATGCACCAGAGTTTCTGCACCGACATAGGGATTATCAACCAAGTCATGTATTGGCATAAACTCCAGAAAGAATTCAGAATTTTCTAATGCTGCTTTAAGTTGGTCCAAAGATTTCATTTGTTGGGTACGAAGGTAACTTTTTTATAATCAGCGCAATAATTTATTTAAAACGGTCTGGCGCTATAATTGATTTAGGATTCAAGCCATTGACGTGCGACGGCTTCTTTATCTTCGGTAAAATATTCGATGGGGACTGGACGTAATCCTTGCAGGGTGAATGCGCTTACCAGACCACGCCATTGTTGATCACCAACAATGGCAAATTTTTTAATATAAGGGTCATTACGATCAACAAACGATGTGTCCTCCCAACCCGATGCGGTTTCCCATCCGTCAAAGTCGTTTAGTAAAACAAGTATCCTGATTTGCCCTATCTGCTTTATAACAGATTCTATTTCTGACTGGATTTGTAAATATTCTGCTTTGCCTAATTTTCCAGACACGTAAAATACAACAAGATTATCCGAATCAAGGTTCCATTTTACTGGCATGACGAGTACCTCAAATTAGGGAGTAGGTTGCTCTAGATATGGCCTAATCGTACCATCATTTTTCACTTCGAGAACACCTCTAATCATTTTTTCTGGTGCGAAATGAGCGGGTAATGTCATATTCAATTGCTGAGTTTGATTAGTTTTATAATTATGTGTCCATTTGATTCGGATAGGTCGCCCTTGGTACTTCTGTTTTCGAAACTTGTTTGAACATTCAGCACGAGGCGCGATAAAGCTACAATTAAATAACATACCTCTATTTTTGATCGAGATCGTCACGTCTGATACCGGGCTGGTGCTATTGTTACGAATCACGATTTCATTATAAAAATAATCCTGTTTTGCTGAAGACGCACAGCCATTGGCTATTAAACACAAAAGTAACAGAACTAAAAATCGCATTACTTATGTCCGATACTTATTTTTTAACAACAAGGGCTTCAAGCAAATTAAATTCAATCAAACTGCCGTTACGTAAACCTGCGTGTTTCCCGCCCCCCAGTATGCCGATACCTGCACCAACACGTACACCTGTGTCTGTACCATCACTGCCATTTGCCAGTGCACCGATTGCCGCGCCTTTTAGTATTTTACGCCCCAGTCCGCCTGACTCGCCTTCGCCTTTTAACGTGCTGGTACGGATATTTTTCATTTCGCCATTGATCATGATTTCCGTTAAGGTAAGTTCGAGCTTGGCTTTTCGTGGCCCTATACCACCTCTTTCAGAACGAAGCACTCGACCATATATTTTTGCACCAACGGGAGCGACTTCTACGTTACCGGCCATTAATTTTGACTCCAGCCTTGCTGTGAAACGCGCACCTTCATTTTTATTCTGTGTTGTCACATCCTCATCAATTCTGACATGCAGTCGAGTGCCGGCTGCCAGGCTTACTGGTCCTGTTTGAACGTGCGGAGAGCTTTTAGGTTGCTGTGTTGCCTTAGTAGATGGTTGTGGCTGTGATGACGGTGCCACATTATTACCTGTGAACGTAAGTGCTACGATACTTTCAACAGCTATCACCTGAATATTACCACCAACATCAAAGCGAATGGTTGCTTGCGTACCGCCTTTATACTCTCCTTTTAAAATACTACCATTTTTCAACTCGAGCACATCAGCGTAAACATTTGAAGTAAAAATAACTGAAAGTATTAAAATGATACAATTAATTAGCTTATCCATTTTTTTTCGCTCCAGGCATAAGATTATAAACTGACGATGAATACTATTATGCTGCACTCCGCAGCACTGTTGTGCAATAGACATTTCATTGCATTAAATTGCGTAATTGTTTTTCATACGCTTGAGACGCTTCATGTTTGCCTTGCTCTCTATTTATAGATATCAATGCATTAAGAATCTCTATATTCGTTGGGTATTGATGCTGCGCTTTTTGTAAGACTTTGAGTGCCTGTCGAGCTTTGCCCGTAGAATTTAACGCGATAGCGTAAACATAAACATAGCGATCGGTTGCCGTAGGGCTTTCGGCTGCTAAACGTAAGAAATCAATCGCTTCGGATATTTGTTTTTGTCGTATTAATAACAAACCTAAAGCATGTTGAATTAGAGTTTTATCCCTGACCTTTAATAATGCGTTTCGCAACACCGCTTCACCAGAGATATCATCACCTAATCCTCGATAGAAATCAGCCAGGTTGACATGCGCGGGGGTGTAAGATGGCGCTTGCAAGATTGCATTTTGATAAAACTGTTCAGCTTGCTGACTTTTATTTTGTTGCTGATAAAGACTTGCAAGGTTGACTAAGGACTCAGGCCGATCAGAATTAAACAATTGCGCAGATTTGTACACTTCTAGCGACTCAACAAATTTTGTTGTGCCCTCAGACGGCAGGCTTTGTAACGACACACCAACTATAGAACGTGCCGCAAGCGAACGTGTAATACGACTATCATCATAAAGCAAAGGGTAAGCAAACGGCAAACGACGAGCTACTGGAATTGAGTCAAGCGTAATCGCCAATCCAAATCCCAATAATGGCTGTTCATCGTTAGCCGCTATATGCAATAGCGGTGCTGTTTGTCTTGATAAATAAGGTGGTATTAATGTCACTGCCGTGGCGCGTGCAATAGCGGGTTGTTTATCATCAACAATGAGTTCGGCTAACAAGGTCGCTGCACCAGGCAGATTCTCTCGCCCCGCATGAATGGCTTCTGCAAAATGCTTTTTAACTGGCTTACCGTTTTTTTTCTCTAGTATTTCTGTCGCCCACTTTGCCGATTTATCTTTATGACATTGACTACAGGCATTAGGTATACCCAACTTAACTGACAAATCCGGACGAGGGATACGCAAGCTATGATCACGTCTTGCATCGACTACCATGAAGTTCTTAGCAGGCATGTGACAACTGACACATTCACTACCCCCTGAACCTTTCTTATGTAAATGATGTTTTGCTGCATCATACTTAGCAGGTAGATGGCATTGAGCACAGACCGCATTGCCATCTGCGCGCAATTTTAAACTATGCGGCTCATGGCAATCACTGCAGGTAACACCGGCATGATACATTTTACTTTGCACGAATGAGCCATATACATAGACCTCACCATTAATTTGGCCATCAGCGTGATAAAGCGATTCCGTGAGGAGCGAAGGCTGGAAGTGATCAAGAAACCGACTCTCCGGTCTTGCCCCGGGCTTTGCAGTCAGTCGACGAGAATGACATTGGGCACACATGTTTATCTCTTGGTTGGTATTTTTGCTTTTTGACCTTTTCGCATTGCCCGTGACGTTATCAATCACCCAGCTAATGTTTTGTCTTTCATTAAATGCGATATTGAACCCTTTGTTTTGAACAGATGTAGATTTTTTATCTGTCCACGCAACATGATTTGATGCAGGCCCATGACAAGCTTCACAGGCCACATCAATTTCAGACCAGCTGGTGTTATATCTATCCGTCTTAATATCATAGTTCTTGGCCAGGTTGGTCGAGTGGCAATCGGCACACATAAAATTCCAGTTCTGGTTAATACCGGTCCAATGAAGTTCATCATTATGTTTTATATGTTCATCGGGATAGAGGTGATACCAACGTTGACCACCTTCTTTCTTATCACGTGTATCCCAGACTATATTTAATGCCTGGTAACGGCCCTTGGGAAATTTAATCAGGTATTGCTGCAGTGGATAAACACCAAATGTATAAGCAATGGGATAGTCTGTTAACTTGCCATTAGGACCATCTGTTCGTACATAAAATTGTTGGTCTTTTTTATAGAACGTTGAAACAGTTCCAAAATAATTAAAGGTTGTGTTATTAAAGTCACCCACTACCGTTTTATCAGTCGCCAGCTGCATTGCAAGATCATGATGGGAGTTTTGCCATGCCTTATACTCCGGCTCATGACAACTCAAACACTTTTGTGAGCCCACGTAATGATTAGATATTGGAGTATCTTTACTTGATAAATTATCTTTTGAAATACTGGATACGTCTTCACTACATCCAAATAACGCTACATTAAATATTAGAATAATTATTATTTTTAACATTATTATTTCAAAAAAAAGAGAACATCCGAAAAACGGATGTTCTCATAATTAGAAGAAAAGTATTGAAGTTAAAAAACTCAATACCTCAATGCCACTATCAACGGTTCACTGGAAAACTAGATTTCTCCATTTCCTTGAGAATCTTCATCGCTTTGAGTGAGCGATAGTTAATACCTGCGGCACTCAAGCTCGATCCGGCCTGGAATGGATAGCCATCAAGTGTGCCAAGAAACTTTTGTACTTTTTGTTGGATAGGCACAAATAGCCACATATTATCTGCATACCATCTCAAGTAACCTAACTTACCTTCTTCCCACATTTTTTCGTAAGGGTCAGCTTTCAAGTTAATGATAAGCGGCCACGCAGGTGTCTGACGAATAGCGGTGTTAATGCCGCCTTCTAGTGTCGCGAAGTGAACTTTCCAGTCTTTCCAGCGAACTGCATTTAACTCACCGCCCTGACCAAAGTAATATATTTCTTCTCGAGGCGCTTTTGCTTTACCTTCAAAGTAAGGCATGAAGTTATAACCATCAAGATGAACTTTCCATTTTTTGCCATTCGCTTTGTAGCCCTTTTTAACTTTCTTAACGATATTGGGTTCACCCGCCGCTGCAAGTAATGTTGGCAACCAATCTTCATGCGACATAATATCGTTTATTACGGTACCGCCTTTAATTGTACCCGGCCAACGCACCATCGCTGGTGCTCTGAATCCGCCTTCCCAAGTCGTACCTTTCTCACCATGGAAAGGTGTAATACCGCCATCAGGCCAACTGATCGTTTCAGCACCGTTATCTGTGCTGTATATAACGATGGTGTTATCAGCAATACCCAGTTTATCCAGCTTATCTAAAAACATACCTACATGATCATCATGTTCAACCATGCCATCAGGATATAAGCCTATGCCTGTTCGACCAATCGCTTCTTTTTTAAGTCGTGTCCATACATGCATACGCGTTGTATTAAACCAGACGAAAAAAGGTTTCTTCGCTTTATGCGCTTTATCAATAAATTTTAAGCCAGCTTTCATAAACTCTGCATCGGCCGTTTCCATGCGCTTACGCGTCATCGGGCCAGTATCTTTAATCTTACCGCCAGCGTAACTGTGAATAACACCACGTGGACCATATTTTTTCTTAAAATCAGGATCTTTAGGGTAATAGTATGTCTCAGGTTCTTCTTCAGCATTCAGGTGATACAAGTTACCGTAGAACTCATCAAAACCATGATTAGTCGGCAAATGTTTATCCTGATCGCCTAAATGATTTTTACCAAACTGCGCCGTCATGTAACCTTTTCCTTTCAACAGGTCACCTATTGTTGGCGCCCAGTCAGGAATACCATGATCAGAACCTGGCATGCCGATAGTCAACAAGCCGGTACGAAATGGATGTTGACCCGTGACGAAAGATGCACGTCCCGCTGTACAGCTTTGTTGTGAGTAATAATCGGTAAACATCGCACCTTCTTTTGCAATGCGATCGATATTAGGTGTTTTATACCCCATGATGCCATGGTTATAAGCACTGATATTATGAACACCAATATCATCACCCCAAATAACAAGGATATTTGGTTTCTTAGAAGCAGCATGTACTGCATTCACCCCCAAACACATAGATAATAAAAATAGTTTTACTAATGTTTTATTCATTGTCCTCTCCTTGTTATTCAATTTATTTTTATTTCAGTATAAGTCTAAAAAAACCACTCTGCATCATTTTTATGCCAAAACAACTTCGCTCATCTCATAAAGGCGCTTATCTTTTAGGGTTATATGGATCAGGTGTGCCTAATCGAATAGGCGGTTCTTTAGCTAAACTTTTCTTAAACTTAATAACTTTGTTTAATACCACAGGAAACACCCAGCTTGCTGATACGTCGACTTTATCAACCGGGTAATTTTCTTTAGGATCTTCAATAAGGTTATGTAAATGTGGCATATTTAATCTTGCTGGGGTGCCAAACATGCTCTCTAGTTGGATAAAGTGCATTTTCCAATTTCGCCATTTATAAGCGAACATTTCATCCCCATTGTAAACAGGGAATCCTTCCCGGTTTGATTTTTTTTGATTACCTTTAATAAAATTCAATTGATCCACACCATCGATGATTCGATCCTTTGGCACCTTGTAACCTGCAACCTTGGCTAAGGTTGGCAGTATATCTACCATGTGAACGATCTCATTGCTGACCCTTCCTTTTGCGATTTTTCCGGGCCAACGCATTAATGCAGGTACCCGTAAGGAACCTTCAAGTGCAGTAAAATAATTTCCACGCCAATAACCTGCCGTACCATGGTAGCCTTCAATTTCTTCGGGGCCATTATCACTTAACCAAAGCACAATCGTGTTTTTACGTATTTTTAAATCATCAATTGCATCAAGTATCTGTCCAGCACGATAATCAATTTCACTTAGTACATCTGCATAAGCGCCATTACCTGTTTTACCTGCAAATTTTGGATGCGCTGTGGTGGGTATGTGTGCGTGGGTAAAAGGGACAAAGGCAAAGAAAGGTTTCTTTTTCTTTACACTGCGCTTCATGAAATTGATCGTCTTTTCTGTTAGTTCACCATCAATTAATGCACGTGTTTTAAGATTATATTCTTTAACCCGTTTAGGCGCTTTTCCTTTTTTTGCTTGTACAATGTAAGGCTTCGCTGACACCTTTTCATCATAACCATAATGACTGCTATACATGGCTTCATCGGTAGTATTCGCGATCCCATACCACTCATCAAAACCTTGATCGGTTGGAAAACGACCTTTGGTATCGCCTAAATGCCACTTACCAAACATGCCTGTTGAATATCCTGCATCAGACATCAACTCTGCTATGGTTTTTTCCCATTGAGTCATACCATATAACATGCCCCAAACAACTTTGGTTGTACCCGAACGAATAGGGTGGCGGCCTGTCATAAGCGCTGAGCGTGAAGGTGTACACTGCGGTTCAACATTAAAGTTCTGAAAACGAATTCCTTCAGCAGCCAGGGCATCTAATCGTGGTGTGGCTGCTCCACGCAGTTCACCACCACCGTACACGCCAAGCTCACCCCAACCAAGATTGTCTACCATCATAATGACAACATTCGGTTTTTTAGCTGCATACGAGGGAAATATTGCAAGCAATGAAAAACATAATATGAAAATTATACGGCTAGCCATGTTAACTTTCTCCGCTTGTTTTATTTGAAAATATTTTCTGCCACTCTTCTTCAGATATATTGCTTCGCAATTTATATTGAATATCCAATAACCGTTTTGTAGTTTTTTGAACCATTTTTAGATTGTCTACACGACCATTCATGCTTAATAGTCACTAAGGTTCGGGGCTGGTGGGTTGGGGTGCGCCTTTAGGCTGGCCTTGTACTGTCCAACAAATTTCATCACATGTGGCATGACCCAAGCATTCTGGGCGCCCACATTATGTTCCTCTCTTGGATCGTGCTCGATATTGAAGATCTGAGGATAATCCAGCAGCTTATATGAACCACCTAAACCGTACTGGAACTTCGCGGCAGTTCCCGATGCCCCTTGGTCAATAAAGTAAACCCTGAACTGGCGCCATCGAACAGCTTGAAGACGGTCACCCGAAAAGGTAAGGAGATGCTCCCGATTAGACTTCGCCTGTTTGCCCAGGAGAAAATCTGATTGGTCGACGCCATCGATCGGACGGTTGGACGGCACGCTTGCTCCGATGATCTTGGCAAATGTTGGGAAAAAATCCATAACAGATATCATTTCATTGGAAACCTGGGGCTTGATTTTCCCCGGCCAACGCACCATGCCCGCCGTTCGTATGGAGCCTTCCAGCGAAGATCCCAGTTCGCCGCGATAGGGACCGGCGAAGCCCGAATCTGGCCACGAGGTTGTTCGTGTCGGACCATTGTCGCTCACCCATACCACGATTGTGTTGTCTCGGATACCGGCCTTGTCGATTGCATCAAGAACACGACCAGTATTGTAATCCAACTCCATCATTCCATCGCCGTAGTTACCGATTCTCGATTTTCCCTTGAACATCTTTGACGGCTTGTTCGGTTCATGTGGGCGTGTCCAGGAAGTAAAAAGAAAGAAGGGCTTTTTCTGCGCGGCCTTCTTTTTGATGTATGCAACGCTATGGTCGGCGATCTCAAAGTCGATGGTGCGGCGCGTCTCGTAATTGTATTCCTTCACAAATTTGGCGTTACCACCAGATACCGCTTTCAGAATTGGTGGTTGTTTGAATCCGTCAGGAAGGGGCGCCTTGGCCGTCTTGGAATTCGGAACGTAAAAGGTTTCGTCGGTGGTATTCGGTATCCCGTACCACTGGTCGAATCCCTGGTTATGAGGAAGACTCTGCTTTTCGGTTCCCACGTGCCACTTGCCAAAGTAGGCGGTGGAATAACCCTTTGACTTGAACAGTTCACCAAGCGTCACTTCCTTTTTCGCGAGAGTGTTGGGTGTGCCAGGCACGATAACCAATGATAATCCGGCCCTAATCGAATAGCGCCCGGTGAGCAATGCTGCTCTGGTAGGAGTACAGCCAGGTTCAACAAGGAACTGGGAGAAGCGAAGTCCTTCCTTAGCGAGCTTGTCAATTCGAGGAGTCTGGAAGCCGCGAGTATCACCGCCGCCATATACCCCCAGGTCGCCATACCCCATGTTATCAGCCAACATGAATACAACATTGGGCTTCTTAGCCGCGTAAGCACTTGGTAGTGCAAATATAAAAGTGCATAACACAAGAACAAAAATAGACTTAGATAGTTTAATTAATTTCATAACGGTTTTTTATCCAACGATTTTCTTAAATTTAATTACCAGCTGTTAAATCTCGATTTACTTTTACTCGAATAGCCCTTGCCGTAGCAGTGGCTGATGCACCCGCTTCTGCCAATATATGCATAGTAAATCCTTTGTCTTCGCCGGCAGATGATCCTTGCGCAGCGCTAGCTCCGGCTGAAGCTTCCGCACCTGCTTCAAATATCCATTTTCCATCTTTCCATGCATCAAGTATCTTTTGGTCATTGAATACCATTAACGCTTTATAGCCACGTGCACCCCAGCCGCCTCCGACATCAAAACGGCTGACTGTAAAATAAATTCGCTCTTGCGTTTTTTTAATTACAAGCACACCTTCACCACCACCTGCACCGACCACAGGGACTTTTGTCACCTTCATGTTAGCCACCGCATAAGCAAGTGACTTATCGAGCTTGTCTTGCAAATCAGTTTCTTTTTGTTTCAACGCCGCAACGGCTTTTGTTGCCATGGTATCAAGCTCATTTCGTTTGCTTGTTTTTTCCGTGGCCGTCATGCTAGAACAACCCGTGACACCTACTAAAATACAAATACATAAACTCAATGCTGTTCTCATAACAACGACTCCTTATCACTTAATCTCTTAACACTTATTTAAATTTCACTGTCTTAAATTTTTCGCAACTGGCGTATCTTTATAAATAATATCTTTCGCTGTATTTCCATTGAGCCGTGACGTTGGGCCATTAAGTAATTAATTGTATCTTTCTGCCGTTATTCTGGAAATTGTCATTTGGCGCCAGAATCAGGCTGTATCGCGATAATGATTAGGTGTTGTATTTGTCCAACGGCGGAAGGCGCGTTCAAAATTGGGGACGTTAGCGTAAAAGAGTTGTTCACTGACATCCTTCACTTTAAGGTCATGATTAGCCAACAATTTCAAGGCTTTTTTAAATCGCCATTGATCTATCACTTCAAAATAAGAAGAGTCTTCTTCATGTAATCGTCGTTGTAATGTCCGAGATGACATATCAGTAATATCAGCGAAGGTTTTAATATTGGGTAGCGTCTCCTGGTTATAAGCATTCAGGATATGCTCTATTCTACTGCTAACCGTTGATGTATCTGAAATTTCCTCTGACGTTATTCTATCAACTATATCTTTCTGTGACATAGGCAGTGTTAACATGTCAGTTGGAAAGACAATTGCGGTTGCTGGCTGTTCAAGAAATATTTTTGTATTGGCACCTGGTGGGAGTACGGCATCCAGGTTAGGCGCAGACTTGCTCTGTAGGTGAATTTCCAGTGGTGCCCAATCTATACCAGTGGCTAGGCGTAAGCCACTTAATACATAAGAAAAACCTAGCAACGTCAATTGTGCACTACCATCAGCATGATCATGTTTGTCTATAGCTCGGTGCCAGAACATGGCCTTATTACCATTAACCTCAAAGCCTGCCTGTTCATTACTGAGAAAAGTACTATTATATTTTGCACCTAAACGGCATGCGGTTAGAACATCCGCAGAGGTTGCAACGGCTTCTCCTACCTCTGAAATACTCTCTACTTGAATACGATGGTAAAAATTTTCCAGTATATCAACCTGCCCTTCTTGCTCATCAAGTGCATTGAAAAAACGATATATCGAGCTTACCGGCACATAAAGGTTATTATCATCTAACTGGAAACGATCAAGACCTGAACGATTTAATAAACTGGCAGGATTTATTCCCTGGTCGATTAATTCATCAATGACCGGTTTGATATATCCAAACTGTCCAATATGAAAGTCCATTATAAGTATTTATTGCCCATTCCAATTTATGCACCAAGACACATAACGTGCGGATCATCGGCGGCTTTAGCTGACCGGTGGATGCGATGGTTATGTGCTTGCATCAGATCGTAATGCAATCAAGGTCCATGTTGCCGCAAGTGCATCAACAGCGGCAAATAACAATATCGCAGCTCCCACTTTACCTAGTGTGAACATCAATACCATGAAGCCAGCTGCATAGTACCGCCCAGGAACTGTCCACTTGAAGAACACCTCCAGACGCGCCCGTACCACCAAGAGGTAATAGACCCCACTAATAGATGCAAGCATTCCCACCATGCGAATCCAGACGTCATCGCCTGCGTTCAGTCCGAACATGCTCAGAACCAAGTGTGGCGCTACCATAAAACCGAGCCCAACGATTAAAATCATAATTTATGAAGTCTTCTTTTATTAGTATATGGGTTTTCTTCTGACCATTGAAATCTAAACTTATCCGGCGCCTCATAATATGTTTTAAATTCCTGTACATGATTAATACCACCAATTTTTGAAGTGACAGTACCTTTATCATTATACTTTAATAATATCTGGTAATTCTTAACCATATTATTAAGCAATGTATCGGCTCTGGAACTGATATTACAGGCTGCTACTGCGCTTTGTATATTTGAGAAAATAAATAGAATCGCAACTAACGAAGTATTTGAAATTTTCAGCACAACTTATTCCTTTTGTGACTAACACTAATTAGGCGGACCATTTGCCCTGTTAATTTTTGATTTTAAGCCTATTGTTTCTAAATTTATCATAGAATCAAACTAGTAGATAACGATAGCAGTATTTCCGAATAGTGTTATTAGGCAATTAAACTAGGTTGTTATTTGTTCTCAATGTATATAAAGACTTAAAGATTATCTTGAATGTTTGGGGGCAGAGTAAAATCTCGTGTTTCAAGCGGGGTTTTACTCTGCCTAAAAACGATCAACAACTGATCGTTATTACGCTTTATTTTTACGATGCATTTACATAACTACTCACATCGATCATTTCGATCTGCCATGGTGTTGGATTATTTGGCACCGCTTGCTGGCATGCCACGGCATATACAATTGAGTTGCCATCGACTGACCATTTCGGGTGCTGTATGCCAAACGCGCTATCGGTAACGACAATTGCCTTACTAGAATCTTGACCAGCCTCCTGTAAGTAAACTTGGTAAGAACCGCTGCCATCACTTCCTTCATATGCGATCCAGCTTCCGTCTGGTGACCACCAGGCTGCGCGGCCAACTCCAGGTGGTGCAGCTGAAAAAAGTGCGGGGGGCTTGGTACTGTCTTGTGTATAAATATTATTATTGTTTTCCTGGTAACCCGATGATGAAGGTGGCTGCGCCGCCATGCAAATGTTATCCGAAGACTGCTGATTAACGCTACACATACCGGACCAAACCAGGTTGGTGTCGGTTAAATTACTTTGCCATACGCCTTTATCTGATATCTTCATCAGCTGGTTGTCGGCGTAGTTAGTTACGGCTAAATGCTTACCATCGGGGTACCAGGACGGATAGGAAATATTCATCGGGCCCGAGTAACCTTTCAGTTGAAGCATCGTTACCTTACCTGGCTCGGTATTACTTTTGGCCTTTATCAGGCCAACTTGATCCCCGGATGTTTCACCACCGGGGGTGAATGCAATGTAATTATTACCAGCAGCCCATGACCAATCAGGCCGCGTAAGTGGACCGTTTGCGGCAGACAGATACTCTTGTTCCGTTCCCGGCTGGCTGATGGATACCTGGTAAAAGGCAGATGGACCCGCACTACTTTGATATGGATTCTTTGACGTCACGTTGATAGGTGAACGCATAAATAATACGGTAGTGCCATCAGGTGAGAAGCACGGCCTGCCATCGAGGAAAGTCTGGCTAGATGTTTGGGTTAGAATAACGGGTGTAGGTAATGACATATTAATTCCTTTTAATGGTGTGTTGGAAGTACGAATAAGTTTAGAAGATACAAGGTAAGTTTGCTCGTGATGTACGTGTTTAGGGAAGATTTGTAACCAAATATTTCAAATTTTTCACTCACTATGCAGTATTGCACTGCATCTGTATTACTCAAATCTAAGAATGCGAATGATTATAAGACAGTCCAGAATGTAAACGACTGGTTACGAGAAAATTCAATTCAGGACAATGTTCTGGAAGAATGACTCAAGCAAATAGCGGTGCAGGGAGTAATCTCATGAACAAACTCATTACTCTGCTTGTTCTTCTTATGATTGTGTCTACGGCTTACGCACATCAGTCAAGCACTAGTTTTATCAGTCTGCAAGGTAATGGCGATAAAACAATGGCTGAGTGGAAAGTGTCTATCAGCTCAGTACTTACGTTATTAATTCTGGATAGAAACAATGACGGTAATATTAATTGGTTGGAGGTAAAAAATCAGTCCAATAGATTTTGGCAATTGTTGGAGAACAATCTGGTTATTAGTGGTACTAACGGACAATGTTTGCTTAGCCCTCCAGTTAATCAATCACTCGCGGTCGAAAAAATACTGGACAAAAATTATTTATTAATCCAGTTTTCAGTAAACTGTACATTCAATAGTATTAAAAATATCGATTATCACTATTTCTTTAAGATTGATAATGACCATAAAGCCATTGTTAGTCTGGCAGACCAGGACAGAGCATCGGTGCATATATTGTCTGCCGACAACAACCGTATTCAGTTAGCGGCATCATCGGTAAATTAAATTACTGAGAGCTCATTTGTTAATTTATTGCAAGAGGGTGTTTGGCACATTTGGGTGGGTTTCGACCATATTATATTTGTGCTTACCTTAATTTTAGGTATTTTGCTTTCAGTAAAGTCCAGCAACCAAAGCCGAACCCAGAAGCTGGTCAGTATCATAAAAGTGGTTTCAGCCTTTACGGTCGCGCATTCTATAACTCTTGCACTGGCATCATTACAGATCATTGTTCTGCCGGCTCAGGCTGTTGAAGTTATGATTGCCGTAACCCTGGTATATGCTGCGTTACACAATATTCAGCAATACCTTCCAAGCACTATGCGGCAATTTATGGCTATTTCTATATGGAAAATGGCCCTTATATTTGGCCTGATTCATGGTTTTGGGTTTGCCAATGTCCTAAGCGATATTAATTTAACATCGACTAATATAGCTTTTAGCTTACTTGCCTTTAACCTGGGTGTTGAGCTTGGGCAAATTGTTGCTGTCGTAACATTTAGCTTATTTATTTTCGCGATAACGTCAGAAAAAAATATTAAAAACAATAGATTAGCCCCATTGTTTCCGGTGAGTTCGGCGGCTGTTATGCTGCTTGCAACAATCTGGATTTTTGAACGATCTTTTAATATTGTGGTCTTGTAAGAGGATGTTCGCCAGCTTAATATAAATCAGTAGAGCAACCTCTTAAGACACTATCGTGATGTTTTTGTGATTAAAAATTACTTAAATAATTATAGGATGGATGAAAAAATGGAACAGAACAAACCGCGTGTACTTGTAATTGAAGACAACCGAGATCTGGCACATATTGTTGCGATGCATCTTGAAGATTTAAATATGAGTGTCACAAAAAGTTACAATGGTAAAGATGGTTTTCAGCTAGCGTGTAAAAAACATTTTGATTTGATTTTACTCGATATAATGATGCCAAGAATGAACGGTATTGATGTTTGTAAAGAGTTGCGAAATAAAAAGGTGCATACACCAATTATTATGTTAACGGCCAAAACCTCCGAGCTTGATCGTGTGCTGGGTCTTGAAATCGGTGCCGATGATTATCTGACAAAACCCTTTAGTATTCGAGAACTGGTGGCAAGGGTTAATGCAGTCATCAGACGTAACGAAGTTTATAGTACAGGCAGCGAAGTTGAGGAACAACCTAAGCAAAAGAATATTGTTTATGATGGACTTGAAGTTAATATCGATAAACGACAAGTGTTACTCGATGGAAAAAAAGTAGAACTTACCGCAACTGAGTTTGACTTGTTGGTATTTTTTAGCAAACAACCGGGTCTCGTCTTCAGTCGTAGTCAGTTGCTTGATAAAGTCTGGGGTTATGGGCATGAAGGTTATGAGCACACGGTTAATTCACATATTAATCGATTAAGAGCAAAAATCGAAAAAGACGCGGCTAATCCCAAATACATTTTAACAGTATGGGGTGTTGGCTATAAATTTACCGAGCTGGTAGCGGGTAATAACCAGGCAACCAGCGAGAATATATCACTTGCTAATTAATGTTTAAAACGCTTTATAGTAAACTCGTTGTAGCCCTGCTTGTTATAGTATTTATACTTGCAGGGATTGGTTTCTTTTCTATACGCTATAGCAGTGAAATGTACCAGCATGAAGCTAAGCAAAAGCTTAATAAAACACTCGCCAAAAATATAGTTTCTGAACAAAACCTGTTTAAAAATAAAACCGTTAATAATGATGTCTTAAAAGAACTATTTCATATGTTAATGGTTATTAATCCCTATATCGAAATATACCTGCTGGATACTCAGGGTAAAATACTCAGCTATTATGCTCACGATAAAAAAATAAAGCGGGATAAAATTAACCTGGCACCGGTTAAGAAATTTATAAATAATCAGGCAGTTTATCCCATTATGGCGGATGATCCGCGGCACTTAGAGCGTAAAAAAGTTTTTTCAGCAGCGCGTATCCCAGAGCAAGGGAAGTTGGAAGGATACTTATATATAGTGTTAGCAGGAGAAAATTATCAGTCAATCATTGAGCAAATAAAGGATAGTCATATCCTTAGTAACAGTGTTATTAGTCTGGTAGTTATGTTTGTATTTGTATTAATTGCCGGGCTGGCTCTTTTTGCGCTGTTAACCAGACGATTACAGAAATTAACAAATATTA
>Ga0316207_10003067_pt1 | contig 16013 bp, 14 predicted proteins | sample 6weekpyrite_MG_FD_204943 | JGI IMG/M metagenome (GOLD analysis project Ga0316207, IMG submission 204943) | Microbial mat bacterial communities from mineral coupon in-situ incubated in ocean water Damariscotta River, Maine, United States -... | ecosystem: Environmental > Aquatic > Marine >... | reverse complement strand
TCCGGACACCCCGTCATCCGCCCCGCAATGCGCGGCGCATCACCTTGCCCGTCGCGGTCATCGGCAGGCTCTCGGCACGCACCACCCGGCGTGGCACCAGATGGGCCGACACCCGGTCACGCACCAGGTCTTGCAACGCACGCTCCATCCCGGCCCATTCAGCCCCCTCGCGCAGCACCACATGCGCAACCACGATCTCGGTGCGCAGCGGATCCGGTTCGCCAACCACGGCGGCCATAACCACATCCGCGTGGCACAGCAGCGCCGCTTCGATCTCGGTCGGGCCGATACGATACCCCGCCGAGGTGATCACATCATCGTCGCGGGCATGAAACACCAACTGCCCGTCGCCACGCCGCTGCGCCAGATCACCGGTCCGCAACCAGCCATCCACCACCTTTTCCGCCGTGGCTTCGGGCTTGTTCCAATAGCGCAGAAACCCGACCGGGTCGGGCATCTTCAGGCAGATCTCTCCGACCTCACCCGCGCCAACCTCACGCGCGCCCGCGTCCAGCACCCGCACATCATGCCCCGGTACCGGCAACCCCATCGCGCCGGGCACCCTGTCCATACCAACCGAACACGAGGCGACCAGTAAATTGGCCTCGGTCTGCCCATAAAGCTCGTTGATCTCGGCCCCCAGCCGGTCCCGCCCCCATTCCAACAGATCCGCGCCCAAAGGCTCGCCCCCAGAGCTGACGGCCCTGAGCCGCAGCCCCTTGGGCCGCGCCGCTGCACGCATCAGGCGCAGGGCTGTGGGCGGGATAAAGGCATTGCTGACGCCTTCGCGGGCCATCAGGGCAAGCGCTGCGTCGGGATCAAACTTGGCAAATCGATGACTGACGAGCGGCACACCATAATAAAGGCATGGCATCGCCATATCCATCAGCCCACCGATCCAGGCCCAATCGGCCGGGGTCCAGCCGATATCGCCGGGTTCCGGAAACAGGCTCTGGCTCAACTCCATGCAAGGTAAATGCCCGACAAGGAACCGATGCGCATGCAGCACGCCTTTCGGATCGCCCGTGGTGCCCGATGTATAGATCATCATCGCAGGATCATCCGCGCGCGTCGCAGCCGCCCGAAATCCACGCGCGGGCGTCTCGATGAGGTCCGGCAGCGCCAGCACCGGCGCAGGGGCCGGGCCGGTCGAAATCACGACGTCGAGCGCCGGCAGATCGGGGCGGATGCCCATCACCCGGTCCAGATTGGCGGCGTCGGTCGCCACCACGCGCGCACCACTATCCGAGAGCCGGTAGCGCAGCGCATCGGCACCAAACAACGTGAAGAGGGGCAAGGACACCGCGCCCAGTTTCATCGCCGCGAAATGGCTGATCAACACATAAGGATGTTGCGCCAAAAGGATGGCAACCCGGTCGCCCGGGCCCACCCCGCGGGCGGCCAACGCGACGGCCAAGCCATCCGAGGCGCGTTTGAGTTGCCCGAACGTCCAGGATTGCCGCACACCGGCACCATCAATATGGGTGACGGCCACCTGCCCCGGGACGACGGCAGCCCAATCGTCGCAGCAAAGCTGCGCGATGTTCATCTTTTCGCGCATCCCCCATGCAAACCCGTCCCGCAAAGCCTGCCAGTCTTGCGGCGCGGGAAACAGGCGGCGATCCATGCGGCTATTGAATGGAGTTGACGGTCAATATCGCCAGGTCAGTCAGGCTCAGCCCAAGCGCCTGCATCGCCGCAAGGCTGATCCGGCTGCCCGAGCCCAGCGCGCCCCCGGAGGGGCGCAGGGTCAGCTCGACCACACGCCCGCTTTCGGATATGACCCGCCCCGGCATTTCAATCTGGGCAAACGGCGTTTCGATCCACAATCCCGGCTCGGTCGCGTCACCAAGGGTCGCCACGGTTATGCCATAGACATCGGGGGCACCATGCGGGCTGGCCCCCGCCTCGGCCACGGCGGCGGTCTCGGCCGTATCACCCGCACCATCTGCACCGGTTGCATCAGGCACCGGGTCGCCCGGCGGGGCCTCGATATCGACCAGCGGTTCGCCCGTGGGTGTGAACAGCGTCACGGGCTGGGGCCGGCTGTTTGCACAGCCAGCAAGCAGGGCCGTCAGCCCAAGGATTATTGCGATGCGGAAGATACGAGTCATGGCCATTTATCTAGGCGACATCGCACCGGGCATCAATGCTTGCGGCGCGCGCGGGCTGTAGTTAGGTTCCGGCCATGAAAACAGACGCCCCCCTGATAGATCCATTTGCCCGCGCAATCACCTATCTGCGCGTCTCGGTCACCGATCGTTGCGATTTCCGCTGCGTCTATTGCATGTCGGAAAACATGACCTTTCTGCCGAAGAAAGAGCTTCTGACACTGGAGGAGCTCGATCGCATGTGCTCCACCTTCATCGACCTCGGCGTGAAAAAGCTGCGCATCACGGGCGGCGAGCCGCTGGTGCGCAAAGGCATCATGACTTTTTTCGACGCCATGACCCGGCATCTCGACAGCGGCGCGCTGGACGAGTTGACGCTGACCACCAATGGCAGCCAACTGGCGCGGTTTTCCGATGATCTGGTTGCCGCGGGCGTGCGGCGGGTGAATGTCTCGCTCGACACGCTCGATGACAAGAAATTCGCTGATATCACCCGGTGGGGCCGCCTGCCCCAGGTCCTGAACGGCATCGACGCGGCGCAAAAGGCAGGCCTGCGGGTCAAGATCAACGCGGTGGCGTTGAAGGGCTTCAACGAGGACGAGCTATTCACCCTGCAGGACTGGTGCGCCAGCCGCGACATGGACCTGACCTTTATCGAGGTCATGCCGATGGGCGATCTGGGCAATGAGGATCGGCTTGATCAGTACTGGGACCTGAAAGACCTGCGCGCCCGGCTGGCCGAGCGCTTTAGCCTGACCGATCTGGATGAACGCAGCGGCGGACCGGCGCGCTATGTCCGGTTGGAGGAGACCGGGCAGAAGATCGGCTTCATCACGCCGCTGACACATAATTTCTGCGAAAGCTGCAACCGGGTGCGGCTGACCTGCACCGGTGAGCTGTTCATGTGCCTGGGCCAGGAGGATATGGCCGACCTGCGCGCGCCCTTGCGGGCGTCACCTCAGAACGATTTGCTTGAGGAAGCCATCCGCGCGGCCATTTCGCACAAGCCCAAGGGCCATGATTTCGACTATTCCCGGCAGGCGGTCGATGGCCGGATGTCGCGCCATATGAGCCATACCGGCGGCTGATACGCGCCGATCCCGGAATATAGCGGGAGCGGCGCGGTCAGGTCTTGGAGGGTCAGTTCCTGATGGTCCCGCCTCCGATGAACAATTCGATGTCAACGCCCCCACGCGGAAACGCGGCCGCGGTCAGCACGCAAGTGGCGGGTGTCGCAGGCATTCTCCGGCTCGTCATGGCCCGGCTGAAAAACTGTATGCCTGTCTGTATGACCTCACCGTTCAGCGAGATCGTTGCATTTCTCAACGACTGATTGACAACTGTGCGCGCGCGGGGCTCGCGGAAATATCCGACGCCACAAACTGCAATGCGATCATTGACAACGATGACGTCCCACAAAAAGGCGTAGATACGGCGAAACTCGCCACTGCCCCCGACCTCTCCTTCGATAAATCTGTCGGTGACCGGGACCTGGAACTCATCACCAACATTCTGTGCCTGCGCTGCAACCGAAACAAACCCCAGGGCACACGCCACACTCAAAACCTTCAACACACGCATTGATACTCTCCAATATGTTACTCGTCTTATTCCAGCTACATCGCTGGCATCCGGCGTTCAACGATTTCCGCCCACCACGAACATCCCGCCGGGATCGCTTCATCGTTGAAATTATAAAGCGGGTGGTGGACCATCGCCGTATCGCCATTGCCAACCAGGATATAGGCCCCGGGACGTTCCTCCAGCATGAACGCGAAATCTTCGCCGCCCATGACCAGCGGTGCTTCGTCGCAGGAGCCTGCAACCGCGCTTGCGACATCGGCGGCAAATTCGGTCTGCTCCTCGGAATTGACCATCACCGGATAGCCGCGCCGATAATCGACCTCGGCGGTCGCCCCATGGGCCCGCGCGGTCAGATCGACGATGGCTTTCAGACGATCCTCGGCCAGATCCTGCACCGCGCCATCCAGGGTGCGCACTGTACCCTTCAGATGCACCGTCTCGGGGATCACGTTATGCGCTTTCGATCCGGTCTCGAAACTGGTGACCGAGACCACGACCTGGCTCACCGGATCCACATTGCGGCTGGCGATGCTCTGCAAAGCGATGACGATCTGGCTGGCCACCACGGTCGTGTCTACGGTTTCCTGTGGCTTGGCGGCATGACCGCCCTTGCCGGTCACGTGAATGTCGAACTGATCGGCCGCCGCAAAGAACGATCCAGACCGGATCGAAAAACTGCCCACCGGGCGGCCCGGCCAGTTATGCATGCCGTAAACTTCCTGGATGCCAAACCGCTCCATGATGCCGTCATCGCACATCTCCTTGCCGCCGCCGCCGCCCTCTTCGGCAGGCTGAAAGATGACCGCGACCGTGCCGTCAAAATTGCGCGTCTCAGCGAGGTATTTCGCGGCCCCCAGCAACATCGCGGTATGGCCGTCATGGCCGCAGGCATGCATCGCGCCGGGCGTCTGGCTGGCATAATCCAGCCCCGTCGCTTCATGGATCGGCAGCGCGTCCATATCGGCGCGCAACCCAATCACCTTGCCCGAACTGTCCGATTTGCCACGGATCAACCCCACCACCCCGGTGCGGCCCAGGCCGGTCACGATCTCATCACAGCCAAACGCCGCCAGCTTTTCGGCCACCAGCGCCGATGTCCTGTGCGTGTCAAACAGGATCTCGGGATGGGCATGAATATCGCGACGCCATTCGGTGATTTCGGGCAGCAATTCGGCAAAGCGGTTCTTGACGGGCATGGCGGGGCCTTTCGGGAGCTTCAAGGGGGGTGCCGCAAACCTGACCGATCCGGACGGCAGCGACAAGAGGGGTCAGGCATGCGGGCCGATTTGCAGGCGCGTGCCGTCGGAAAACCGTGACAGGCGAAACCGGCTGAGATCATGACCGGGGTCCCTGCCCGCAATCAGATCTGCCATGACGCGCCCGAAACCGGGGCCGATGCCAAAGCCGTGCCCGCTCATTCCCGTGCACATGCTGAGCCCTTGTATCGGCGCACGGTCAACCACGGGCACCTCATCGGGCAGCGTGTCGATCATCCCCGCCCAGCCGGCCTGCGACGTGACGGGGCCGAGATCGGGCCAGGCCCGGCCAAAACGGCGCTGAACCTCTGCCAAGCTGCGCATATTGGGCGCGGGATCCAGCACGCGCATGCGCTCGAACGGGGTTTCCTCATCGGCGCGCCAGTTCCGCCTTGTGCCCCAGGCATCGGGATAGCCCCTGGGAGCCATCGCCCGGTAGCGTCGCCCGAACGGGGCCGCGCGCAGTTGCGGCCAGTAGGCGCGCAGGTGGCGAAACGCATCAGGGCCGACCCAGAAATCATGCGCATCCGACAGCGCAAGCGTATAGCCGCCATCGCGACGCCTGCGAAACGCCAGATCGTCATCGGCGGCCCCGCCTGCAAACATCTCCGGCAGCGGATCGGTGGCCATCGCCGAGGCACATACGGAAAGCTGCGGCAGGGCGATGCCATGGCGGCGCAGAAAAAGCGACGACCACGCGCCCCCCGCCACCAGAACTTCGGGGGTCGCGATATGGCCCGCTTCGCTCCAGACGCCTGCGACCCGCCCGGCCACCATATCCAGCGCCCGGGCGGCGCAGTTTTCGACGATCACCGCGCCCTTGCGAATGGCGGCGCGCGCCAGCGCGGGCACCGCCACCCAAGGCTCGGCCCGCATGTCCGAGCCCGTGTGCAACCCGCCCACCACCGGCATCTCAAGGCCGGGCAGCAAGCGACGGGTTGCCTCGGCGGTCAAAAGCTGGCTGTCGATGCCCGCGCCGGCGACCGCATCCAGCCAACGCCCAAACCGCGCCATCGCGGCCTGATCCCGCGCCAGATAGGTCAGCCCGCAGCGCACCAACCCCAGATCTTCGCCGGTTTCGGCCTGCAAGTCGCGCCACAGCCGGTTGGCCTCGATCATGATCGGCAATTCGGCGGGGTCGCGGCCCATCTGGCGGATCCAGCCCCAGTTGCGGCTGCTCTGTTCGCCCGCCACCCGGCCCTTTTCCAGCACCACCGCGCGCAGGCCCTGTTCCGCAAGATACCAGGCCGTCATCACGCCAATGATGCCAGCCCCGATGATCACGACATCGGCGCGGTCGGGCGGCGGCCCGGGATGTTCGACCGGCCGGTGCAGACCTATCGGAAATCCGGTCATGCCGTCAGCGTCTCCAACAGCCGGTCCATAAACGCCTCACCCGCCTCGAACTGCGCGATCTCGATATATTCATCGGGCTGATGGGCCTGCGCGATGTTGCCGGGGCCGCAGACCACGGCGGAATAGCCTTCGGCCTGAAATTGCCCCGCTTCGGTGCCGTAGCTGACGACATGGGAGGCGTTATCGCCGGTCAGGCGGCGCACCAGCGCCTCGGCGGCACCATCTTGCTCGGGCCGCAGGCCCGGCACGCTCCAGCTTGGCGACAGCGCGATAAAGCAGGAGGGCTCCACCGCCTGCATCTCTGCCTCAATCTTGCGCACCTCATCAACATAGCGCTGCCCCCAGGCCTCTGCATCCTCGCCGGGCACGCAGCGAAAGGACAAAAGGAAACGGCAATCCTTGGCGGTGATGTTATGCGCGGTGCCGCCCTCGATCATGCCGAGATGCAGCGTCGTATAGGGTGGATCGAACAGCGCATCGGCCCCGGCACTGCCCCGGGCGCGGTTTTCTGCATTCATCCGATTGGCCCAGTCGATCAGCCGGGCCGCCTGCATCACCGCCGACACGCCCCGGTCAATGAGCGAGGAATGCACCTCAAACCCGCGCATATGCGTGTCGTATCCGATGCCGCCCTTATGCCCCGTCACGGCCTGCATCATCGACGGCTCACCAATGATCGCCAGCGCCGCCTTGGGAAGCTTGCCCTGCATGGCGCGGATCATCGGCGGGGCCCCGACACAGCCGATCTCTTCATCCCGGCTGAGGCAGATCTGCAAGGGCCGGGTCAGGGGCGCGCGGGCGGCGCGGGCGGCCAACGACAACGCCAGCGCATTGAACCCCTTCATGTCACAGGTGCCGCGGCCAAAAAGCTTGCCGTCCCTCTCCACGACGCGGAACGGATCGGTGCTCCAATTCTGCCCCTCGACCGGCACAACGTCGGTGTGGCCCGACAAAATGACGCCGCCCTCCACCTCGGGGCCGATATGGGCAAAGAGGCTGGCCTTCTGCCCATCTTCTGAATAATCGCGATGGCAACCGACCCCAAGATCGCTCAGATACCCCTCGACCCAGTTCACCAGATCCAAGTTGCTTTCGCTGCTAACCGTCGGAAAAGAAACCAGTTTTTCCAAAATCTGGCGCGAAGTCATGGCAGGCGGCATTGGCGGAGCTCCTTGGTCCTTGCCACAAGCCTGCGCCCATGGCCCCGGGTCCGTCAAGCCCGCCAGGTGCCAAGCCCTTCATATCGCGTGAGAAACCGGACGCTGCGTCACCTGAATTTCAAACGGCTTGCGGGATACAGAAATCCTGTTACCGTTACCGGTATTGCACTTTCAGCACCCGCTCATCAGAGGCGGGGCATTTCCAACCGGCGAGGCGTCTTGTGATGCTCGATGGGGCCAAGCCCTCCGTCCTTGATGTCAGGGACCTCAAAACCGTTTTCAAAACCCGCCGCGGCGAGGTTCACGCGGTCAACAATGTCAGCTTCCACCTGGAACCCGGGGAATTGCTGGGCGTGGTCGGCGAGAGCGGATCGGGCAAATCGGTGACCATGATGTCGCTGATCGGCCTGTTGCCGACGCCGCCGGCCGAGGTGCGCAACGGCCATGTCATGTTCGACGGCAAGGATCTGCTGCGCGCAACGGATGATGAATTGCGCGCCATTCGCGGGGCCCGGATCGGGTTCATTTTCCAGGATCCGATGACCTCGCTGAACCCCGTTTTCAACGTTGGTTTTCAGGTGATGGAACCGCTGCGCAAACATATGGGGCTAAGCAAGTCGCAAGCCCATAAACGCGCCATTGACCTGTTGGAGCTGGTCGGCATTCCCGATGCGGCGCGCCGGCTCAAGGATTATCCGCACCAGTTTTCCGGTGGCATGCGGCAGCGCGTGATGATCGCCATCGCGTTGGCCTGCGATCCCGAGGTGCTGATCGCCGATGAACCGACCACAGCGCTCGATGTTACCATTCAGGCGCAGATCCTGGAACTGGTGCATGATCTGCGCCGCAAACTGGGCATGGCGATTGTCTGGATCACGCATGATCTGGGCGTCATTGCCGGCATCGCCGACCGGGTACTGGTGATGTATGGCGGCCAGGTTGTCGAACAGGGCCCGGTGCGAGACCTCTTCGCCAACCCGAAACACCCCTATACCCGTGCTTTGCTGGAAACGGTGCCGCATGTGCGCGGCGCGCGCGCCGAGCGGCTTGAGGTGATCCAGGGGCAGCCCCCGATGCTGAGCGGTCAGCCCACGGCCTGCCCGTTCCGCGACCGGTGCAGCGAGGCCATGGCGCGCTGTGCGCAGGAAAACCCGTGGCGCGTCAGCGTGGGCGCGGGCCATGATGTGGCCTGTTTCTGGGATGCCGATACCGGGAGGCCGCGCGATGTTTGACATGAGCAAACAGAAAAAGCTGGTCTCGGTTGCCGGGCTCAAGATGTATTTCCCGATCTTTAGCGGCGTACTGCGCCGCCATACCGGCGATGTGAAGGCGGTCGATGATGTCAGTTTCGAGATCTACGAGGGCGAGACCCTGGGCCTGGTGGGCGAATCGGGCTGCGGCAAATCAACCTGCGGGCGCGCCGTGCTCAGGCTATATGAACCGACCGCCGGTACGATCGAAATAGACGGGCGCGAGATCGCCCGCGCCGACCAGACCGCCCTGCGCAAGATGCGCCCGACCATGCAGATGGTGTTCCAGGATCCGCAGGCCAGCCTGAACCCGCGCATGACCGTGGCCGATATCATCGGTGAACCGCTGAGCGAACACACCAAAAAGACCGGCAAGGAACGGCTGGAACGGATTTATGAGCTGATGGATGCGGTCGGGCTGAACCGCGATTTCGCCAACCGGTATCCGCATGAGTTTTCCGGCGGTCAGCGCCAGCGTATCGGCATTGCCCGCGCCCTGGCGCTGAACCCGAAATTCATCGTCTGCGACGAACCGATCGCGGCGCTCGATGTGTCGATCCAGGCGCAGGTGGTGAACCTCTTGGAGGATCTGCAGCAAGAGCTTGGGCTGACCTATCTGTTCATCTCCCATGATCTGAGCATGGTGCGCCATATCGCGGATCGGGTCGCGGTGATGTATCTGGGCAAGATCGTCGAGCTGGCCCCGCGCGACGGGCTCTATGGAGAGCCGCTGCACCCCTATACAAAGGCGCTTTTATCGGCGGTGCCGGAGCCCGACCCGGCCGCCCATGACGCCGCAACCCGCGTTATTCTGCAAGGCGATGTGCCAAGCCCGTCGAACCCACCGCAAGGGTGCAACTTCTGTACACGTTGCCCCAGCGTGATGGAGATCTGCAAACGCGCGGACCCCGAATTTCGAGAAATTACACCAGGCCGTTTCGTGGCCTGTCATCACTTTAACAACAGCCAGACCACCGGCGAAACCGGCGGCATTTGAGGTTACAAGAGCGACCCAACAAGGAGAGAGACATGAGTTTGAAACATATTTTGCTGGGGGCTGCAGTGGCATTCGCACTTACCCCGGCGGCGGCCCTCGCCGATGTCGGTGAGCGCGGCGAAGATGGCCAGCTCAACATCATCTACTGGCAAGCGCCATCCACGTTGAACCCGTATCTGTCGGGCGGCACCAAGGAGGTCGAGGCAGCGTCGCTGGTTCTGGAACCGTTGGCCGGCTTTGACGATACCGGCGCGCTGGTTCCGCGTCTGGTTGATGAGGTCCCGACCGTTGAAAATGGCGGCGTTGCCGCTGATCTGACCTCGATCACCTGGGTCCTGTCCGAAGGCATCACCTGGTCCGACGGCTCGCCCGTGACCTCGGCCGATGTGGTCTTTACCTGGCAATACTGCACCGATCCCGAAGGCGGTTGTGCGCAATCGAACTATTTCGATGGCGTAGCCAGCGTCGAGGCCGTCGATGAGCGCACCGTTCGCGTGAACTTCGCCGAGCCCAAGCCGTTCCCCTACACGGCCTTTGTCGGGGCCGAGAGCCCGATCATCCAGGCGGCGCAATTCGCCGATTGCCTGGGCGCGAGCGCGCCGGAATGCACCGAGGCCAATTTTGGCCCGATCGGCACCGGCCCGTTTGTGGTGACCGAGTTCCGCCCCAATGACGTGATCACCATGGCGGCCAATGAAAACTACCGTGTGGAGGGTCAGCCGGCCTTTGCCACGGTCGTATTCAAAGGCGGCGGTGATGCGGCCTCGGCGGCGCGCTCGGTTCTGGAAACCGGCGAGTTCGACTATGCCTGGAACCTCCAGATCGATCCGACCATTCTGGCCGAGATGGAGGCCACCGGCCTCGGCACCGTCGTCACGGCCTTCGGCACCAGCGTTGAGCGCCTGATGCTGAACCAGTTCGATCCCGCCGCAAGCCAGGGCGATGCACGGTCCACCGAAGCAGCCGGCCCGCACCCGTTCCTGACGGATCCGGCGGTTGGTCAGGCGATGTCGATGGCCATTGACCGGGCGCTCCTGGTCGAGATCGGTTATGGGGCCGGCGGTCAGCCGACCTGTAACGTCCTGCCCGCCCCGGCGCTTTATGCCTCGACCGCCAATGATGACTGCCTGGTGCAGGATCTGGACGGTGCCGCGGCGCTCTTGGAAGCGGCCGGTTGGGTCGATAGCGATGGCGACGGCGTGCGCGAGCGTGACGGCGTGCGCCTCAGCGTGCTCTACCAGACCTCCACCAATGCCGTGCGTCAGGACACCCAGGCGCTGGTCAAACAGTGGTGGGAAGAGATCGGCATCGAGGTTGAGCTGCGCAATATCGACGCCTCGGTCTTCTTCGGCGGCGATCCGTCCAGCCCGGACACCTATCAGAAGTTCTATGCCGACGTGGAGATGTATACCAACAACTTCTCTGGCGTGGACCCTGAGGCCTATATGGCCAACTGGCGCTGCTCGGAAATCCCTTCGCCCGACTCGCAGTGGCAGGGCAACAACATCCAGCGGTCCTGTGATCCGGCCTATGATGCGCTTGTCACCGAGATGAGCCAGACCGCATCGCTGGAGGAACGCGGCCGCCTGGCGCGTGAGATGAACGACATGCTGGTCCAGAACTACTGGATGGTGCCGCTCATTCACCGTGGCGGTGTCTCGGCCCATGCCAACACCTTGGAAGGTGTGCGCATGTCCGATTGGGACAGCGAGCTGTGGAACATCGCCGAATGGTCGCGTGCCGACTGATCGTTGATAGTATCTCGCATCGCCCGCACCCCCGGCGGTTTCGCCGGGGGTGCGGGTATCCCGTTATTACAAAAGACTTCTGAACCGAGGCGCCCATGCTGACCTTCACGCTCCGTCGATTGCTGCTGGCGATACCGACGCTTCTGTTCATCAGTCTGATCATCTTTCTGATTCTCGATCTGGCCCCGTCCGACCCGACCGCCAGCCTGCCGCTGACGATCCCGCCCGACGTGCGGGCCGATATCCGCGCCTCGCTTGGCCTGGACGAGCCTATGGCGGTCCGCTTTGCGCTCTGGCTGCAGCAGTTTTTCTATACCGAGCCGCTGAATTTCCTGGAAAACGTCACCGGTTGGGACCTGGGCGGCGCGGATCGCACCCGGGTGATTTCTTGGCAGACCCGCAGCCCGGTGGTGGACCTCATTGCGCAACGGATGCCGCAGACGCTGTGGGTGGTCGGCACCTCTTATATCGTGGGTATCGTGATCGCGGTGCCGATCGGGGTGATCTCGGCCTATCGGCAATATAGCTGGTTCGACCAGATCGGCACGTTTGTCTCGATGCTGGGGTTCTCGGTGCCGACGTTTTTCACCGGCGTCCTCTTTATCGTGATCTTTTCGGTTCAGCTTGGCTGGTTCCCGTCCGTCTATGACACCACGCTGGTGGTGACGGATTGGGCAAGTTTCGTGCAGCAAATGAAACAGATCATCATGCCGGTGATGGTGCTGGGGCTTTATAACGCCAGCCAGATCAGCCGCTTCATGCGCGCCTCGATGCTGGACAATCTCAACCAGGACTATGTGCGCACCGCGCGGGCCAAGGGCCTGACCGAACAGGTGGTGGTGCTGGTCCATGTGCTGCGCAATTCGATGATCCCGGTGGTCACGGTGATCGCGCTTGGCGTGCCGCAGGTGTTTGGCGGGGCCATCATCACCGAGCAGGTTTTCAAGGTGAACGGTCTGGGCCAACTTTTGATAGTCGCCATTCAGAGCGGCGACATCCCCACCGTGCAGACGCTGACCTTTATCTTTGCCGTGCTGATCGTGCTTTTCAACCTGATTGCAGACGTGCTTTACGGCGTGCTTGACCCGAGGATCCGCTATGACTGATCTGGCCAATGTGAACGAACAGCAGGGCTATCGCCCGCCGCGCAACCAGTGGTGGGATGTCTGGGATCAGTTCAAGACCCACAAGGGTGCGTTGATGGGGGCAGGATTTTTTATCTTCATGCTGCTCTTTGTCTATGTCGGCCCCTATTTCTGGACGCTGGATGCGACATATATCGACATTCGCGCGCGCAATTCTGGGACCTCTCTGGCGCATCCGATGGGGGCCGATCAACTGGGCCGCGACACGTTTGCGCGGATGATGGCGGGCGGGCGTACCTCGATCGCCGTGGGTCTGACAGCGATGGCGCTGAGCCTGGTTCTTGGCACATTCATCGGCGTGGTCGCGGGCTATTTCAAGCGCCTCGACGGGATCCTGATGCGTCTGACCGACCTGTTCCTGGCGCTGCCGCTCTTGCCGCTCCTTCTGGTCATCATCATGCTGTTTCGCGACTCGCTGCGTTCGACCTTCGGGCCCGAGAACGGCATCTTCATCCTGATTGTCTTTGTCATCGGTATCACCAGCTGGATGCAGGCCGCGCGGATCGTGCGCGGCGATGTGCTGGCGCTGAAGGAGCGTGAGTTTGTGCTGGCCGCGCGGTCAATCGGGACACCGCCGCACCGGATGATCATCCGCCATGTGCTGCCCAATGTGATGTCGCCCATCATGGTGTCGGCCACGCTTGGCATTGCCAACGCGATCATCACCGAAAGCGCGCTGTCGTTTCTGGGGCTTGGGTTTCCGTCGGATTACCCGACCTGGGGGCGGCTGTTGTTCGATGGCACCGATTGGCTGCAGCGCAATCCCGAGCGGGTGATCTGGCCGGGGCTGGCGATTTCTCTGACGGTGCTGTCGGTGAATTATATCGGGGACGGGCTGCGCGACGCGCTGGACCCGCGGATCCGGGGGCGGTGAGATCAGGGATGGGGTGTCGCCGCCTTTGGCGGCGACCCGGGGCGGGGGGTTTTACCCCTCGCGCTCCCCAAGGTATTTAGCCCAAGATGAATTGGTGTGTCAGAAATATCCGGGGTAATCCGAGACCAGGAGATGGGTCGGGGGCTCGTCTTCCTCGATCTGCGAAAAGCGGCCGATGGGATCGCGGAACCAGTTGTCGGTTTCATCGTCATTGACGGTTGAAACCTCACCGATCAGAACATCGCCACCCTCGCCCCAGAACGCATGCCAATCGCCGGGCATCAGCGTGACGCTTTCGCCCGGTTGAAACAGCAGAACCTCGCCCGGTTGAAATTTGCGCGCGATGCCATCGCAGAGCACGGTGCCGCCGGCGTTTTCATCAAAGCTGCCATCCGGGGCCGAGCCGAAAAGCTCGATCGCCATCGTAGCCCCGCCGCGGTTGATGATATCCTCGGCCTTCTGGTAATGGCTGTGCATCGGGCTGAGCTGGTCCTGCCGCGAGATCAGCAGCTTTTCGGCATAGCACATGCCCTGCCCCTGTTTCAGATCGGCCTGGCGGCCATTTCTGAGCGTGAAAAGAAAGAGGCCGAGCGCCGCGAAATCACCCTGGCCGTAATCGGTGATGTCCCAGCCCATCCGGCCTTGGATGATCGCCTCGATCTGTGGGCGGTTGGCGCGCATTTCCTCAGGGGTCCAATAGGCAAAGGGCGGCAGCACGAAGCCGAAGGAGCGGATGAAGTCATCGGCGCTTGCCATGATCTGATTGATCTCGGATCGTTTCATTTCGGGCACTCATCTGAAGGGCGTTTTGCCCGTCATGGCAGCCGAAACCGGTTTCGACAAATAAAAAAGGCTCCTGCCCCCTCCCCGAGGCAGAAGCCTTTGGCAGAGGCCCGCAAGGGGCCCCATGCCCGGACCGGTCAGCCAGCTTTTTCTGTGTCGAACACGCCACGCTGGATCTGGTCGGCCTCGATGCTTTCAAACAACGCCTTGAAATTGCCCTCGCCAAAGCCGTCATCGCCCTTGCGTTGGATGAATTCGAAAAAGATCGGCCCGACCACGGTTTTCGAGAATATCTGCAACAGGATCCGCGTCTCGCCACCATCGACGACGCCTTCGCCATCGATCAGGATGCCGTGTTTCATCATCTTGTCCTTGGGCTCTTCATGGTTGTGGACACGGGTATAGGACAGATCGTAATAGGCCTCGTTTGGGCCGGGCATGAATTTGATGCCGTTTGCCGAAATCTGGTCGGTCGAGGCATAGATATCATCGGTCCCCACCGCGATATGCTGAATGCCTTCGCCCTTGTAACGCTTGAGATATTCGACGATCTGGCCCTTTTCGCCGCGATCCTCGTTGATCGGGATGCGGATACGGCCACAGGGTGAGGTCAGGGCGCGGCTGAGCAGGCCGGTGAACTTGCCCTCGATATCGAAAAACCGGATCTCCTTGAAGTTGAAGAGATCGCCGTAGAACTTGAACCAGACATCCATATTGCCCTTGTGGACATTGTGGGTCAGGTGATCGAGATAGTAGAACCCTGCCCCCTGCGGATGGGCATCGCGGACCCAGTCGAACTCGGCGTTATAGGCGGAGCGATCAAAATACTGGTCGATGAAATAGATCAGGCTGCCGCCGATGCCCTTGATCGCGGGCACATCCATGGCCTTGTCGCTGCCGGTATATTCCTCGCCGCCTTTTGCAACCGCGTGCGCCAGCGCCCGGCCCGCGTCAACCACCCGCCAGCCCATCGAGGGCGCGCAGGGCCCGTGTTCGGCGACGAAACGCGCGGCAAAGCTGTCCGGCTCGGCGTTCAGCAGATAAGAGACATCGCCCTGCTGCCAGAGCTCGATGGCCTTGCGTTTATGGGTCGCGGTATGGGCGAACCCCATCTTGCCAAAGAGACTGCGCAGTTCCTCGGGGTCGGGATGGGCGAACTCGACAAATTCGAACCCGTCGGTGCCTGCGGGGTTTTCTGCGGATATCGAAGCGCGCGGCGCGCTATGCGGGAAGGGGCCCATGGGCTGTCTCCTGAGTGATTCTGCTCGCTTCGGGGACAATACCGCACGCCTTGCGCGTTGTTTGCGCGAAAGAAAGGTGATATGGCTATATATGCGCGATACCTTCGCGCGATACATGAATATCGCGCGAGGATTGCGCACGAAATGGATGTTACCGACCGCCGCCTGCTGAAGGCCATTCAGGACAATGCACAACTGACCGTGCAGGACCTGGGCGAGATGTTGAACCTGTCGCCCAGCCAGGCCGGGCGCAGGCGGCAGCGGCTGGAAAACGCCGGCATCGTGACGGGTGCGCGCGCCGTGGTGTCGCCCGAGGGAGTGGGCCTCAACGTGCAGGCTTTCGTGCAGGTGCAACTGAGCACCCACAGCGCCGAGGTCGACAGCAGTTTCGCCACCCTCGTGCGCGGCACGCCGGAGATCACGGCCGCCTTTACCCTGACCGGTGAGGCTGATTACCTGCTCCGGGTCTGGTGCACGGATCTGCAGGCGCTGCACCGGTTGATCCATG
>Ga0316207_10003066_pt1 | contig 16019 bp, 13 predicted proteins | sample 6weekpyrite_MG_FD_204943 | JGI IMG/M metagenome (GOLD analysis project Ga0316207, IMG submission 204943) | Microbial mat bacterial communities from mineral coupon in-situ incubated in ocean water Damariscotta River, Maine, United States -... | ecosystem: Environmental > Aquatic > Marine >... | reverse complement strand
CAAACGCCGCTTTTGGCCAGGCCGCCATAACCAGTTGTGGGGTCAACAAGCCGGCTGCTGCGGCTACACCCGCTACACCTGCGCTCAGGCTGCCCTTTAATAGGGTTCTTCGTTTCATTTGGTAATACTCCTCAAACCTGTTCTTTAAAGTGTATGAATGTATTCAACAATCAAGTCGATGTCCTTTTCGGACAGAATTTTATGTCTGCCAAAAGGAGGCATTGCAGTATTCGGGTTGGCTTTTGTTGCATCCCAGATCTGCGCACGCAGTTTCGCCTTGTCAGGGAAACGTGCTTTCATAGCGACCAGTGGTGGACCCATGTTACCTGCCATTGTTCCGCCAGTAATTTGGTGGCAGGCAAGACAGTTACCTTTCTTTTTGTGAAACGCCAGTTTTTTGCCTTTTTGCACTGGAGTCATGGCTTTTTTCTCTGCAGCAAGCGCTGAGTTGACAGGAGCCAGGGAGAGGCTTCCCATCAGGGCAGCAATTGCAGTTGCAGTGGAAATGATCTTCGCGGTTTTCCGCATGATTTCCTCCTCGATACTTATAATTAATAAGTGGTGTAAAGTTGAAAAATTAACAACGTGCACCTGTAAGGGTGATTGGGTAAAAAAATTTACCTTTTTTGTTTATTTCACTGCCTTATAGGTGCAGCTTATCGATTAGCATACTGATCTCTTTGCAGATAGCAAGAAAAAATTAATATTTATAATATGTTAGTAGATACTAATATTGAATTTTACTTACTAACCAGAAACTATTTTTCCAGTATGGCTACTTGTTTGTATTGTCTGAGTTTCGCCTCGATTTTTGAGGCAAGGTAATAGTCAGTATTTTTCAGCTTCGAGGCAGAATTGAGGTGACTTATCGCAGTACGGGTATTGCCTTTAAGAAATTCATGTTCTGCCAGATAAAGATAGGCCTCCGACGTTCGGCCAGTTTTGCCTGCAGCTTCCGAGAGCAGTTTAAGTACCTGTGTATCTGCGTGCCGGTTTTGCGCATAAGCCTGCAATTTTTCATAGGCGCTGTCATGTTGCCCGGATGCCAGCAGGAAATCAGCATAGTAAATAGTAACAGGATAGCTGTAAGGATAAATTCTCATTAATTGGCTGTATATCTTGTCAGCCTGCTTTGTTTGCTTGAGTGCCTGCAGGATTTCGGCTTCAGTTAATCGATAGTAGATATTCTCCTGGTTGTTGCGAACCAGTAAATCAATATGTTTCTTTGCCTGCTGCGCCAATCCTGCTTTCAGGCTTGCTATCGCCATGGTGTAGTGAAAGATGGACTTATCCTTCAGCTGGTTTTTGCTGTTTTTATAGGCCATAAGGAACTGGTTTATTTGCTGCTCCTTTTTGACAACCAGTCTGGCCTTGATGATCGGGTATCGATTGTCCTGTTTGCTGACCTGTTTATTGATATTTCGTGCACGGTTTGTAGATTCTGCAATGCGATTGACTGTAACGGGGTGGGTGCTCAGGAACTCGGGTATTTCCTGACCGTAAAGCTGGCTGGCTTTTTGCATTCTGGCAAAAAACTTTGGCATGCCTTCAGGATCGAAGCCGGCGTTGGCGAGTGTCCTGATACCAACAAAGTCGGCTTCTTTTTCGTGTGCCCGGGTAAAATTTATTTGCAGTTGGGTGCTGGCCGCGAGGCTGGTAGCGATAGCAGCCTCGGTCAGTTCTTCAGCGTTCTGGCCAATCAGTATGGCTGCGAGCAGGGCGACGGCAGTTGTCAGTCGATGCTTGTTTGCAGATTCGTATTTGCGTAACAAATGCTTTTGTGTGATGTGCGCAACTTCATGAGCCATAACGCCCGCCAGTTCGCTCTCTGATTCCGATGTCAGGATCAGTCCTGCATGGATACCAATGAATCCACCGGGGGCTGCAAACGCGTTTATACTTTGGTCTTTTACAACGAAAAAAGTAAAGGGTTGAGATGACTCGTCGCTATTGGCGACAAGCTGATAACCAATCGAGTGAATATACGATTGAATAACAGGGTCAGTTTCTATCAAATCATTCTGCCGTAACCACCGCATCAGGTTTTCACCCAGTTTGCGTTCCTCGATCGGGCTGACCTCGGATGAGGAAGAATCGCCCATATCAGGCAATGCAATTGTCTCTGTGTAGGCGGTAACTGGTAACCCCAGTATCAACAACAGTAAAGTAAAAAGACTAGTACGTAACAAAATTTTTCCCGATCAAGTGATGGTTGCAACTTAAATATATAGACATGTATTTATATATAAATTCAGAACAATTTTTTTATTTTTTATGGTCGGCTGTATACACCTGGTAAACGAATACAGGTCTGCAATGGGTTCAGGGTAGCCAGGCATGCCTTTTACTGTCCACTGGAAAGTTCAGTAATAGTCATTTATTTCAACATGTTAGCATACTAACACGGCAGTGTGAAAGCAAAATTGTTGCGTTATGTTTTATCTGTCTGCAATTCCGTAAATCCGGGTGATATATTGCCCGGAAAATCATAATAATTCCTTGATATTACTATTCAAAATATAATAAAATGCTAATATACATATTTATGGAAAGGAGTAATATTGTGTTTGGTATCAATGAAATAGATAGTTGTACGCTGAAAACATGGCGTGAATCTGGAAAGTCATTCCGTTTGATTGATGTACGTTCCCATTCAGAAATCAGCCAGGGCATGATAGAAAATGGGGAGCCTATGCCTTTGAATTTGATACCAATAAAGGCAAGCGAGCTGGATACTGACCACGAAATTATCTTTTATTGTCGCTCCGGTGCACGTTCGGCCCAGGCCTGCGCCTACCTCATGCAAAACGGCTTTGAGAAGGTCTACAATCTTCGCGGTGGCATCATGGACTGGGTGCGTGGTGGCAATCAGGTTGTGGCCCCTGCTTCTATTTGAATATGTTACATAAACAATAGGTTATTGTATTTTCGGGATGTGCTGAAACGACCCTGAACACGAGCTGATGTGTGCTTGTAATTCAGTGATAGCTGTAGCAAAATTCGCCGTTCCAACTTTGGTAGTGGAGAAAAACTTGCCTTTGAGCAAAAGTTGACATATAAGTGTAATCTTCAATACTAATACTACATAAGCGGCTGGTTTTTTGTCTTATGAAAAACCGGCCTTAATTTTTGAATTAAAGAAGAGGTAAAACAATGGCAAATTTTGATACAGAATTGGATGCATCCGGTCTGAACTGCCCACTCCCAATTTTACGTGCAAAGAAATCTCTGGCAGGTATGCAATCAGGTCAGATCTTACACATCATCGCGACAGACCCAGGCTCAGTTAAGGACTTTGAGGCATTTGCCAAGCAGACAGGTAATGAGCTCATGGAATCCAAGGAAGAAGGCGGAAAGTTCTATTTTCTGATCAAGAAATCATAAGTCCTTAATCGCTGACTTATGTCCTTTTTACTTTGATGTTTCTATGTGAGGTTTACGATGTCGGAAGAAAAGAAACTTGCAATTATCGCTACTAAAGGTACCCTCGACTGGGCGTACCCTCCATTTATTCTGGCTTCTACAGCTGCGGCATTGGGTTATGAAGTGCAGATCTTCTTTACTTTTTATGGCCTGCAATTGCTGAAGAAAAAGCTGAACCTGAAGGTTTCACCGCTGGGTAATCCCGGTATGCCGATGCCAATGGGAATGGATAAATGGTTTCCTGTGCTGGGAACAGCGATTCCGGGAATGGAATCGGTCATGACGATGATGATGAAAAATAAAATGAAGTCCAAGGGCGTGGCAAGTGTTGAAGAACTCAGGGATCTTTGTGGTGAAGCTGAGGTCAAGATGGTTGCTTGCCAGATGACGGTAGATTTGTTCGATATGTCTACATCAGAATTTGTTGATGGAATCGAATACGGCGGAGCAGCAACATTCTTTGAATTTGCCGGCGAGTCTGACATCACTTTATATATCTAGATTATTTTTTTCTGGATAGAAAGCCGATCCTAATCTGGTCGGCTTTTTTTATGCCTGCAATATAGTCATGTTAGCTGAATGCTGGATTCTGTTAAATTTAATTAACCCATTCAATTCAAGCCAGAGCTAAGCGAAATCGCTGTATTAAAAAAAATAACTGACTGCGTGCTGCAATTTTTCAGTCAAAGAGTATTAATCAGGTTGCATCTCTGGTCAGACGGTCTATATTTTTACACGTTAATAACTTAGTGTGGCTGCGGTTTATTTGCGTATTCAGGTGGCTCAGATCCTTGTTATTTTATGTTGTTTTGGTTTCCCTGGTGCGTCACGTTTAATCGCTCACTGCATGGTAAAAGTTATTTATCTATTTGATAAATAATAAGTTAATGTGCTAGCTTGGGTGTAGTAATCTTCGTGTCAATAGTTAAACATTGTAAAAGAATTGTAAAAGAATATAGAAATATTGACATATTGCAAAATGCCTGCAAGTATTAGCTAATATAATATTGTTTGTTGTTATTTTACAACTTTATTTGCTGCAATTTGCAGCTTTATCAGGAGTCATCACAAGATGAAAAAAATGTTAAAAAAATCGCTAGTCGTGGCAGTAAGTGCCGGTTTAGCCACATTGTCGTTCCAGACACACGCGACTGTTGGCTATTTCGCACATGGTTATGGAATCAAGGCCAAGGGAATGGGGGGTGCCGGTGTGGCACTTCCGCAAGATTCATTAGCAGCCGCAACCAATCCGGCTGGTATGGTATTGATGGGTAATCGCTGGGATGTAGGTGGCGAGATTTTTATCCCTGATCGAAATGCAACAACGGCTTGGGGTACTGGTTTTAATAACCCTCCTGCCACTTCAACATCATATGATGGAAACGGAAGTGGTTTCGGTGAGACCTGGTTTCTGATTCCTGAATTCGGTTATAACAAGATGATGGGCAATAACTGGTCGTTTGGTGTCTCGGTATTCGGTAATGGTGGCATGAATACCACTTGGGACGCGCCCATTTTTTCGGCAGGAACCAATTTCGCTACTAGCAGCAACCATCAGACAAGTATCGATCTGTCACAGCTGTTTGTTTCACCAACCTTGTCTGTAAAACTGGATGACAAGAATTCCCTGGGTGTCTCTGTCAATGTGGTCTATCAGCGTATCGAGATAAACGGTGTGGGTGATTTCGGCACGCTGTCCTCTGACGCTGCTAATTTGTCGGACAAGGGATATGATGGTTCCTATGGTGTAGGTTTCAAAGTGGGTTGGATCGGACAGTTAACCGATACAGTCTCTGCCGGTTTTAGTTACCAACCAAAAACCAATATGAAGCCGTTCGAAAAATACAAGGGCCTGTTTGCAGAATCGGGTGACTTTGATATTCCGGCAAACTATGCATTTGGAGTAAGCTGGAAAGCCACTCCCAAGATGATGATTGCTGCTGATATTCAGGAAATCAAGTATGGCGGTGTTCGCTCTATCGCAAACCCGAATACATTTGGTGCAACCGGCTTGCTGGGTACACCGGCCGGGCCAGGTTTTGGCTGGAAAGATATGACTGTCTATAAGCTGGGTGCGAATTTTCAGGTAAATAAAGACCTGGTCGTACGAGCTGGATGGGCACATGGTAATCAGCCAATTCCGGCTGGCGAAACTCTGTTCAACGTATTGGCCCCTGCGGTTGTGGAAGACCATCTGACACTGGGCTTTACCATGAATATGAATGGTGGCGAACTGTCCGGTTTCTACATGCATGCATTGGATAATCAGGTGGCAGGTGTTCCTGGTGGTAGTACTACAGGACCAGGCGCGAATGCTGCGGGTACTGCCGATATTGGCATGAGTCAGAATGCGTTTGGTATCGCCTACGGCAAGAAGTTCTAGGAACGTCATTCGTAGTTGTTTTGATGTAAAAAGGCCATGTTAAATCATGGCCTTTTTTTTCGAATAAGTTAGGAGATATCATATGAAGAAAGTTCTATCACTCTTGTTTGCGTCATTATTGCTGGTTGCTCAACCGTTGTTGGCCGAGGTCATGCTCAAACCGCATGTGTTGGCTTCACAGAAAACAGGAAAATACAAGGCGGTTGTGAAGCAGACGCGAGAGGCATTGAGACAGGCCGGTTTTGAAATCGCCGGTGAGTACAGTCCGTACAAAGGGGTAACCATTTTTGCAGTGAGTAATGCTTCGCTGAAAAAGAACGCGGCAGCTTCAAAACATGGAGGTTATGGCATTATTCAGCGTGTTGCGGTTTCCAGTGTAAAAGGACAGGTTCAGGTGGTCTATACCAATCCGGTATACATGGCGAATGTGTACAGGATGAAAGATGACCTGTCTTCTGTACAGGCCCAGTTGGAGCAGGCCCTGGGCAAAGAAAAGGACTTTGGTGCAAAAGGTCTTACGGCCAGTGACCTGCGAGAGTATCACTACAAGATCTTTATGCCGTATTTTGATGAACCCTACGAACTGGCTGACTTTCCTTCCCATGAAGCGGCAGTGAAGGCCGTGGAAAAAGGCCTGGCAGCAGGTTGGGGTGGCGTCAGCAAAGTGTACCGACTGGATGTGCCCGGAAAGCAGGAAACCGTATTTGGTGTAGGTATGACACGCGAATGTAGTGGCGATGAATTTATCATGAGCAAGATTGATTTTGCCGATATAAAATCAGCGACACACTTGCCGTATGAAATGATGGTCTCGGGCAATCAGGTGCTGGCACTGCATGCCAAGTTCAGAATTGCGCAAAGCTTTCCTGATTTGAGTATGATGGGAAATAACAGCTTTTTTTCTATCATGTGCGCGCCGGGTGAAATCGAGGATGCATTAACTGCTGTCGTAAAAGGAGAGCAGAAGCGGACAACAGAGGAAGACGAATAAGGTTAAGGCTCAGCCTGGTCCACTTAGAGGGCCAGGCTTTGGTTTTCTGTAGTAAGAAATGTTTTACAGGGTGGCTCGATCCTGAATTAACCAGGCTGTTTATTCATTTGTTCAACAGGTAATGCCCAATAAAACCACACAAATAGTAATAAATTAATTTAAAAGTCATGCATCAGTAATCGCTTGATCACTAATATTGTATATCGCCCTGTTTTTAACATACATTTTATAATGTGTCCGGAGAGTGATGCGTGGATAACCCTTAAGGTTTTAAGGCAGGATGCCGTTAGTAAGAAGACATAAATGTTAACTCACAATGGTATTCATGTTATGTCAAGGAAAGTTTTTACAAAACTATTGGGTAACTCCGGGATTGTGCGCCGTATATTTATCTCGTTTCTGGGGGTTGGTCTGTTTATCGGCCTGGTGTTTCCTTATATAGCAGGCTCACTGCTGGATATTAAGCCGGCAAACCAAACATTATTTACACTACTCTGTATGGCGGCAGGTGTGTTGGTTGTTGTAGCCAATGTGCTGGCAGTTAATGTGATGTTGCTGAAAAAATTATCTCCATTGGAACATATGACCCAGGCGCTGGCTGCGGGTGAAATAGGTTCTCGTTGTGAACTCAAGAGTGATGACCTGATAGGTCGCATCGCCGGCAATATGAATGCTATGGCAGACAACATGCAATCCGCTTTTGAAGAAATCGGTAATGCAACGAAGCAGGTGGGGGAGGCCTCATCACGACTGAAGCATGTTAGCGATGAAACAGACTTTTGCCTGCAAAGTCAGCAATCGGAAACCGACCAGGTCGCAACTGCCATGAACGAGATGACATCTACTTTTCAGGAGGTGGCCCGAAATGCCGAGCAAGCCGCGGAGGCTTCCAAGCATGCCCGTGCCCAGGCTTCGGACGGTGCACTGGTAGCCACCGAAGCGATTGGAGGGCTGGATTCACTGGTCGGGCATATTGGGGAGGCGGCCAATGCAGTTGACAGCCTGAGAACTGATTCCGATAACATCGGTACAGTGCTGGATGTGATTCGTGGTATTGCCGAACAGACCAATCTGTTGGCCTTGAATGCGGCCATAGAGGCGGCACGGGCTGGAGAGCAAGGTCGTGGCTTTGCTGTGGTCGCCGACGAAGTTCGCACCCTTGCCAGCCGTACGCAGCAATCTACTCAGGAAATCCAGTCGATGATCGAGGCACTACAAGCCAATACCGTTTCGGCAGTGGATGTGATGAACCAGGTTAAAAAGCAGGCCGAGAGCAGTAGCGAGCAAGTTGAATCCGGAGCCGAGGCACTGGCCGAAATTGCAGGCGCGGTGTCTACACTGGATTCGATGAATTCACAAATAGCCAGTGCCGCGGAAGAGCAAAGTACTGTGGTGGAAGATATTAACCGGAGTGTGCATAGCATTAGTGAATCTACCGAACAGACGGCAGCGGGAACACAACAAACGGCCTCGTCCAGTGAACAATTAAATGGTTTGGTGACAAGGTTGCGCACGGCCGTGGGGGCATTTCATACCTGAATCGTTGCATAACAGATAGGATAAGCAAAAAAGACGCATTTCAGCGTCTTTTTTGCTTTTTATAGTCAGTTGAGATCAGTTTTCCAGTGCTTGATGAAGTCAGGGTGATGTGACAGTATTATATTTGAAGATCTTCTGAAAAAACCCGGTTGATAAAAGGACAGTATATGTTGAAGAAATCAATCATTGCCAGGTGTATATTGATTTTTTCGCTTCACGTATCAGTAGCGGCGCAGGCTGACATAGCTGTTGAATCTGTAAAATTTCAATCCGTAGATCGATTGCGTCACTTTCATGGCCTTATCGAGGCGGTTAACCAGTCTACCATTTCAGCACAAACCAGCGGCCAGATTACGCAAATCAATTTTGATGTTGATGATTATGTCAATAAAGGGGATGTGATCCTGCAGCTTGCTGACAAGGAACAAAAATCTCGCCTGAACAAGGCGCAGTCCAGCGTAAAAGAAGCGCGAGCTGTTTTAGAACAGGCCGAAAAAGAATATACAAGAGTAAAAAATATTTATGCTAAAAAACTGGTTGCAAAATCAACCCTTGAGAAAGCACGTTCTGCCTACAAGGCTGCCGAGGCAAGGTTAGGTGTGGCCAGGGCGCAATTGGCCGAAGCAACCGAGCAATGGCAGTATACGGCAGTGCGTGCTCCATACAGTGGTATTGTCGTAAAACGTTTTGTTGAAAAAGGTGAGCTCGTGCGTCCGGGAAAGGCCCTGATGACGGGATTGTCTCTTGACCATTTGCGTGTAACTCTGGATATTCCCCAGGATCTTGTAGGTCTGTTACGTCGACAGCCCGTGATTTTCGTATTATTGCCGAACGGCAAGCGACTGGATATTGCCAGTAATGATGTCACGATATTCCCTTATGCTGACAAGCTTATGCACACATTCCGCGTGCGCCTGCAATTGCCTGTTCGTGCAGGAGAATGGTATCCGGGTATGACGGTCAAAATTGGTATGGTTGTTGGTCAGGCGCAACAATTGACTGTTCCTGTGGCTGCATTGGTCACGCGCAGTGAAGTCAATGGCGTCTATGTCCTGGTCGATAAAGATATCGTTTTGTTCAGGCAAGTGCGTCTGGGTAGTAAGCAGTTGGATCGAGTTACAGTATTGTCCGGTTTGCAGGAAGGCGACAAGGTTATACTGGATCCGCTGAAAGCTGTCACTCTGTTGAAGTCACAACGGCTTGAGTGAGAAGGATATGTCAGGGCAGCTGGGTCTTTCCGGGAGTATTGCCAAAAAGTTTCTGGCGTCTGAAATCACACCTTTACTTGCGTTGATCGGTCTGCTCATGGGCGTGTTTGCCGTGCTCGTTACGCCCAGGGAAGAGGAGCCGCAGATCAATGTTACCTTTGCCAATGTATTCATTCCTTTCCCAGGTGCCAGTGCAGTCGAGGTGGAAAATCTGGTCAGCACACCTGCGGAGCAAGTGCTTACTCAAATAGAAGGCATAAAACATGTCTATTCGGTATCTCGCCCAGGCATGTCCGTGCTTACCGTTCAATATGAAGTTGGTGAGGATCGCACCGATGCAATAGTGCGATTGTATAACACAATCTATTCTAACCAAGACTGGTTACCTGCAAATCTTGGTGTGTCACAGCCTGTCATCAAACCGAAAGGGATTGATGATGTGCCGATTGTCAGTCTCACACTTTGGTCGGATGATCCGCAGTATGCGGTTTCCGATTTACAGCAAGTTGCACATGCGCTCGAAGTTGAGCTGAAAAAAGTCAGGGGAACGCGTGATATTTACACCCTGGGAGCGGTGGATCGCGTGTTGCATGTATTGCTGGATCCGCAGCGTTTGGCAGCTTATGGCTTGTCAATCAAGGCACTGAAAAACAGTTTGCAGGCAGCAAACCAGTCAGGTGATGCCGGTTTGCTAGTGAATCAGAATCAGGAAATACCGGTACAGGCAGGTGTTTTTATGGTGTCTGCCGAGGAGGTGGCATCGCTTGTTGTTGGCGTGCAGGGCGGCCGGCCGGTTTACCTGTCAGATGTGGCCGATGTGCGCCTGACGTCTGACCAGCCTGAACAGTACGTGTGGTTTGGGACCGGTCCCGCTGCCAAACACAAAGGTATCCAGTCGAAAGGCGAATTTTCTGCCGTTACTATTGCGGTTGCAAAAAAGCCGGGTACCAACGCTGTACAGATTGCCAGTCAGGTGATTCAGCGCATTGATGACCTGAAAGGCGTTTATATTCCTGATAACGTCAATGTGACGGTGACTCGAAACTATGGCGAGACTGCGAATGAAAAAGCACAAACCCTGATTGGCAAGCTGGTATTCGCAACGAGTTTTGTGGTGTTACTTGTTTTGTTTGCGTTGGGGTGGCGCGAGGCTGTTATCGTTGGTGTCGCCGTTGTTATTACCCTGGCCATGACATTATTCGCATCCTGGGCGTGGGGGTTCACCTTGAACAGGGTTTCATTGTTCGCCTTGATATTTTCGATTGGTATTCTGGTCGATGATGCCATTGTTGTGGTGGAAAACATACATCGCCACATGCAAACCGGAAAGCAGGACCTGTTCGAAGCGATCCCCCTGGCAGTGGACGAGGTAGGCGGACCAACCATACTGGCAACCTTTGCCGTGATTGCCGCGCTGTTACCCATGGCATTCGTCAGTGGGCTCATGGGTCCTTATATGAGTCCGATCCCGATCAATGCCAGTATCGGTATGTTGATCTCGCTCATGATTGCCTTTGTAGTTACACCCTGGCTGACATATAAAGTATTTGCCAATGTGCAACACGCAGGTATGCATGAGTCCAGCATGCAGCGACGGCTGGATAATTTTTTTGCCAGGGTTATGACGCCATTTTTACGTGGTCGGGCGGGGCAGGGAAAACGCTGGCTGTTACTTATCGGAATACTGTTATTGATACTGATGTCGGTCGCTCTGGCCTTCAACAAGACGGTCGTCCTCAAGATGCTGCCTTTTGACAACAAGTCCGAATTCCAGGTCATTGTGGATATGCCTGAAGGCAGTACGGTAGAGACGACAGCGGCAGTTCTCAGACAACTCGGCAACTATATTGCCTCGGTAGAAGAAGTTGTTGATTACCAGGCCTATGCAGGTATTGCTTCTCCGATTAATTTTAATGGCCTGGTCAGGCAGTACTATTTGCGTGAAGGGGCCTTTGTTGGTGACCTGCAGGTCAATCTTGTGCATAAGTCTGCTCGCCAAAGGAGCAGTCATGAAATCGCCCGATCTATGCGGCAGCCATTACAGTCGATTGGTAAAAAAATGGGGGCCAATGTCAAGGTGGTGGAAGTACCACCGGGGCCGCCTGTTATGTCCCCATTGGTTGCCGAGATCTATGGTCTGGATTACCATGGGCAGATAGATTTGGCTAAAAAAGTACGTCTTGTTTTTGAAAAAACACCTGACATTGTCGATGTGGATGATAGTGTCGAGGCAAATACAGACAAACTGATAGTAAGCGTTGATCGCCACAAGGCGGCCTTGTTAGGTGTCAGTCAGGAAGCAGTCAGCTCCTTGATCCAGACAGCCCTGGCTGGTGAGGATATCACTTATTTACATGGGTCAAATGTGAAATACCCTGTGCCTGTCAGGCTGGAGTTACCGGTAACCGGCAAGATCTCGGTGGAAAATATACTTGATCTGAAGGTCAATAATAACCAGGGTGAAATGGTTTTTCTCTCTGAGATCGTGACAGTTGCAAAAGCAAAAAGGGATGTCAGTATTTATCATAAGGATCTGAAACCGGTGGTTTTTGTCACCGCTGATATGGCCGGAGATCTGGATAGTCCCCTGTATGGCATGTTCGATATTTACTCGGGCATACAACAACAGGAAATGGTGCTGGGCGAGCCGCTGACGCAGCAATTGCTGAGTGCGCCTGATAACCCTTATCGATTTGCCCTAAAATGGGATGGCGAATGGCAAATTACCTATGAAACATTCCGCGACATGGGTATTGCCTATTCTGTCGGTTTGTTAATGATTTATTTGCTGGTGGTTGCCCAGTTCGGCTCCTATCGCGTACCCCTGGTCATTATGTCACCCATACCGCTAACGCTGATCGGTGTGTTGCCAGGTCATGCAGTTATGGGGGTTCAATTTACTGCAACTTCGATGATCGGCATGATTGCATTGGCAGGCATTATTGTGCGTAATTCCATTCTGCTGGTTGATTTTATCAATGAAGAGATAGGCAAGGGGGTCGACTTCCAGCAGGCAGTTATCCAGTCAGGCGCTGTCAGGGCCAAACCCATTATCCTTACGGGTTTGGCGGCCATGCTGGGTGCGCTGTTTATTCTGGATGATCCTATCTTTGGTGGCCTGGCTGTTTCCCTGATATTCGGTATCCTCGTTTCTACCATTCTTACCTTGCTGGTCATTCCTGTTATGTATTATGCGTTTATGCATAAGTCTATGAATTAAATAAACAAAAAAATTTATTATTGCCCGTAATAAAAAAGTTTAACTAATTCTAGGGGTATAATTTTAATTTATGTTAAATTTTGTTAATATAGCCGCCTTTCCGGGTAATTGTGTAGAGATGTTTCATGGCAGACCGTAGATTACAAGTTTTTCATACCGTTGCACGCCTTTTGAGTTTTACCAAGGCCGCAGAAACCCTGCACATGACGCAGCCTGCCGTGACCTTTCAGGTGCGGCAACTCGAAGAGCATTTCAATACGCGGCTGTTCGACCGCACGCATAACCGTATAAACCTGACAGAGGCCGGCAAGCAGGTTTTTAATTATGCCGACAAGATCTTTGAATTGTATGCAGAGATGAACAATGCCGTACGTGAAGTTACAGGTGAGGTTAGTGGTGCATTGGTGATCGGTGCGAGTACCACCATTGCGGAATACATGCTGCCGGCCCTGCTGGGGGACTTCAAGGTCAAATATCCCGATGTGACCGTCCATCTTAAGGTGTCCAATACCGATGGCATCGTGCATATGGTCGAAAATAATGATATTGACCTGGGTGTGGTCGAGGCTCCCGTGAGCAACAAGAATCTTGTCGTTGAAGTATGCCGGTATGATGAACTGGTCGGCATTGTTCCGCCACAACATGATCTTGCCAAGTCCGATGCATTATCGCTGGACACATTGGTCAAATTTCCATTTATATGCCGTGAAGAAGGCTCCGGTACACGTGAAGTGATTGCAGAGCATATGCAGTCGCATGACGTTAATACTTCAGAAATAAATATATGTATGGAGCTGGGCAGCCCTGAAGCGGTGAAGGGCGCTGTTGAGGCGGGTATGGGTATGTCGGTTACATCCAGTGCGACCATCATCAAGGAATTGCAGTTAGGTACACTCGTTGCTATCAAGCTGGATCCTCCCTTGAAACGACCTTTTTCGTTTGTGCATCAAAAGCAGAAATTCAGGCACCGTGCCATGGACGAATTGCTGGAATTTGCCCGCCAGTATTGCAAAGAACATAATGGCGAAACTGAATAACTGCAGAGCGCCTGATTATTTACCGACAAACCAGCTTTAAAAGCAGTCGATCTATGTCATAATTTCTTTATGGCAGCAAAAGCGGAACAACAATTATTGAAACTCTTCTCCGGCCTGGATGAGGGGCGGCAGAAGGCTTTGCTGGAATATGCCTCTTTTCTTTATGAACGTAGTGAGAAAGTTGATGTGGCGCCAGAACAACCGGAGATAATTGCGCGCCCTGATGATGAGTCCGTGGTCGGTGCAATTAAGCGCCTGTCGGCTTCCTATCCGATGTTGGACAAACAGTATATGTTGCATGAAATTTCCGGTTTAATGGCGCAGCATATGTTGCAGGGGCGTGCTGCAAAAGACGTAATAGATGAAATTGAGGTTATTTTTCTCAATCATTATCAGAAATTGCAAACCAAAGAGGCTGAATAGGTAATGCAACTGATCAAAGACTGGTTCCAGCGTTATTTATCCAATCCGCAGGTTGTTATCCTGTTAAGTTTCCTGGTTATTGGTTTTCTAGTTATTTTTTTCACGGGCGATATCCTTGCGCCTGTGCTGGGCAGCATTGTTATTGCCTACTTGTTGCAAAGCCTGGTGCGCAAACTGCAGAACCTGGGCATGCATCATTTACTTTCGGTGTTAACGGCCTTTGCCTTGTTTATCTCTGTATTGCTACTACTGTTGTTTTATATAGTTCCTGAGTTATCAAAGCAAATCACCCAGCTGGTTCCTGAATTACCGAAGATGATCGAAAAAGGTCTGGCGCATTTACAGTCATCGCTGGAGCGGGTGCGGTTTATTTCTGAAGCGCAAATACTGGAAATCAACGAAAAAATAAAAAGCGAAATATCGAGTTACGGCCAGTCATTGCTGGTCAGTATATCCAGCTCCATACCGGATATCATAACGGTTGTTGTCTATGTGGTGCTGATGCCATTGCTGGTATTTTTCTTTCTCAAGGACAAGGATATCCTGATATCCTGGATGCGCGGGTTTATGCCCAGGGATATGGCATTGAGTGATATAGTCTGGCGTGATGTTGACCTGCAAATCGGTAATTACGTAAGAGGTAAAATGCTGGAGGTCATGATCGTCTGGATTACCTGTTATATAGCCTTCGCATTACTGGGCTTGAACTATGCCATACTGCTTGCGGCAGCCGTCGGCTTCTCGGTAATTATTCCATATATAGGTGCTGTTGTTGTGACGATCCCGGTAGCGCTGGTGGCCTTTGTGCAATGGGGCTGGAGTGCGGACTTTGCTTACCTGTTAACAGCCTATCTTGTTATTCAGGCAATAGATGGCAGTGTTATCGTGCCATTGTTATTTTCCGAGGTGGTTAATCTTCATCCAATAGCAATTATTGTCGCGGTCTTGTTTTTTGGAGGTCTATGGGGTTTTTGGGGTGTATTTTTTGCAATACCTCTGGCTACTGTTGTGCAGGCCATTATCAAGGCATGGCCGAAAGACTCAGAAAAGGAAATCCTCACGAGTAGCAGTTAGGGATTTATACCTCGGGTAGCATTTTGCCCGGGTTGAGTATGTTGTTGGGGTCAAATTGTTGTTTGACCCGTTGCATTAACTCCAGGGTGACTGTATCTATTTCGCGCGCGACAAATTCGCGTTTAACAAGACCAACGCCATGCTCTCCTGAAAGGGTTCCCTTTAATGAGAGTACCAGGTCAAATACGCAGCCAAGGCATGTTTGTACATTGTCACTTTGTTGTTTGTTATCGGGGTCAACAAGCAAATTCACATGAATGTTACCATTTCCTGCGTGTCCAAAATTGACAATGGGGATACTAAACTGTGTGGACAGTTTTTCCAGTCCATCAAGTAGCATCGGTATATTGGAAACAGGCACAACCACATCTTCATTTATTTTTTTAGGAGCGATGCTGCGCAATGCGGGGGAAAGTGCCTTGCGCGTGCGCCAAAGAGATTGTCGCTGCTCTTCTGTGCTGGCAGTCTTGATGGAAATCAGGCCGGTATTACTGGCAGCAAGTTTCACAGAATTGATTGAATGTTGCAGAGATTGTTCACTGCCATCCACTTCTATCATTAGCATGGCGCCTGCTGAAGGCAGCTCGATGTCGGAATAATGACGGATCATCTCGATAGATGGTCTGTCAATAAATTCCAGTGAGCTCGGGATAACCGCCTGGGCCATGATGGAAGCAACCGCATCGGCTGCGTCCTGTATATCATTATACAGTGCCTGTAA
>Ga0316207_10003065_pt1 | contig 16020 bp, 16 predicted proteins | sample 6weekpyrite_MG_FD_204943 | JGI IMG/M metagenome (GOLD analysis project Ga0316207, IMG submission 204943) | Microbial mat bacterial communities from mineral coupon in-situ incubated in ocean water Damariscotta River, Maine, United States -... | ecosystem: Environmental > Aquatic > Marine >... | reverse complement strand
TTTGCTTTTGAGCCGGTATTTTTTATCCCAGATATCGAGGGAGGCATCTTGAAACGGTATATTGTGAGTATTTGTTATTTTGACAGCTTTCAAGGGGGCTCGGCTCATGGTTTGGGTTTCCTCCGCGTACAACAGTTATATTATTGATTTTATTAGCATTTACTGCCTTATCCGGGGAGAAGAAGGCAATAAAACAGCAATTTGGAATACCAACACAATATCTAGTGTGGTTGAGCAAAGTTACTCCTTAACTCCGGGATCGTCAATAGCTAATTGTAATTATTTTGCAATATCTAAGCTATTGATTTTATTAGGATATAACATCTATTTTATCCATCTATTTATTCACAGGGTTATACACAAGCAATCCACAAGCTTAGCATTATCACTATATATTGTGTTTCTAATACTCTAACATAGTGCATTTTCGTTAGACTTTCAGGGAGTTAGGCAGAATTTATACAAAAATGCCCCCTATTGGCCTTGAAAGAGGCCTTTAAAACCCTATGGGTACTATCTATTTTTTTTCAATTCTTGTTTAAAAATAAGCTTGCCGCATATCAGTATCAAGCAACTGTTAAGTGCAATTTATTTAGACAAAGAATATGGAGAAACAAAAATGAGCTTAGTACGATACCAACCCCACTTCGGCAACTGGAATTCTCTCGACCAATTTCGAAAAGAAATAAACCAGTTTTTTAACCCGGACAATGAGCTAGATCCTAATGCATCCTCTTCGAGTAGTGTTGTAACCAGCGACTGGACACCTTCTGTTGATGTGAAAGAAACCAAAGATGAATTTATTTTACATGCCGATATTCCAGGTGTTGATCCAAAAGATATTGATGTCCATATGGAAAATGGCCTGTTAACCATTAAAGGTCAGCGTCACTCTGAGAAAACAGATGAAAACAAAGGTTACACTCGCGTTGAACGTAGTTTTGGCCAGTTTTATCGACGTTTTAGCCTGCCAGATACCGCCGATGCTGAAAAAATTAATGCCAAATCCCATAACGGCGTGCTGACAATTCATATTCCAAAACATGAAAAACTACAGGCACGTAAGATTAACGTTGAGCATTAATTCACGCTATTAACGCTTTTTCTTCCCAAAAGCCCTAACTTGTTAAAAAGTCAGGGCTTTTTTTTATGTAAATTTTAAAAAGTAGCTTACAACATTGTTAATGCTTAATGATTTCCGCTCCCTTGCCGCTATATAACGCTATATAAATAGTATACGTTTTTCAGTTTCAGCCACTAACATGGAGTTGATATGCCAAATACAACAGTACTGGTTGTCGATGACAGTAAAGTATCTCGAATGATGATTATCACCATCATTAAAGAAAAAAAAGAGCACTGGAACATTATTGAAGCAGGCAATGCAGATGAAGCATTGCTTGCGTGTGAAGGTAAAGATATAGACCTGTGTATTATCGACTACAACATGCCCGGCATGGATGGGCTTACCCTTGCCGGTAAACTAAAAGAGCGTTACCCCACTATTCCGATGACATTGCTAACCGCTAACGTGCAGGAATCCAGCAAAGAAAAAGCGACTGCGATTGGTGTTGAATTTATGAGAAAGCCAATCACCGAAGAAAGAATTACCTCCATTTTGAATATGCTAATTTCATCATGAAAGAATTAAATGAACTTCAGATAGATATCCTGACCGAAGCTTTTAACCTTGGGATGGGCAACGCTGCAGCCTCTCTCAGTGAAATTGTACGTTCAGAAATTTTATTATCAGTTCCCGAACTAAGCTTTATTGATAAAGCGACCGCGACTAAACGACTGGCTAAAAAAACCAAATCTGACTTATCTGGTGTAAGCGAAGATTTTAACGGCCCTTTTAGCGGTAAAGCGTTATTGTTATTTCCAGCTGACCAGAGCCTGGCGCTGGTTCGATTAATGTTACAGGATACCGTGCCACTTGAAAGTTTAACCGAATTTGAAGAAGAAGCTTTAAATGAGATTGGTAATATAATTTTAAACGCGGGTCTTTCAAGCCTGGCGGATATGTTTGGCCAACGAATTGAAACCGATCTTCCTACTTATACGCATGGTTCATCCGAAGATATAATTAATACCGACACTACCGACGAAGTGCTACACAAGATCGTTTTATTTTTGCAAGTTGATTTTACTATTAAGGACGCGGATATATGCGGTTATGTTATTTACTTACTGGATGTAAAGTCGATGAAGGACTTTACAAATTTAATCGATCTTTATCTTGCTAAAATATCTTAACTTTATTTTATGACTTGTAATAATTTTAATACAGAAATTTATGAATCGATGATCGCTCAGATAGCACATGGTATCGTACTGCTTGATTCTAATATGCAGATACAATACTGGAACCGCTGGATGGAGCAAAAGTCGGGGATTACTCAAAAAGATGCGACAGGTAAATTATTAAAGGAAGTCTACCCAAATGCAAATTTACTGCGCATCGATAAAGCTATTACCGATGCGTTGGAAAAAGGACATTCATCATCTCTCTCCCAATCTTTCAGTAACTTCAACCTTAACCTTTCCAGTAATGCTAAAAAAACGCTTACCATCATTCCGCAAATTTATGTCAGCCCGCTTAAAGGCAGTGATGAATTATGCTTATTACAAATTACCGATGTTACCGCAGCGGTGACCAAGGAATGTATGTTAAAGAGTATTGCCAATGAAGCGCAACAAGGCAGGCAGGCAGCTGAAAACTTATCGCAATTAAAATCATCTTTTGTTGCCACGGTCAGTCACGAATTGCGCACACCGTTAACATCAATGATTGGCTCGCTTGGTTTAATAAAGGGAAATGTCGCGGGTGATCTAAATAATGCTCAAGCTAAACTTATTGATGTGGCTCATAAAAATAGCGAGCTATTACTCAACCTGATAAACAGTATTTTAGATTTGGAAAAAATAGAGTCGGGGACTATTGAGTTTGATTTCAGGGACATATCCATAACTAACTTGCTCGAACAGGCTGCCAGTGGTATTGCGGGCTACGGCGAACAGGTTAATATCAATTTTAAACTTAAATCACCGGACGAAGATTTGTATGTTTATGGTGATTATGAAAAACTGATGCAAGTGCTCAATAACTTATTATCCAATGCGGCTAAATTTTCACAACCGGGACAATCGGTTACAATATTTGCCCAGGCCAGGAATCATTATGTAAGAATTGGGATCGAGGACCAGGGGCAGGGAATACCGGACTCTTTTAAAGCAACAATTTATGATAAATTTACTCAGCTGGATTCACGGGATAACCGTAATACAAGTGGAACCGGCCTGGGGTTAGCAATTGCCAAATTAATAACAGACAAACATAACGGAAAAATAGATTTCCACTCGGTGGTCGGTAAAGGAACAACTTTTTATATCGATATTCCTACCTCTTCCGAGTTAGATGTCGATAATTCAAATCCGCAATTAAATAAACATCAATTTGCGGGTTAAATCAGGAGTAATACATGTCAAAACCGCTTAATAAAATTCTTTATGTGGAAGATGAACCAGATATACAGGCTATTGCACAAATAGCCCTCGAGGCGGTAGGCGGTTTTACTTTAAAAACCTGCAGCAGTGGCGATGAAGCACTCCAGGCAATATCGGATTTTGGACCGGATTTAATCTTACTCGATGTCATGATGCCAGGTATTGATGGCCCCAGTACGCTAAAAGAAATTCGTAAGATCCCAGAGTTTTTGACGACACCCGCTATTTTTATGACGGCCAAGGTACAACCCGATGAAGTAGAGGCACTAAGGGCACAAGGGGCTATCGAAGTTTTGTCCAAACCGTTTGACCCAATGAGCCTGGCCGAAACCATTAAAGCCAGCTGGGAAGCGAATATGTAAGTACTTACTCGCTTAAGCATTATCTTTTTTCTTTAAAATTTAGTAACTTACAACCACATAAAATAATTTATATCATGCCTTGATTTTATTAATATCCGCATATATATTAGAATTCAATTATTTACTAATAATATGAGGTAATTCCTAATGTCTTTAATTAAAAATTTTCCAAATGATGGTGTTGTTACAATTAACCGCGTTATTTTAAAACCTGAATATACTATCGATGATTTACAGGAACGCGTTGCTTTTTTATGTGAAAACGTTAAAACCTATCATTCTGAAACAGGCTTTGTTGGTGGCTTTGTTGCATTGAATACCGGCGCTATTTCTAACGAAGGTTCAACAGTTGGCCAAGCAGTTGATAGCCCGCTTAAAGACAAAGAAGCACTGATTATTACTTTTTGGAAATCGTTCGAAGAACATGAGGAATCTCATAAGTCTGAAACTTTCCAACCGCTTTTTGAAAACGTTTTAGAGCTTTGTGAAAACGGTAACGAAGAAATTGCTTACGATATGATGTGGGCTGGCGCTGCTTACAATGCTGAAGAAGCTAAAGCGGCTAAAGAAGCTAAAGCACAATTTGCTGCAGCTTAATAAATAATTGTTCTAACGGATACCTCGTGACTCAAGGAAGAGTCTTTATTTCTACTGTCCTCACTATTTTATTAACGACCACGCCTGACATCACCGGCAGTCGTTGCAAACATTTTCTGGAATGCGCGAGAAAATGCAGCCTCTGACTGATAGCCTATTTTATCGGCTACCTGGCTGACGCTTTCACCAGCCGTTAATAAAGACCATGCCAGCTGCATTCGCCACCAGTTTAAATATTGTCCGGCGGTCCAACCACTCGCTGCCTTAAAAGAATCGGCGAAAGAACTTCGAGACATCAATGCCGTATTTGCCATACTTTCAAGTGTCCAGTTTTTTTCCGGTTGCTGATGGATAGCTTGAATGACTTTGGCCAGTCGCGGATGGCTGTATATAGCAAGCATGCCGACATTATTCGGGTTATCAGTAACATACTGTCGCATTGCATAAGTAAATAACAGTTCCGACAAATGATTGATAATCGCTTTGGTTGCCGCCGCCGGATGGTTATTTTCATACACTATCATTTTTAGAAGTGCTTCCAACCAGTGGTGCGACTGCGCATAACGAATAATAAAAACCGCCGGCAAGGCATCGAGCAAAGACTGGCTGGCGGTATGCTGGAAACGAATTTCACCACATAGCAGGCCAGTACCCTGAATGTTTTTCGAAGAAACAAAATCAAGGTGCTGCTGATCGCCTGTTAAACTATTTTGCGGCAGCATGTTATGCACTAATTCCCTTGGGAAGATCACCAAATCACCATAATCCAGCTGACAATCCAGGTGTCCCGGCACTTGCAGGTAACAGCTGCCCAGTGTGACAATATGGAAACAGGTTGCCCCAAGCGTATGCTCATCAATACGCCATTGGCCACAAACCTTGGCGTTGTGGTAGATATCGACATCCAGCCTGAGCAATCGGAGCACATCTGAAAATCCATCAAAACTGGACGAAATAGCATCCATCTCGGCTTTTTTATCATTCATCGTATGAATAATAGCAACTAAACTCTCTTTATCCAATAACCAATTAATGCACAAGGAGTCGATAATGAGTAAATTTACATTTTATACCGAGGAAAATGCCTCACCGGAAGTCCGGGCCATTTTTAGTGATATCCAAAAAACCTATGGATTTGTCCCTAACTTATTTGCCTACATGGCTGAAGCGCCAACAACACTTAAGGCGTATTTGAATCTCAACGAGCTGGTTTCAAAAACATCGTTTAGCCCGGCTCAGCAGCAGCTTGCCCTGCTCAGCGTCAGCGTAGAAAATGAATGTGGCTTTTGTTCTGTTGCCCACCAGGCAATTGGAAAAATGAAAAAAGCCAGTGAGCAATCAATCCAATCAATTGTTAATCAAACTGAAATTGAAGACGAAAATGATCGGGCGCTGGTTTCATTCGTACGAACCATCAATCAAACCCGTGGTAATCCCGGTGAGCAGGCAATCGACGCTTTTCTTAATGCTGGGTTTAGTAAGCAACAAATCCTGGAAGTTGTTTTAATTGTTGCGATTAAAACGTTATCAAACTATATCAATCATATGACGCTTCCTGAGCCAAATCAGGAATTATTAAATATGATTTAGTGCGAGTTTTATTATTTTACTCGCACTTATGATGTTTTTTCTCTCAAAATAGTACATAAGTTAATACGGGCTGTATACAGTCATTACCCCTAAAGGATTAGTGACTGGTAACTTTGTACCTCACATCAACAGTAAGACTAACCTGCTAGAAGAACATCATAAGTGCCCGTAAAAAACAAAAAAACGGGCACTAAACCCTAAAGGATAAGTTGCACTAACATTTCCTATGTAAGTGCAACTAAAAAACCCCGGTGCATTTCTGCAACCGGGGTTCTTTAAACTCAATTAATTAAGTAAAAACTTACTTAAATAATTTTGCTTTATCAACAAGGTCAACGTGAGCACGCTTGAAGCATGTCCATTCTTTAGTTTCTTTGTTGTAAATTGAGTTTACGAAGCAATGCCAGTTTTCTTCATCGACAAAGTTTTTATCTGTACGATAGTAGAAACCAGGGTAACGAGATTCCTGACGGAACTCGATGTGCTTCATGTGTGCTTCTGCAGTTAAAATACGGTGATAGTTTTCCCATGCACGAAGTAATTCGTGAAGGTCTTTCGCACGCATTTTGTCAGCATCTTCTTTCAACATATCAAGTTTTTCACCCGCTACCGCTAACATTTTTTCGTTAGTTTGGTAGTAAGTTGCAACACCCGCTACGTATTCATCCATAATTTTTTGCAAACGGAATTGCAGCATTTTTGGAGTAATGTAGTTAGGGTTAACATCAATTGCAGTGGTGTAATCTTTATGTTCAAGGAAAGTACGCACTGGTTTGTAGATTTCTTCAACTAAATCAGCTACTGGAGTATCTAATTCAGGTTTGAAGTCTGCATTATCAAGACAGTATTTAACCATCGATTTTGCAGCCATACGACCTTCAGCATGTGAACCTGAAGAGAACTTGTGTCCAGATGCACCAACACCGTCACCCGCAGTGAATAAACCGCTAACAGTTGTCATACCACGGTAGCCCCAGTTCCAACCAGATGGCAGGTGTTCAGGAACGCCAGCTTCAGTTTCTGAAGTAGGTGCGCCAACATCATCAGGACCAGAAGTCCAGATACCACAGCAACCAGAGTGAGAACCTAACAGGTATGGTTCGGTAGGCATTAATTCAGAGTTTTTCTTCTCTGGTTCAATGTTTTCACCAACCCAGATACCACATTGGCCAACACACATATCAAGGAAATCTTCCCAGGCTTCAGCTTCTAAATGCTTAACTTCACGTGGTGATAATGTTTCACGAAGATTTGCAAGTGCAGTCACAGTATCCATATAGATTGGACCACGACCTTCTTTCATTTCTTTCAACATTAAGTGGTTACGTAAGCAAGACGCAGGAACAGCAGCTTGACCATATGGAGGATAATCATCCAACATTTCTTTATTACGAGTCATGTACGTTTCGCCGAAGGCGTTAGTTGCTTGTGCTTTAAAGAGTAAGAACCATGCACCTACTGGACCGTAACCATCTTTAAAACGAGTTGGTACGAAACGGTTTTCCATAAGTGTTAATTCAGCACCTGCTTCAGCAGCCATTGAGTATGTAGAACCAGCGTTCCATACTGGGTACCATGCACGACCAGTACCTTCACCCACTGAACGTGGACGGAAGATGTTTACACAACCACCCGCAGCTAACAGGATAGCTTTTGCAGTGTAAACGTGAACAGTGTGGTTACGAGTTGAGAAACCAACGGCACCTGCGATACGGCTAGGGTCGTTTTTGTCGTTTACCAGTTTAACGATGAAAATACGTTCTTCAATGTTTTCCATACCTAAAGCTTTTTTAGCCGCTTCAGCTACGATCCATTTGTAAGACTCACCATTGATCATGATTTGCCATTTACCTGAGCGTACTGGTTTACCACCATCAGCTAGTGAAGGCATACCTTTAGAACCATCAAAACGTTCACCATTTTCGTCAGTTTTCCAGATTGGAAGACCCCATTCTTCAAACAGGTGAACAGATTCATCTACGTGACGACCTAAATCGTACGCTAAATCGTCACGAGTAATACCCATAAGGTCATTAGAAACCATACGCGCATAATCAGCAGGATCTTGCTCAGAACCAATGTAGGTGTTGATTGCTGATAAACCTTGTGCAACCGCACCAGAACGGTCCATTGCTGCTTTATCAACTAATTTAACTTTAAGGTCAGCACCCGATGCTTCGATCCAACGTGGAATTTCAAACGCTGTACCGCAACATGCCATGCCGCCGCCAATAAGAAGAATGTCTACTTCTTCTTCGATAATATCAGGATTACCAAATTCGGCCATCTTAATTTCCTCTATTTCTTATATCTATTAATTACTGTTCAAACAAAACTTATACTGGCTTTACTTGCAGATAAGTTCGCTTGGATCGCCGGCACGGTAGCCATTGTTTTGGCAGAAGAACATTGGTTCGCCAATTTTGCCCATATCCGCATCAGGTTTACCTGCATAAGGATCGATTGAACCTTCAGGAGTAGTACGAATTGGGAATTTAAAGCGTTTCATCGTGCCGTTACGGAACTTGATAGTCCACATAATTGAGTCAGTACCACGTAAAGGTTGAACTGAACCACCTAAAGGCACAACATCGGCATAGTGACGACATTCGATAGCTTGTTGAGGACAAATTTTAACGCAGCTGTAACATTCCCAGCATTGCTCTGGTTCCTGGTTATACGCTTTCATCGCGTGGCCAGTGTCAGAACCGTCTTTGTCTAGTTTCATTAAATCATGAGGGCAAATATACATGCAGGCCGTTTTATCTTGACCTTTACACCCGTCACATTTATCTGTACGTACAAATGTAGGCATAATGACTACTCCTTTTCTTTACATTTTTTATAGTTAACTAAAAGTTTTAAAAACTTTTTGTATGAACGCTTCGTTAAACTTAGCTTTCATACCATTACCTCGAATCATTTTTAACAACCAAGGTAACTTAATTCTTAATTATTCAAGTTTGAAATTGGAAAACCAAAAGACTTACTCAACTACTCAACTTAAACCCTCGATATTCTTAGTAAACCTGAATAATTAGATCTAACTAATGAATTCTTGGGATGGCTAATTTAGCTAGTTTTACCTGCAAAATAAAGCGGTTTTTCCTTTAAAAACCATAATATTACATTGATTGGTATAAGTTGAATTTATAAAAGATATATAGCGAGATCTTATGGCTTGTAAGTGACTCAAATCGTTATAGATCGTATACAAAATATGCATTAAACAATTTTAATGATGATAGCCAAGAAAAATTTAATCAGAAAAAATGACGGGGACGACTCATTAAGACTTAACTGTCTTTTATCAGTCAATTTTAGTTTAGGGAAAATTTAATTTATCTATTGATGTACAAAAAGCCCTTTTAGGGAATTAGTTAGATGAATGTTGATCCACATTTGAATTTTCTGCTCAAAAACTAACCATATAAAGCAGCGTAATTATGCTTAAGTATCAATTTAAGTTTTTATATGACCAGGATATGACAAGTTTGTTAAGCCATTTTCAGGATAACGATACTCAATTAAGCTTTATACCTCTTTTGCTTCAGCAGCCATTTCACAACCAAACTTATCCATAAAAAAGTTATCAAGATGATCGGCTTTAAGTGCAAGTTGAGTAATATTTTTTTTAATTTTATCGGCTTGATTGGAAAAAATATCTGACAGGTGTACTCGATACGATATATAAATATGGTTATCACTGATACCCAGCGAATAAGGTGCAACCGGACGAGTTAATAACAACTTAAACAGTGGCTCTAAGTTTTGTTGTGGTAGTTTATTCAGTGGTGATGTTGCGATTAGGTAATCATTTTTAAATACAAAAATTCTGACCAAAGCACTACCCTGATGAAACTCCCAGAAGTCTCTTCCGGCTCGCGCTAATATCGGATTCATTTTTAATTCTTTTAACGCGTCTTCCACAAAGGTAGCAAAATAAGATAATTCAAAATTTTCAAAAACGGATTTATCAACCGCGTTACCACAATTCACACAAAACTCTGAGGCTTCTTTGATTAAAGTTTTACAGGAATTACATTTAACATGGTAAGTTGCTTCACTAATTTTAAGACCACGCATTTCATCGAGTAAATCCGTATAGGGTATGCCAAAGCCAACATTATCGGCATCCATAAACTTGGAAGTTGTGATACCCATTAACTCACCACGACTATTTAACATTGGGCCACCACTATTACCTGGGTTAACCGCCGCATCGGTTTGCAAGTAATAACGCTGCCCCATCATTTGTTTAGCTGACGATACAATGCCTTCTGTAACGGTATAGGGCAAACCAAAAGGAAAACCATGGATATAAACTTTTTCGGTGGTATTAATATCCAGTGCCGGATTCAGTGTAATTTTAACTCCATCATTCATTGGCATGGTGGTCTTCAACAATGCTAAATCCGTTTCAGGGTTCACAAATATTACTTTCGCCAGGTAACGATGTTTATTATGTGCTTCGAGTGCAACATCTTTACACCCCTGAACAACGTGATAGTTTGTAACAATAACTTTTTGATCGCGTAACAGGAAACCTGTTCCAGTACCTGATGCTGTTATAATCTTGTAAATATTCGATTGCATAATTTTAACTAACCAAAGAGTTTGCCAAAAAATCCTTTTGGCTTGTTCGCATCGATAGTCCCTTCAAGAAATTTCACATAAATATCCTGCAAGATAACCAGCGCCTCATTCGATTCTTTTCCACCAGATTGCTCTAATGCCTGAGTAATTGCCAGTTTATGCCCTTCATCCAGATTGTATTCATACAGAATACGCAACAACACCAGGTAGATGGAATACGCAGCGGCGAAATGACTACCATCATTAATCTCCTGTGCAATTCGTTCCTTACTTTGTTCAAATTCATTTTGCAGAATTTTTGACGAACTTCTGAATTTTAATGATATAAATTTTTCCACACCGTAAGCATTGGCAATAAATTTCTCTCTGGAATAATTTGCAAATAAGTTTTTTAAATAATTTTTTGCCCGGTCGATACGATAGTCGCCATCAATATTACTGTTATATAAGTGCGATAGTTCTTCCGCTAACTCTGTACGCAAGCTGCCATTAATGCATGGCATGCTGGCAATATTAAGTATGCTTATTACCAGAATATCCCAGACCGAACCACGCCAGCGCTTTTGCTCAAAGTACTCTAAATATTGGGAATGCTGTTCAGCAATATCCTGAAAATGCTTCCATACTTTTTCTTCATTCGCCTTGGATAAGGGTATCGTTTGAACCTGGTGATAAAATTCAGCTTTATACTTTTCTATAAACTCATCGTCGTAATCATCTGCATAAATACAGACTTCACGTACAACTTCATAGATTTTATTTGGTTGGCATAACGCCAGTTCACATTCAAAATCAAACCACAACACATTATCTTTCAATGCAATCTGGGCAAGATTCAGCGGGGTAAAATTAATTTCATTTACCCTGCGCATTAATGCAACCTTATTCGCCTTTTCTATTTTTACAAAGGGTGCGCTAATTTTAAATTTTGTATCGGTTATAGACACCTTAACTTCGGCTGAACCATGAGACTGATTTATTTCTACATCACCCGAAGTGTCAACTTTCTTTAATAAATCGGGGTTAATATAATTAAGAACAGCTATTAAAGATTTTTTATATTCTTTTGCTTCAAACGATTCATAGGCATCATCCCAATGCGTTATTGATACAATAGGGTCTTTACCTATTTCTACTGGTGCCTGGTAAACCGGAAGAGTCGAAAATTGCATACATCACTTATTAAATAATAGTTATTCTAAAAATAATTCAAACTGCAACTCTGTATAAGTTACCGCACTGTTCAATACGAGTAAATAGCCGGTCTCACATTATGCAAATAAAAAAGCATCCGTGTTCCTAACCAACACGGATGCTTTTTTTAACAGATAGATTACTTAACTTGTCTGTTTATTTTTAAATAGCAATAAAAATAACAGTAAAGCAATCAACCCGGTTAATCCTTCTTTTGAAAATTGTGCAACGATAGTTCCGATGTTCTGTACAACATTAGTTGAACCCGGAAACAGTACGTCGATAATTACAAAAGCAAGAACTAAAGCAAGCCCGAACTCCGTTAAGGTTTTTACCCAACTCGTTAAGGTTGCTATTGATTCTTTGACTTCGGTCATTTTTGTTTCTCCTTAATTCCTTGTAATTAAGTTACAAATCATTAAAGACGCTTTAATCCTTAGAGAATAAAGCAACAAAAATAATCAAAGAAATTAAACCAATCAGGCCGTTACTGGTAAAACTGTTCACAAGTGTACCCACATTACCAACAATGTTTGTTGTACCCGGAAATAACAGGTCTACGACTAATGCAACCGCCGCAAGGCTAAGCCCTAGCGCAATCACACCTTTGGCAATGCCGGTAACACTATTTAAAGCACCATCTATATTCATATTTATTCCTCCAGTTTTTATTTTTAATTATTTTGCGTGATCTGTATCACACCACAGATACTACCGTACTTAGTCACTCATAGATACAGCTTATATGTGAATAAGTATTTTGATGGTTTCAAATATACAAACTTATGAATATAACTATTAAATGATACTGCTTAATTTTAGTACTGGTTAAACTTAATTATTCGATCAGTATGAATGGGTCTTGTACAAACCCAACAAGCCGGTGTCTTCAATTTTTAAAATAGCCAAATTTTGTGATAACCAGGCTTCGCTGTCATTGCACAACTGTTATATAGTCTCTTACATTCAACGCTTTTATAAAGAGGTTTCTCATGGACATGTCGCTTATCATTTTTCTCGTTATTATTATTGCTATCGTTTTTTATATTGTTTCAATATATAACCAACTGGTTGCTTTGCGTAATCGCTATAAAAATGGATTTGCACAGATCGAAGTACAATTAAAACGTCGCTATGATCTCATTCCCAACCTGATTGAAACCGCCAAAGGCTACATGAAACATGAGCGCGAAACACTTGAAGCCGTTATCGCTGCTCGTAATGCAGCCGCCAATGGCCTGGCAGCGGCGGCGGCTAACCCTGGTAATGCCGATGCCATGCAATCGCTTATCGGTGCCGAAGGCGCACTAAGTGGGGCAATGGGTAAACTCAATGTGGTGATGGAAGCCTACCCTGATCTCAAAGCCAACCAGAATATGATGCAGTTGAGTGAAGAACTGATTTCAACTGAAAATAAAGTTGGCTTTGCTCGTCAGGCATTTAACGACCAGGTGATGTCGTATAACACCTATAAACAAAGTTTCCCACAGGTTATTTTCGCTGCCAGCTTTGGTCATGCCGCCGATGCCAGCTTACTTGAATTTGAAGATAGTAAGGAAATCCAGGCAGCACCCAAGGTAACTTTTTAAAATTAGAAATATCACCAGCCACTATAAAGAACTTGTCATATAGTATGGACTTCCTCTTACTCAGGTATAAAACATCTATAAATATTAAAGTATGAATTTTTTTCAATCCCAGGATAAAGCCAGAACCAATACCCGTAGGCTTGTTATTTTTTTTGTGCTTGCTGTTATTAGTCTTATCGCGATGACCAATTTATTGGTGATGCTACTATTTGGTTTTCTCGATGTTGATAGCCAACAGCAAACAACGGCGCTATTAAGCCAACCTTTTAACTGGCAAATATTTTTTACTATCAGCGCAGTTGTCATTACCGTTATATTAGCTGGCAGTGCGTATAAAACAATGGCGCTTTCAGGTGGCGGTGAAGTAGTGGCCGAATCTCTGGGCGGACATTTAATTAACCCGTCCAGCCAGGACTTACATGAACGTAAAGTATTAAATGTTGTAGAAGAAATGGCTATCGCATCAGGCAGCCCTGTTCCCGCAGTTTATCTACTGAGTAACGAAGAAGGCATTAATGCCTTTGCGGCCGGTTTTACAACCGGTGATGCGGTCATTGGTGTCACCAAAGGAACTATTAAATACCTGAACCGTGAAGAATTACAGGGCGTTATCGCGCATGAGTTTAGCCATATCATTCACGGCGATATGCGTTTAAATCTGCGCTTGATAGCAATATTACATGGTATCTTGTTACTCGGGATCATCGGTTATTATTTACTTCGCTCCTCTCGCGGAAGTAGTAAAAATTCCGGACCTATCATAGGACTCGGACTGGGTTTAATGGTCATCGGTTATGCCGGTACTTTTTTTGGAAACCTGATTAAATCCTCGGTAAGTCGGCAACGCGAATTTCTAGCCGATGCTTCAGCCGTGCAGTTTACTCGTAACAACCTTGGCATTGCCGGTGCACTGAAAAAAATAGGCGGATTAAGTGCCGGCTCACTAATAGAATCGCCTTCAGCTTCAAGCATGAGCCATGCTTATTTTAGTAATGGCATTACATCCTATCTGGATACGCTAACGGCGACTCATCCACCATTAGATATTAGAATTAAACGGCTTGAACCAGGCTGGGATGGCCAGTTCTCTGAAATAGTTCAGGAGGTAGACGATCAAGCCGAAGATACTCAACCGAACACTAGCAATGAGACCGTTAAAAAAGCAATGGTGGGGGCAATCGTTGCCCATGAAATTTTAAGCACAGAACTTATTGACCGCATTGGCAGCACAACGATTGAGCAATTAAACTACGCAAGCTCACTGTTAAATCAGCTACCGACTCGCCTAAAGGAAGCGACCCATGATCCGTATGCTGCCCGAGCAGTCATTTACTGTTTGATATTAAGTGCTGACCTTAATATACAGCAAAAACAGTTCGACTATCTCAAGACATTTTCTGACGAAGGTGTTTTCAACTTATGCGAAAAAGTCTTTAGCGATATGTCTGCTTTAGAAATCAAATTTCGCCTACCGCTAGTTGATATGGCTTTACCCAGCTTGCGCCGCCTGTCGATAAAACAATATGACTTATTTAAAAGCAATCTTATTCATTTGATTAAAATAGATAATAAAGTCGATATCTTTGAATGGGCTTTACAAAAAATACTTTTCAAAAATCTGGATAACTATTTTGCCATTAGCAATAAAGTAAGGTCTTCTTCAATTTCGATAAAAGCTGCTAAAGACGATATTGCATTACTAATAAGCTTGCTTGCCTATGCAAGCGCTAAAAATAAGACCCAGCTCAATGAGGCGTTTAAATCCGCTACTGCTTTGCTACCGTTTGAAGATATAAAAATTGCAGACAAAGATTTTCTCAATGTCGCAAGTCTTGGTAAAGCAACAGATGCCCTTGCCAATTTAAAACCGTTACAAAAACCACAATTATTAAAAGCCTGTCTGGCTTGCATTACCTACGACAAAAATTATTCCGCACAGGAAAAAGAACTGATGCGCGCTATCGCTGCTACCTTAGATTGCCCACTACCCCTGTATACAGAATAATTTTACTTTCAAGGCTCAATTCAAGCTAACTTAATTTATTTGTTTGCCTATACTTTAAGAAATAATTTTTATTTCATAGATTTGTTGGCATTAAAACTTACCAGCATCAGAATTTAACGGGCATCAATGAGCATCTATACGCAAATAAAAGTATCTCAAAACACGTTTCGACAAAAGATAGCTGCCACATACTTAGAAGACGAAACGAGCTGTATTAAGCGTTTAATCGATAATCTTTCATTATCAACTATCCAGCGCAATACGATTACGCAACAAACAATCGCCTTAGTGAAATTAATACGTCAGGATAAAGCACAAATATCGGGCATTGAAAACTTCATGCATCAATATGATTTATCCAGCCAGGAAGGTGTAATCTTAATGTGTCTGGCTGAAGCCCTACTGCGTATCCCCGATCCAGAAACGGCAGACAAACTAATATCCGATAAACTTGGCCAAACACACTGGGAAGAACACCTTGGGCAAACAGATTCTTTTTTTACCAATGCAGCAACCTGGGGCTTAATGTTAACTGGCAAGATTGTCGCATTCGGAAACTCAGACAATACTAAACCTTCCC
>Ga0316207_10003064_pt1 | contig 16024 bp, 11 predicted proteins | sample 6weekpyrite_MG_FD_204943 | JGI IMG/M metagenome (GOLD analysis project Ga0316207, IMG submission 204943) | Microbial mat bacterial communities from mineral coupon in-situ incubated in ocean water Damariscotta River, Maine, United States -... | ecosystem: Environmental > Aquatic > Marine >... | reverse complement strand
AGTTAATTTGGTCACCAGAAAAGCCTATGGATTTAGACAGTACGAAACGCTTGAAATAGCGTTATTTCATACGATGGGGAAACTTCCAGAGCCGGAATCGACCCATAGATTTTTCTGAAGAGGCAAAATAATAAGACTCGTAAAACGACTATCTAATGTAGACGGAATATAAAAGTGAAAGATGCCACAATAATCGCAGGCTTAGAATTTGATAATAGCTATGCAGAAAAATTAGAAGGTTTTTATGCACCGGTTTTTGGCGAGAAGGCACCTGCGCCAGTATTGATCAAATTAAATCACCCATTGGCAGAAGAATTGGGTTTAGAATTTAACACGATGCCAACGGAAGACATGGCGAATATTTTTTCTGGCAGTATCTCGCCGCAAGGTACTGTACCTTTGGCGCAAGTCTATGCCGGTCATCAGTTTGGCGGTTTTAGTCCCCAGCTTGGGGATGGGCGGGCATTATTACTTGGTGAAGTGATAGATCGTCATGGTGGTCGCCGTGATATTCATTTGAAAGGATCTGGTCGTACACCGTTTTCTCGTGGCGGTGATGGCAAAGCTGTATTAGGACCGGTATTACGTGAATACATTTTGGGTGAGGCAATGCACGCGCTTAACGTACCAACCACACGAGCATTGGCAGCAGTGGTCACTGGTGAAAAAGTCATGCGTGATGAGCTACTATCGGGTGCAGTGTTGACGCGTGTTGCCTCAAGTCACCTGCGGGTTGGTACATTTCAGTATTTTGCTGCACGGGATGAAACTGACAAGCTCAAACAACTGGCGGACTATACCATTCAACGCCATTACCCAATATTAACGGAAAGTAAAAATCCTTATCTGGGTTTATTAAGTGTTGTACGGGATCGCCAGGCGGCATTAATAGCGAAGTGGATGTTGTTAGGATTTGTACACGGTGTAATGAATACAGATAACATGACAATATCCGGCGAAACGATTGACTATGGACCCTGTGCATTTATGGAAAGTTATGATCCTACAACCGTTTTTAGTTCCATCGACTCACAAGGACGTTATGCATATGGAAATCAACCACCCATTGCTCAGTGGAACTTAGCAAGGCTGGCGGAAACATTGCTGCCTTTGATTGATTCAAACAATGATAAAGCCGTGGCATTGGCAACTCATGAAATTAATGTTTATTCCGAACGTTACCAACAATACTGGTTAGATGGCATGCGTTCTAAACTTGGCTTGTCAATAAAAGAAACTGATGACCTAGGGTTAGTTGATGAGCTTTTTCTGGCCATGGAAGGGCAAGACGTCGATTTCACAATGCTATTTCGTGGGCTGGCAAGCGCTTCAGAGGGTAATACAACTATCGTTCAAGATCTGTTTGATGATGTTGAAAATTTTGATAAATGGCATATCCGCTGGAAGGAAAGATTAGCACGAGACCCATTAAAAGTAGAAGAGCGTATTGCTTTAATGAATTCGGTTAATCCCATTTATATTCCACGAAATCACAAAGTTGAAGAAGTGTTACAAGCGGCCGAAGCTGAATCAAATTATGAACCCTTTGAAAAATTAATGACAGTTCTGGAAAAGCCGTTTGAGGAAAGACAAGGTTTGACGGACTATGCGGAACCCGCACCCAGTGATTTTCCACATTACAGAACTTTTTGTGGTACGTAACACCAGATTGAGCCGACCGAGAATCGGTTTACAATCCTCCCGGATTTGATTCCATAAAAATTTATCTTATTAAGGAATTAGATGGACTCGCTAATATTTACTTTTTAAATAAATTATCTAATTGTTCTCTTGTTTTATCTTCATCCGACTTTGGTGATGTGGTAGAGGTGTTTGCATTACCAAACAATGCATCTAATTCAGCTTTTGCCGCATTTGCGGCATCATCTTTATTTGGATTAAAAGCATCGGGCTTTATTTTAAAATAGTCGCAAAAATTTGAATGCTCTTTATCACGCACTTCTTCTGCAATAGGTTCATGGCATTGTTTGCTTACATTCGGTCGGTACCATTCGCATAAGAGACACACGTGTAAATCTGCGTTACATGTCTCACATTGATCTCGCCGACTTAACGGCAATGGAATTGCTGAAAGGGATGCTCCACAAGCCCAACACACCAGTTTTTTATTACTCATAAATGTGCCTAGATTGGTTCAAAACAGATAGCTATCTTATCAATTTCCCTGTAAATTAACATTCTTATTAGAGAAAAAGGCATGCTGGTTTCAATAAATCCTGGCGCCAAATTTGCCTGATAATATCCCAGTTAAACGATGGGCATCAGGACTAAACTTATTCGATAAATTCGAATCAAATGCTTAATTGAATTATTATTTTATGAATTGTTGTCAGCAGATCTGTGAAGGTTAGGTCTGTTTGGAGCGTAACGTCATAGGTTCTACCAGGGGTTCTTATGGCGTGTATATTGTTCCCTGTTGGAAAGGAGGTGATTATATGTCTAATGGATGTATCAGCGGCGCTTCTGGAGGAACTTGTTGACGCCAAGCTAAACTGACCAGAAGGGCCAGTACATTGCGAAAAGGGCTACTTTCCAGTAGCCCTTTTTTTATGTGAAAATATTTTTTGTGATTGCTGAGTTTTGTTAAGGAGCATGTATTGCTAAAACAGCGTACAACTCCTATAAGCTATTTTTTGAGTTTGTGGACATTTTTTTCTGAGTAAATTGGTTGTTGCTCGAAACTTGACTCAGGTCTACCAGAATGGTTGCGGCTTCGCGCAGTAAGATATGTTGTACTTCATCACTAAGGTGCGTTTTTTCCTCTGAGTCGTTATCAACATCCGTTGCGAAGTCATCTGCAATAGATACCGTTTTTAAACCACGTGATTCACGAAATTTATTCAATTGTTCATTTTGATCTTTTTCACGTTGTTCACGCTCAGTTTTTCGTTCTATTTTTAACAATGACAAAGCCTTTTTCTTCGAGAGAATTTGTCTGCGCTTGGATTGGGATAGAAGTAACTCAAATCCACTGTCTTTTTTAACGCGTGATTCATGACGATTTTTAACGTGACTAAAATCTTGAGGTATCAATCCAACTGGGCTAAATTTAGCGGCAGGAACACTGGCCCAAGGTAAAGCATTCTCCAGGGCGCGCTCGCCTTGATCTTCATTTTCCGCAGAGGTCGGAAAAATAATATCAGGCACAATACCACGATGCTGTGTACTATCACCGTTAATTCTAAAAAACTGAGCCATCGTTAATTTTAATTTTCCTAAGGTGAATTCGTTATTACGTACGTAATTATTTAAGTCAACGATGGTCTGTACTGTACCTTTACCAAAAGTAGGTTCACCGAGAATTACACCCCTTCCATAGTCTTGAATGGCACCAGCAAAAATCTCGGATGCAGATGCGCTATGCCGATCAACCAGAACGGCTAATGGACCGGTGTAGGCGATATTTTTATTGGTATCCTTGTCTACTTTTATGTTCCCGATACTGTTACGAATTTGTACGATTGGACCAGACTCAATAAATAAGCCCGTTAATGACACGGCCTCAACCAGGGAGCCACCACCATTTCTTCTTAAATCCACCACGATCCCGTCAACATTTTCTGCTTTTAGTTCGTCAATAATTTTCTGGGTGTCGCGTGTAGTACTACTAAAATCTTTATCACCGCGAGCAGATGCAGCGAAATCCATGTAAAAGGTTGGAATCTCAATCACTCCGATTTTTTGTTGGGATTCACCCTGAGGAATTTCGATAATGGATTTTTTAACCTGCTGGTCTTCTAGCTTAATTTTGTTCCTCACAATCGTGATGTGCTTATCGGCACCGCCGGGTCCACTGGCTTCAGGTAATATGTGTAATTGAACAACGGAGTCTTTAGGGCCGCGAATTAGTTGAACTACATCATCCAAACGCCAACCAATGACATCTTCCACCTTGCCGCTGCCTTGACCAACGCCAATAATTTTATCGCCAGCATGGAGTTGTTTACTGAGTTCGGCGGGACCGCCTTTTATCGTGCGTTTTATTACCGTGTGTTCCTCCACGGTTTGTAATACAGCCCCAATGCCTTCGAGGGAGAGGCTCATATTAATGTTAAAGTTTTCTGAGGTGCGAGGTGAAAAGTATGCGGTATGCGGTTCTATCGTTCGCAAATAGGCATTGATAAATGATTCATAAACATCTTCTGCATTAAGTTGACTTGAGCGTTTTATAATTCTGTTATACCGCTTGCGTAAAGTTTCTTTAAGGGCATCTTCTTTTTTATCGACCAGTAAAAGTGTTAGATAATCATTCTTTACTTTTCTAAGCCATATTTTATCCAATTCAATCCTATCTTTTGGCCAGCCTAATTCTTCCCGGTTAAATAAAAAACTTTCTTCAGTGGAAAAGTCAAAGTCTGTCTCCAGGCTTTTTAATGCAAAATTTGCCCGTTCTACTCGGCGATCATTAAATTTACGGAATATGACATAGGCAGGTTCTAAGTTGCCATCCAATAAAGCATCATCCAACGCTGTACGAAATTGTGAAAACTGGTCAAGATCTTTTTGGGTGAAAATATTACGCCCAGGATCTAGTGCTTCTAAATATTCTTCAAATATCCTGTTAGATTGTTCGTCATTTAACCGATTTTTCTTGTAGTGATTTTGTTCAATGATTTTGGTAATCAGGGTGGTAGATAACCCATGTTTTAGCGATGGTTCAATTTTCCCTGTGGCAGTTGCGAAAGTTGGCCAAAATATCAGAAATGAGAGAATTAGGGGTGGGGTAAATAGCTTTAATATCATAATCTTACCAACCAAATAAAGATAACGTACTACTAAGTATAAACCACTTTAAGGGGAACAGGATTAACATTTTTAGTTGTTGATAATCGCTCCGCATCACCAGCATAAGTGGGTAATGCGCATTTAATGTGGCACCAGGCATTCAAAGATTCTGTACAATACCGAGCAAAAATTGTCCCAGCTTCCACTGATCACCCAATATTATATAGAGATCATTTTTTATCAACTAAGTTTCCTGTTGTTGGCCAGTTTGAGACTCAAGTCTAGTATTAGCTCATGAGCTTTTATAGAATAACGCCCGATTTATAAAAAATCGCGCTCCCCGAATAAAAGGATAAATGACATTAACAGAAACATTCGATTAATTCTTAGCTTAGTTATTCTCATGTTTCTAATGGTTGCCACCGCAACAGGTTTATATCTCACAGAAACCGCGCTAAATATTTGGGATAGTTTGCAAGTCCGCCCAGCCTGGATGATTTTCTTAATTGCCAGTGTGTTTGCTTCAATTTTAATTGTTAGTTTATTCATTACCATCAAATTATTATTTCCGAGATCACCTAGCAAAAAACCCAAGCAAGATCCTGTTAATTCAGAGGAAGAGTTAAATCGCCGAATTGAAAAAGCGGAAGAGGCCGGGTTAGATATCCATGATGCAAGGCAGGAACTAATTGAGCTAAACCAGCGTCGTACTGCAGGAAAGATTTATATTGCTGTTTTTGGTGAAGTTAATATGGGAAAAAGCTCCATCATTTGCAGTATAGCTCCCGAAGCCAATGCAGACGTTAGTCATATAGCGGGTACAACAACAAAAATTACTCACTATATTTGGCAAAGCAGTGCGGGAGACCAATTAGTATTGAGTGACGTTCCGGGAACGGAACAAGTGGATTCATCGCATTTGTCATCCATAGCACGTGATGAAGCCCTAAGAGCACACATTGTGATTTATGTGTGTGATGGCGACCTAAATCGAACTCAGTACCAAGAGCTTATCGCATTAGTGGAACTTCAAAAACCGATCATACTTGCGTTTAACAAAAGTGATGTTTATGACATCGACGAACTAAATGCGATTAAAAGCAAATTAGTGTTACAACTTCCCGCTAAGAATAACATTGAGCTCGTTACAGTGAGTTGTGAGCGCGAGGAACCAATTGTACGTATACTCGCAAATGGACATGAAGAAATAACATCACGTAGCATTCCGGCCAATGTTTCTCAGCTGACACAAACCATTCAACGTATTATTGATAATAATGAAAGTACCCTGGATCAATTGCGTGATACGATAGTTTTCAATCTGGCCGCTTCTTATCTAGATAGAGCCGAAGCAGCACAACAAGAAAAACAAGCCAATGAAATAGTTACTCAATACACCAAGCGCGCTGTTATCGGTGCGTTGGCTGCCGTAAGTCCTGGAACTGATATCGTGATTCAAGCTTATCTGGGAACAAGTATGGTGAAAGCCATTTGTGAAGTTTATCGCATACCGGTACGGGACTTTGACATAGACACCTTTCTTAAGCTGGTGCAAGCGCAAGTGGGCAAAAGCGTACCGACTGTATTGGCAATTGCTGGTAACGGATTAAAAGCTTTTCCTGGCGTAGGTACCGTAGCGGGCGGTTTAGTTCACGCCACTGCATATGGATTAATATTCGATACCTTGGGTAAAACGTTAGTTCGTACCTTGGCAAGTCGAGGCGAATTTAGGCCCGCGGCCACAGCACGTGTATTTCAGGAGACCTTACGTGAAAATTTGGAAGCAGGCACAACAGATTTCATCAAAATTGTTCTCGCTGCAAAACAAAATTCCAAACCTAATAAAGCGGAATCCGATGCCTGACACTGTTTCTAATAATTATAGAAAGACGACGGATAATGGAAACGCTCATTTATCCATTGCCAAGGAAAGTTTACAAGGATTGTTACACGATAAACGTGTTCCGGAAAAAGTGAGAAAGGGACTTGCCCAAGATTATGGTCAGTTAGAAGCCATGCTTGAAAAGCTTGAGCATGGACACATTCATATCGCCGCTGTTGGCCGTGTTAGCGTGGGAAAATCATCCTTATTAAATGCCTTATTGAATAAAGAACAATTTTCTGTGAGTCCACTTCATGGAGAAACACGGAAAATTGAATTATCCGATTGGCACCAGGCAGATTCTGACGGCATTTACCTTATCGATACACCTGGTTTAAATGAAGTTGACGGAGAATCGCGGGAGAAAATGACAAAAGAGCTTGCTGCTCGGTCAGATCTGATTCTATTTGTTATCGACAGCGATTTAACCCAAAGTGAAAAGCAAGCGCTGGAGATGATAAGTCTACAAAATAGGCCCATTGTACTTGTTATTAATAAGTCTGACCGATACAGCCATAGTGAGCAGGTTTTATTAAAAAACTCAGCAGAACAAATTACGTCAAGTTTGATTGCCTCGCGTAATATTATTTTCACGTGTGCCAGAAGTCATGAACAAGCCGTGATCATGGTTGACAAAGACGGTTTAGAATCGGAAACAACTCGCCAGTTACCACCCGATGTTGATGAACTTAAAAAACGCCTTTGGGAAATAATGGAAGAAGAAGGTAAAACGCTTGCCGCACTCAATGCGAGTTTATTCGCAGGAAATTTTAGTGACCAGGTGGCAAAGAATATTCTGGAAGTACGCAAAGATCTTGCAAACAGAGTTGTACGCACCTATTCCATTAGTAAAGGCATAGCAGTCGCAGCTAACCCAGTACCTGTTGCAGATTTGTTTGCTGCTGCTTTACTGGATATTACAATGGTATTGCATTTGAGCCGTGTATACGGCTTATCTATCACAAAATACGAAGCCAGTTCTTTGGTAAAAGTGATATGTGCGCAAATGATCGCACTAATTGGCACCGTATGGGCTGTTAATTTTATTTCATCGTCTTTGAAATTGGGAACCGGCGGCATGTCGACATTAATAACTGCGGGTGGCCAAGGAGCCATAGCTTATTACAGCTCTTACGTGGTTGGTCAGGTGGCTAAAGAATATTTTGCCGCTGGAAAATCCTGGGGAGTATTGGGGCCAAAGCAAGTCGTCGCTGAAATTTTGGAAAATATAGATCGTGAATCAATTGTCCAAGATGCAAAGCAGGAGATTTTGGGGCGTTTGCGGCAGAGTACTTAGAATAATCATATCTTGTTTCTTCATTACACTTAACATTCATACAACTTAATGTTTTATCAGATTGATTCAGATCCCGTATATTTAGAATAAACTGATAACAACTTTCTTATAGTAAAATAAAACTCCAACGATCTTGGAAAGCGTGGGCAATTTATATGGCCGGCGGAATTTTAGCAATACTTGATGATGTGGCACTGCTGTTGGATGACGCTGTGGTGATGAGCAAGGTCGCAGCAAAAAAAACAGCAGGATTGCTGGATGATGACCTGGCCGTAAATGCAGAAAAGGCAACCGGTTTTAGCGCTTCTCGTGAATTACCAGTGATATGGGCGATTACCAAAGGATCACTAATCAATAAGGTAATAATTTTACCCATTGTCTTATTATTAAGTGCCTATTTGCCTTGGTTGATCGTACCAATCCTCCTTATTGGTGGTGCCTACCTAAGTTATGAAGGTGCAGAAAAAATTTATGAATGGCTGATTGGACACAAACCGAAAAACATTGCGGCAGAAACCTGTACTGACCCTAGTGAAATCATGCAACGTGAGCGTAAAAAAATAAAGGCTGCAGTACGCACAGATTTTATTCTCTCGATCGAGATTATCGTTCTCGCCCTCGAGACTGTGATGGAACAAAGTTTGATACTTCAGATTTTGGTTGTGAGTTTTATTGCGTTGCTCGCTACAGTAGGGGTTTACGGATTAGTCGCGTTATTGGTGCGGTTGGATGATACGGGTTTTTATTTAATTGAGCGAGCAGATGATGAAACGGGATTATCATCTAACATGCTCAAATCCACAGGTACTGCCTTGGTGAAGTCGTTGCCTAAAATAATTCGATTGTTGACGATCATAGGTACCATTGCCATGTTGTTAGTGGGGGGAGGAATGTATGTTTACAATATCGAAGTTATACATCATCTCTTGGAAAAGTTACCGACAGTGATTGCTGATTTATCTGTCGGCTTGTTCCTCGGTGGGGTACTGTTATTATTCATGGGACTGTTGAAGAAGATCAAGCCCGAGAAGTGGTCAAGCGCATGAACTTTGGATCGTGTTCGGCGCCAACAATATGGCTTTTTTTAATTCTATTTAAGCGTCGGATGTGACGGAGGGAAAATGCAGAACTCTATATACATTTCACTGAAATAATTTCAATTTTAGATAAAATCTTAAAATTTATATTACAACTGTCCTGAAATGGTTGGTTCAATACTAAAAATATTTATCTCTGTTACGAAGTCGTCAGCAGTATTTGCGATTTCGTCATCACCTGTAAAATAACTTGTTACTTCTGATTTGTTACCGTTTTCGTCGTAGTGATAAACTGAATAGCTACGTACAGGTATCTCGGAAGAGACAAGATTAGTCGTGGGATTTGTTAACCAGGCTGATTGAGGTGCTTCGAAACCGCTTTTCCAGTAACTCACCTGTTGTTTTAAGTTGCCCGCTAATCGGTGTCCAGTAGGGTAGTATTCGTAGGTAACAAGCGCTGTTGCAATGTCATCTTCGGTGAACAAAGTGTTGTCAGCTCCTTCGCCGGCACCAGTTCCTTTCATGCCCCAACTGCGTATACGTAATCCGTCGCTGTATTCGCTTTTATACCATAATGATATCTCATCATCGATTATTTGAAGGTCCTCGGTGTGGGGATTTATATCAACATCACCATTTGGACCTAAGGTGCTGTACAAAACGTATCTATGCTGGAATTTCGGGCCTGAATGTTCAGTTAAAATTATTAGTTTTAAATCAAAGTCAGGTGAATTAAATCCCTGCCATATGGCCATTCGACTTTCAGTATTAGCCCGATAGTTTCGAGTAATATCATGGTTTATGTGTTTATGATTATGATCCCAAAAGCTTGTAATTAAATCATCTGCCGTTCCCCATACTGTGTCATCGCCTGCATCATTTGCTCTGATATGTGCGATTACCACACCGTTCTCTGTGTAATCTGCGTTGTAACTCAAAATCTTACCCACGGGGTCTTTAGAAACTTGTACATTTATTAAATGATTTACACCCGGAAAAGATTGGCCAAACTCAGTGCTTCCCTTAAGTTCATTAGAATTCCCATATTGACTCATATGACTTCGTTTGTTGTTTATGACAGAGTAAACGGTAGTAGATGTTTGAATGCCATCTTTGTTGAATGTTTTTCGCAAGATTTCATGAGAGTGTGCAGTTGTAAAACGAATTTCAATGGAGGGTTTATTGACTGTTCCATCTGGATTAACTGAATTAACAGATCGATTGTCATCTAACACGACATTTTTAACACGTATAATGTACGGCCTGCCATGTTGTAGTGGTCTATCAGGCTCAAAATGAATAATTTTTTTCTGAGAATCGAACCAGACGATTCCTTTAATCGGGCTATTAGGATCAACCAATTCAACCGGGGTACCAATATTGTGCGTTGAACTGTCAACCGTGGCTTTTGCCGCTTGTCTATCAAGTATTAGTTGTACGGTTTCATTGTTTACAGATTGAGGATTTAACGATTCTTGAATAAAAATTTGTATGGACGAAGTATTAACAGGGACATAACCAACACCAGATTTTGGAAGGGATGTGACGAGTGTTAATGAGGGTATGTCTTGAGATTTATTTTTCAAACCTTCGCCACATGAGATTAGCTGGGTGAATACACACAGTAAAGCGATAAGCTTTAAATACATCGATTTCCCTCCAGCCTTAAAAAACACTTATTTAGTTAGTTTTACTTATTATAATTATCTCGTTCGAATTTTAAATGAACGTTATACCTTTATAGTTAGATACTGTATTTATTAAAATACGCTAATGGTGTAAATATGTCTAAAACCTGATTTATTAAAGGGTTAGAATCAGTTTAGCTTACGCATTAGGCGGCATTTGTATAGATCCCCCAAACGCGTCGATTCTCAGATTATTATATTTATAACAAAGGTTTAATCGGCATCAACTGCCAGAAAAGAACTCGGCTTCGTTTTAACAAGCTATTTCGGCCATCCGGATTATCTGTTGATGGATTCCAGCTATTATCGGGTGACATATCCTGCATTATTGAATGACGAACATTTGTCGCTATTTTGTTGTTGATTATTACGGCGCCAACTTCGGTATTGAGGTTTACTGATCGCGGATCTAAATTGAAGGTACCAATAAATACTTTTTCAGAATCAATCACCAACGTTTTGGCATGAACAGTAAAAATGGGCGGATCTTGATTTACTCGATCATAACGTTGCATCACGGTTTTTTGAATTTCGGGAAAGGCTTTGTACTCAAAGATCTTGATGCCCATATTAAGTAACTGTTGCCGTTGATTCTTGTAACCACTAAAAGCCTGTATGTTATCCGTGGATTCCATTGAATTGGTACTGATTGAAATTGTTATTCCTCGTTTTATTAAGGTATTAAATAAAGCTTTTGCTTCTTTGGTTAACACAAGATATGGCGACTGAATAATGACTTCTCGTTTAGCAGAGTTTAGCAATGCAGTTAATGCCTTCGTGCTTTTTCCACCACCACCCAAGTTAAAGCTAACATCATTTTTGCCAGGATCATCACTGATGATACTCACGTCAGTCCAAACGATATCTTTGCTTAGCTTGGGTAGGTTAGTGGTGATATTTTCGATAGTCTGTCGTACCAAGGGTTCATAATTTTCAGGCGAAGAAGCATATTCATGCAATGTTTGATAAATTTCTTGAATTTCCGTGTCATTGACTGATACATTTTTTTGAAGAATTCCAAAGCCATCGAATAAATCTTCAACATTAAAACTAATTTCATGATTCCAGAACTTGTTAAAACTTTTTTGAATTCCCGTTGCAGCCTGACCAATTAATAAAACATCCCTATCCCTAAAATTATAGTCATGATTATAGTCAAAGTATTCCTCCGCCATATTTCGTCCACCGGTAATAGCAACAAAACTATCAACAATAAACGTTTTATCGTGCATACGTTGATTAAAACCTTTGAAGTTTGTTAATAAGTTAAGAATACGTTTTTGGATAGGCGTACCGACTTTGTGTTTTGGGTTATAGATTTTGATCTGAATGTTGGGGTGTTTGGTTAGGGCGAGTAAGGTTTTATCAGGTGCGTCTATAAGCAGATCATCAACGATTACCCTGACGCTAACACCCCGGTTTGCCGCACGTAATAAAGCTTCCGTTGCCAGAATGCCAATATTATCTGTGCTCCAGATAAAATACTGCACTTCAATAGACTTTCTTGCTTGATCCGCTAACCAGGCTCTGGTCAACAAGGCATCTTCACCTTTTTCTAGAATCAAGACACCTGAACTAGGTTTTTTTCGTTCAGCTTGTGTTTTGATCTGTTGGTAAAAGTTGTTGTCGGTTGCACTTGAAACGCTATTGGTGAAAAAGATGATGAAAAGTAGGCTAACACTAAACTGACGAGCAAAAAGGCTTATTTGTTTTGCCACCGTTATTTAACCAACCAGAAATTGTATTGTTCTGTGGTATCACGACGTTGAGGTAAGTTGGTTGGTGTAGCTGTAACTTTCTGTTGGTGAAGGCGAGCTGGCGTTTTTAAATAAGTATGTTTATTTGATGGTTTCCTTACATTCTTTAATTGGCGCTTTATTTTGATTAATTGATTGAGGTTGACTTTTAGTAATCGAAAAACGTTGTAAGAATTTTGTTGAGTTAACTCTTCGTAGGTCATTTGAGTTTCGATAGCTAGGGTACCAATTTCAGTTATTTGTGCGTAATTAAGCATTTCACGTACCCCATTTTGAAATGCGATCTGTCTTCCTGCTTCAATTGTTTGCGCATTGCTTGCGACGCCAATGGCATAAAAAATATTACCTTCAATATAGGCGCTTTTTTCCGTCCAAAAAGGTCTGTCGAGCGGGCTTGCATTACTGGTCGAGCAAACAAGCGTAAAAAAGATGATTAGAAAGTAGGGTAGGTTCTGCGTGGACATAGTGTCATATAATTAAAATTTTCAGGAGTTGTTGAGTAATCCGGTTAAATAGTTATTGATTAAGGACTCGGATAAAGATTTCATTTCTTTCACATCAAAATCAAGTTTCTTAGTCATGGTTAAAATGCATATTCCGTGTACACCACACCAGAGAGTTTGCGCTGCTTGTTCAATCTGGCGGTTATTTAAATTTTCTGATAAGGGTTCAATTAACTCTTCAATCAAAATAAACATTTTGTCGACTTTACTTTGATACCACGCAGGTTTTGAAACATCGTTTGGTAAAACGTGCTCATAAATCATGTTCCATAAATTACGGTTTTCCTGAGCAAAATCGATATAGGAATGACTGACGGTGATTAAGCAGGTTCGTGGTGAACGGCATTTACTGCTCGCGTGTTGTAATGTGACATAGAGTTTTGCAAGTGTACGTGCATTAACATGTAAAATAAGGTCATCGAGATTGCTAAAAATATGGTAAATCATTGCCACGTTGTAACCTATTGCAGTGGCAATTTTTCGTGCACTCAAACCCGAGAGACCTTCTTCCTCTACTATTTGTTCAGCGGCGACCAACGTAAGTTCCTGGATCTCTTCTCGAGTGTGATCACTGCGGCGCCCACTACTGCGTTTTTTGTTTTTTGACATAATTCTCAAATTTCCTGTTGACAGTGAAATTTAAACGGTGTTTAAATATATTAAACGTCGTTTAATAAGTCAAGATGTTATTCATGTTTAGGTGCCATAAACACAATAATGCTTGATTTTAACACAGCCCCAGTATGGGGATTTTTTTAACTTATAAATTAAACAGTGTTTAATTAAGGAAATATCATGAAACTAAATAATGTACGAATTTTTATACAATCCATCGCTAGTCTCGGTTTACTGAGTTTGTTTTTTCTAAATCTGTCTTCTGCCTCAGCCACTGGTGTGATCACACCGATTAATAGTAATCATTCTCCTATCAGTATTAAGTCTCACAACGTAACAGTAACTGTGGAAAATGGTTTTGCTACGACTAAAATTGATCAAGTTTTCCACAACCCAAACACAAACGATTTAACTGCCATGTATCAGTTTCCGTTACCTAAAGATGCGGTGTCGGCCGAATTTACTATGTGGCTAGATGGTAATCCGGTAACAGCGGAAGTATTGGAAAAAGAAAAAGCGCGACAAATCTATGAGGATGAAAAAAAAGCAGGCAATCAAACAGGATTAACAGAAAAGAACCGGCAGCAGACATTTGATATTTCTGTCTCTCCGGTACTTGCGCAGCAGGATTTGAGGATACGATTTGTTTATCTTCAAGCTTTAAGCCTTGATCATGGTGTGGGTCGTTATGTTTATCCCTTAGAAAACGGTGGAACTGACACGCAACAAACAGCTTTCTGGACAGCAAATTCCGTTGTTGAAGAATCTTTTAGTTTTAACATTGAAGTGAAATCCGGTTACCCCGTTGAAGCCGTCCGATTGCCCCAGCAAACTTCAGCCCTGGTAACGCAGTTGGACCCGAATCACTGGACTGCGTCAATTTCAACTGGTGTAAATAGTGAAGAGGAACAATCCATTCAAAATTCCAACGTTGCTACATTGGATGAGGACATTGTCGTTTATTGGCGATTAGAGCAGGGTTTGCCCGGCAGTGTCGACCTTGTAACTTATAAACCTGACGTCAACGGTCGAGGTACTTTCATGATGACACTGACACCAGGTGATGATTTAGGAAATATTCAGGAAGGCATAGATTGGACTTTTGTATTGGACATTTCAGGTTCTATGCAAGGTATGTACTCGACTCTGGCGCAGGGTGTAAGTCAGGCGTTAAGTAAATTTCAGATAGAAGATCGTTTTCGCATTGTTTTGTTTAATAACACGAGCAGTGAGTTAACATCCGGTTATGAGTATGCAACACCAGAAAATGTCACGGAGTATGTTCAACGAGTTAAATCGATCCAGCCTCGCGGTGGAACAAATTTATATAAAGGTTTACAAAATGGCATAAAGTCACTGGGTGCGGATCGCACGAGTGGCATCATTTTAGTAACAGATGGCGAAGCGAATGTGGGTAAAACTGAATTTGTTCATTTTAAAACACTACTCGAGCAATCCGATGTTCGACTATTTTCTTTTGTAATGGGTAATAACGCCAATAACCAACTTATCGATCGTATGACAAGAATTTCAAATGGCTTTTCTCAATCCGTGTCAAATTCAGATGACATAGTCGGACAAATCTTGATGGCTGCAAGTAAAATTACCCACGAAGCATATCATGATGTTGAATTAAATATTGATGGAATTAATGTGACTGAAATTACGCCTGAACCAATTCAAAGCTTATATCGAGGTCAGCAGCTAGTGATATTTGGTCATTATTGGGAGGAAGGCACGGCTAGCATTTCTTTGTCCGGTAAAGTGTCCGGGGAGAGAAAAGAGTACCTTACTGAGTTTGAATTTCCTGCACAAACTAATCTTAATCCAGAATTGGAAAGACTATGGGCGTTTAGTAAAATTAAACAAATGAGTGAAGACCTGGAAACGTTGGGTCAGGATGAAGACCTACAACAAGCGATCATTGGATTAGCTATTGAATATGGATTAGTAACAGATTACACATCTATGTTGATCGTAGAAGAGCAACGATTTGATGAGCTTGATATAGATAGAAGCAACCAGGAACGACTAGAAGCCGAGCACGAAGCGCAAGCGAATCGTCAACCTCAAGCTGCCAGCAATAATCGAGTAGATCAACAAAAACCTATGTTTAATAATTCTCGCTCAGGCCTTGGAGGCACTGGTGCAATCGGTATCTGGGGATTAGTTTCAATGTTATTACTTTTAATTGGGGTACGACGTTACAACAATAGTAATTAAACTCGACAAATGATTGAAAAGATAAAAAAGGGCGTTATGATTGACGTCCTTTTTTTGTCATACAGGAGTGGCAAATAGTTTAATTTGTCTTAAAATCTCTCGGGCTAACTATATTTTTACTAACGGCAGGAATATCCCAATAAAAAACCAAGTTAAATGACCCCCGGCAAAGCCGGGGGCTTAAACGGGTGAGCCCCTCAAAGGGGCGAAAAGCACCGCTAAAGCGGTAAGTCCTGTTGATCAAAATATTTATCTCGATCATCTTGAGTACGAATA
>Ga0316207_10003063_pt1 | contig 16026 bp, 14 predicted proteins | sample 6weekpyrite_MG_FD_204943 | JGI IMG/M metagenome (GOLD analysis project Ga0316207, IMG submission 204943) | Microbial mat bacterial communities from mineral coupon in-situ incubated in ocean water Damariscotta River, Maine, United States -... | ecosystem: Environmental > Aquatic > Marine >... | reverse complement strand
ACGCGACTGTGCATTCGAACGATAGAGAATCGCACTATCGCGCCGCGCCTCACCTTGCTCCTGCCATGTCTTGAGTTTGTTGACGATGAAGCGCGCCTCATCAAAATCATTAAAGGCGGCATAGAGTTGAATCGGCTCGCCCTTGCTACCGTCGGTCCAGAGTTTTTTACCGAGGCGTCCGCTATTGTTTTCGATCAACGCATTGGCGGCCGAGAGGATCGTATCGGTGGAACGATAGTTCTGCTCGAGGCGAAACATCTGCGCATTGGAATAATCGGTGGTGAAGCGTTGCAGGTTTTCGATCTTCGCCCCACGCCAGCCGTAGATCGACTGATCGTCATCACCCACCACAAAGATATTGTTATCCGCGCCCGTCACCAGTTGCAGCCAGGCGTACTGAATTGAGTTGGTATCCTGAAACTCATCGACCAGAACATGTTTGAAGCGCTCCCGATAGTGAGCGAGGATTTCCGGCTTATTGCGCCACAACTCCAGTGCTCTCAGTAGCAGTTCGGCGAAATCGATCACGCCTGCGCGTTCACACGCCTCTTCGTAACCACGGTAGATGCGGATCATCTGGCGCTGGTAGTTATCGCCGCGATCATCAAGATGCCTGGAACGCAGCCCTTCATCTTTTTTATTGTTGATGTACCACTGTGCCTGCCTGGGTGGCCACTGATCTTCATCGATATCCATCGCGCGCATCACGCGGCGCACCACGCGGTATTGATCATCACTATCGAGAATCTGAAAGGTCTCCGGCAGCCCTGCATCTTTCCAGTGGGCGCGCAGCAAGCGATGCGCCAGACCGTGAAAGGTACCGACCCACATACCGCGCGCTGGCATTTGCAGCAGGTCTTCAATCCGCCCGCGCATCTCGGCGGCCGCTTTGTTGGTAAAGGTGACCGCCAGAATACTAAACGGCGAGGCCCCTTCGGCCTGAATCAGCCACGCAATGCGATGCACCAGCACGCGTGTTTTACCACTACCGGCACCTGCCAGCACAAGCATATTGCCTGCGGGCGCAGCAACCGCCTCACGCTGGGCATCGTTCAGGGGGTCAATAATATAGGTAACATCCATAGCGGTGTGATCTTAGCAAATTTGAGGGTAAAACAGGGGAGTCGACCAACGATCGGCTAGCGCTTATGTTTTCCAATCGAGTCGATTGAAACTGCAACGTCACCATTTTCATCTGCGGATGAGGTCGGTGCTGCGAAAATCGCATCCGTCATATCGCAATTATCGGTGATCGCGCCGTCAAGGTCGGCCCCCACCAGATTGGCATTGGAGAGATTCGCACCGCTCAGGTTCGCCATGCGTAGATCAGCATTGGAGAGATCGGCGTGACTGAGGTTGACCTCGCGCAGATCCATCTGAATCATGTTCGCCTCAGCGAGCTCTGTATTCGAGATATCAAGCCCTTTAAAACTATCACCATCATGTGAAAACAGCTTAGTGAAACCTTTTTTGTCGTAGATATGAATCATCTTCCGTTCCGCGTCGTATATATAGTGTAGCCAAACTGGCTGGAGAGTGATGATACCTGTTTTTGATTACAGTGAGGCCTTTGCACGAAAAATAGTTTCGTTCGAACCTTATTGTGGCTGCATAAAATGGCTAAATGAAATCCAGGCCAATATGCCCACATTTTTTTCCGGCGATTTGGCAGCCGTAGTTGATCGCCGCTGCAGTCGAATGGCCGTTGATTAAGCGATCAATCACCGCGGCATTAAAGGTGTCGCCAGCCGCGAGCGTATCGACCACTTTAGCAGGCGGCGAGGGCGCAGCATGGTAAACAACACCGTGGTGATCGATGCCATAGGCACCACCTTCACCCCACGCACAGATGATTCGCTTTTCGGGAAATTGCTGGTGAAGTGTCTTTAGAAAGCTGGTAACGCCATCTTCGTCATCACTATTCCCCTGTTCTAAAAGGTATTTTCTTGAAAATAAGAGCAAACCTACATATTTATAGAGAGCTTGAATTTCAGGGCGAACCTTTTCAATCTCCAGTGAACAGGGTAGATTCGGATGATTTTCGACCACATTGGCCAGCATCTTTTCCGTCTCCGCAACATTGCGCCCCTCAAAGTGTAGCCAGTCGCATGATGAGAGATCTATCGATGAGAAGTCGTCAAAACTAAATTCAGGCAGATCACGATGGTGAATAATGGTACGCGAACCATTATTCTGGTTATGGGCAATATAAGAGGTGGGCACCTTACCACCCTGGATGACCCGACACAGGCTGGTGTCTATTTGATATTGCTCAAGGTCATCGACGATACGTCGGGCATCCGGCTCGTCACTTAACACCCCGGCCCAGCGGCAGTGATGACCGAGCTGAGATAACACCACCAGTGTATTCGTGGCATTGCCACCCCGGCAGATACGCTGCGAAAGCGCGCGCACCTCGGCATCTTCTACGGGGTAGCCATCCACACTATTGATGATATCGAGCGTAGCGATACCAACGGCTATGACATCTGCCATTGTTTTAAATCAGGCCTGAGAATCTGGCTTTTTCTGCATCAATTGCAGTCGCTATTGGACTTAGGCATCCATGTCCGTCATGGGGATCAACATCACATTGAGCGCATCCACCACCAGCCATGCGATCACGGCATATACTGCTGCCATCATGCCAATTTCTTCGAACATATATAAAAAGGCACAAATCGCCAGCACCCACATATAGACCAATGAAAATGGCACTAAAAACCAGGGGTTAGCGCTAAGCCGGGCATTACAGTGCTGACAATAGCCCTCCTGCATGTAGCCCATCCGATATTTATCTTTCAGAGAAATGCCTGGTTGCTCGCACTTCGGACATGGGTATTTCATTCACGCTACTCCAAAAAGACTCTCACAGAAAACGCTATCATAACACCCAGCCCCCTTACGCCCATACTTCTCCTTGATTGCGTTCACTTGCCTGGAACAGGCGTGTTAGACTTTGCGCTCCTTAAATACATTGATTGATGATCCGACGAATATGACTACGTTGCGAAAAAAGATACTGTTTCTGGTACTCAGTGCCACACTTCTAGCCGGTTGTGATGGCAATACCCCATTAATGAATGAGGTGCAAAACGGCGAAATCGAAAAGGCAAAGGCATTAATCAGCAACGTTGATGACATCAATGAGCGTAACAACTACGGCTGGACGGTATTGATGCACGCCGCACGCCTTGGCAATGTCGAGCTGCTGGAGCTACTGATCGATAGCGGTGCCGATGTGAATGCGCAGGATCAAAACGACTGGTCTGCACTGATGCGCGCCTCACTTAGGGGCCACACTGAAGCGGTTCGTTACCTGCTCAGCAAAGGTGCCAATGTCGATTTCAAAGATGACACCAACACCACCGCGCTACACTGGGCAGCGCTACGCGGCCATAAAGACGTTGTATTGCTACTGCTTGATGCGGGTGCTGACTTCACCATCGTCAATGACCGCCGCTGGACACCGATGAAGGCCGCGGGCACCGAAGGTGAAAACGACATCATCATGCTGCTAAAACGTTACGGCGCAAAAGAATAAACACAAAATAAACTCATCTTCATCGAGGGCTTTCAGGTGAGTGCGAGACAAGGTGCGATGCCCTTTGGGTACAAAATCTGGCGAAAAAGCGCACTTCACACGAAGTAAATGAGCATTTTGAGGCGGATTTTAACGCCGTATCGTGCCGCCTGAAAGTTCTCTAGCTACGCGCCAATATGCACAATCACCGTTCGCTGCATATTGGCGCGGCGATGTTCCCATAAAAAAACCCCCTGCCAGGTGCCTAGCGCCAGCTGACCATTGATGATCGGTATTGCGACAGAGGTCGCCGTCAGTGTGCTTTTGATATGCGATGGCATGTCATCCGGCCCCTCACTGGTATGGGTATATAGCTGATCATTCTCAGCCACGAGTCGATTTAACCATTGCTCCAGATCACGCGCAGCCGACGGGTCTGCGTTCTCCTGAATAAGCAAACTCGCCGAGGTGTGTTTAATAAACACCGTGCACAGCCCCTCTCTTAAACCGCTTTCGCTAACGGCGGCGGCAACATCACGGGTGATTTCATGCAAACCCTGGCGCGGGGCACTGATCGAGAGCTGGCTGATCATGCTACAATTTCCTTCTTTATTGATTTTGCTATCACATCGATACCAAGCGATTTTATTATAACGCGATAGCAGTGGATACCATCCTGAATTGAGAACTGTTTAATGCCTCTGAAAAAACTGTCTGCGGTCATCCTGCTGACAATGATCTCATCGCTAACCGTTGCCGCCGCACCATCGGCCAAACATCACACCGATGAAACCCAGGACTGCAAGGGTTGCCACACCAGCGATGACACCTTCACTCCGGTACAGGTAAATGCCAGCTGTCAGCAATGCCATGAAGGCTTACCCGGAGAGGGCAGGCTGATCGCCGCAATGAGACAACAGCCGCAAACTGCAATCGACGATGGCAGTGATCACGGTATGACCCCACCACAATATTATGCGGTGAGCCGACTTGGCGACGCACCCAATGAGATGATTCATATCCCAGCCGGTGAGTTCATCATGGGCAGTAATAATCGACTTTCTGATGAAGGGCCAGAACACACCTCATCGACCGGTGACTATCTAATCGATAAATTCGAGGTCACCAATCTACAATATAAAAAGTATATTGATGAAGCAGGCAGACGCGCGCCGACACACTTTGAGCGCCGCAATGTCCCGGAAGGTAAAGCCGACCACCCCGTGACATTTGTCTCCTGGTTCGATGCCAAAAAATATTGCGACTGGGCCGGAAAGCGGCTGCCAACTGAACAGGAATGGGAAAAGGCTGCGCGCGGTACCGACGGGCGCATCTTTCCATGGGGCAATCTCTTCGCCATCAACAGGGCCAACACCCCAGTGCGCTGGGATGAGATGAAACAGGAGGGAGATACCTCGCCCGTGGGTGCCTTTCCAAAAGGCATTAGCCCTTATGGACTGCACGACACCTCCGGCAATGTGTGGGAGTGGGTCGATGCGTGGTACAAAGGGCATCCCGGTAACGAAAAACCCTCGGAGAATTTTGGTGAGATCTATCGCGTCTTAAAAGGCGGTTCGTGGTGGGACTGCTCTTTTTATAAATGCGGTATCTCTGCACCGGTCTTCAATCGCAGCTTCTTTAACCCTCGCGTTAAAAACAGTAGCTTCGGTTTTCGTTGCGCTAAAGATACAGAATAACAATTGATAAAGGATCGTTTAATGATCAATAAAATAAACCGCTCTGGATTAGCGATGCTGCTCGCTTTTTCAGCCATGACGATCTCAGCCGACGATAGCTCAACTGATGATTCAATGGTGCTAATCCCCGCGGGCCCTTTTTTAATGGGCAGTAATGACGTTGACACCACCACTCGCGGCAAAGAGTACGGCCTCATTAAACCACTCTATTTAGATGAACAGCCACAGCGAGAAGTGATACTCGATGCCTTTTATATCGATCGTTACGAGGTCACTAATGATCAATACAAAGAGTTTGTGATCCTGAATAATAAAACCGTGCCGCAAACATGGAGCGATAACGGTTACCTGTTGATACGCCAGATTCTCGATATCGCCAATGATGAAGTATTACGCCGGCTCGCCGACGAGCTATTTAAGCTCGACATGAACACACAAACGGCAACACGCGAAACACTACTGGATACGATTGAAAAACAGCAACGCAGTCAGGACAACCTGCCGGTGACCGGTGTTGCCTGGGCTGATGCCAATGCCTACTGTCAATGGCTCGGCAAGCGCCTGCCCACTGAAGCGGAGTGGGAAAAGGCCGCACGCGGTACAAAAGGCAACGAGTATCCGTGGGGTAACGAATGGCATAAAGCGTATTCTAACTCTGGTGAAGGCGAGGGCTGGGAGAGTGGTGTCGCACCAATCGGCAGCTTTACCAAAGGCCAGTCACCCTTTGGTGTATTCGACATGGCAGGTAACGTGATGGAATGGACCGCGGACTGGTATCAACCCTACCCAGACAATCAGTACTCATCAAAAGACTACGGCGAGATTTTTAAAGTTGTGCGCGGTGGTGGCTGGGGCGGAATGGGACACTACGCGATCAATCACTTCAATCGCACCAGCTATCGTTTCTATCTGCGTCCGGAGTCCACTTTTCCAGACCTGGGTCTACGTTGCGCGAAGAGTACTTCTCAGAACAATTAAAAATGGATGATAACTATTTTGGCAGGAGAACCATATCCACACTCGTTGCCATCAACTCATGGAGTGGCAACATAAAAAGCTCATCCACAGTGTAAATGCTGCCCCATGCAGGCATTGCTAATGAAAGCAGGGTAAAGAATCCCCACAAAGTGACCTTCGGTAACATGCGCCTGGATTTCACACGTCGCGATCCCTTTTATTATTATTGGCATATCCTATGCGAAGGATACTACAGCTTTGTTATTGCACCATCAAATAGCAAAAATCAGATATATTTAATACTGTACTCTCGTTAGCTAAAACCGACCTGGCCTCATCGAAGTACGAGAAAGACATTTGCTGCCCATACTGCTTTGATGACCTAACTGAAGAAAAACACGCGTCACTGGCAGAATGTCAACCTCAGATGGAACTCGCACATCAACATAACACTCACCATATTGGTGGCTGACCAGCCAAATTGATCTCACAGCCACCTTTTATGTAAACCGCCAGCATCTCAAATGCTTCTATCTCAAAACATCGGCTTTCAACGAATAAAATGGCTATTGCCCTGACTTAGCGAAACATGTAAAGTCCGCAGCTCAAACAATCGATGGTTCCTTTTATTTAGGATTAAAATGGGAATTCACACTTATCAGGGCAACGATAAGTTAATGAAGCTGACCCCGCAACTGTAGTCGGTAAGGGTGTAGAGCGCAGAATATATTTTCTGCTTAGCCACTGAATGAACACATTTAATTTCATGTGAATATTTGGGAAGGTGCTTTACAACCGCTCGAACCGATAGCCAGGAGACCTGCCTTCGATGCGTTGTTGTTCGTCTACACGGGGGTGTTGCTGGCGATCGAGTAAAACCAGCATTGCTTGCTTATCTACTCGTTCTCTCAATCACATCTGTATTCGGCACGGAATTATCCGTTAGACAGCGCTTTTATACCTTTTGTCTATTGGAGATTTTTAATGCGTAAGCTTTCTATTCTGGTCGCTGCCGGGCTGGCACAACCACTACTCACATTTTCACCCGCTGCACTTGCCGAGAGCGAGGTATTACTGGCACCGATCGTTGTCAGTGCCTCGCGTATTGCGCAACCGGTCACCAGTGTTGGCTCGTCTGTGGTCGTATTAGCGGCTGAAGAATTTCGTGAACGCGGGGTTAAATATGTTGCCGATGCGCTATTAGAGGTGCCATCGTTGCTAGTGACCTCAACCGGCAATCGTGGCAGTCAAACCCAAATCCGTATGCGTGGTAGTGAAGCCAACCATATGCTGATTCTGGTGGATGGTATTCGGATGAACGACGCCTCCACCAGTGAGTTTGATCTAACACAGATGACACTTGAAGGAATCGAAAAGATTGAAGTGCTGATGGGTCCACAAAGTACACTCTACGGTAATGATGCTGCGTCGGGCGTGATTAGCATTACCACCATCAAAGGAAAAGAAGGATTCAGCGGTAACGTCAATGTGACCGTCGGCGCACTGGGTACCCGCTCAACCTCTACCCAACTAAGTGATGGTAAGAATGGCTGGCACTACATGGTTGCGACTAGCAACATCACCACTGATGGGATTTCAGCCGCCAACGAGAAAAATGGCAATAGCGAAAAAGATGGCTTTGACCAGGAGTCCTATAAACTAACAGCCGGTTATGATCATAAAGCCTTTCAAACCTGGGTTAACTTTAACCAGAACCATTCAACCTATGAATTTGATGGCTGGGATAGCCTCAATGGTGTTGCTATCGACAGCGCTGACAACCAGCAGAAACAGGAAACACAGGGCATTGCATGGACCATTGCCGCACCTGCGATGAATGGCCGCCTGCAAAATCAGCTCCAGTTTTCAAACACACAAAATGATACTGAGTCCGAATCTGGCTTTGGGCCATCATTCAGATATACCGACCGTAATGTGATCGACTATCAGGGCAGCTTTATGATCACCGATAACCACACCCTTCAATTTGGTGCAGAGTCTACCAACGAGGAATACAGATCAGCGACGTTCAAACATGACCTCGGCATGACCGGCACTTACCTGCAGTGGCTAATCAATATAGGAAGCCTTGATGTTTCACTTAGCGCACGCAGTGATGACCATGATACCTTTGGTCGCCATAGCACACATCGTGCAACCCTCTCTTATCAACTCGATAGTGCATGGCGTGTGAAAAGCACTTACGGTACAGGCTTTAAAACACCCACAATGATCGAACTGCATGACGATACCTGGGGCACTAATAACCCGCTATTAAAACCGGAAGAGAGTGAAAGCACAGAAATTGGCATTGAATATCGCACCAATAGCTTTAACAGTAGTATTACCCTGTTCGACCATGAGACCACCAACCTGATTCGTTCGGTTGGTGTATGGCCAAACAGTCAGCTGGAAAATGTAAATCGCGCCGATAACACCGGCGTAGAACTTACTGCTGGGTCACAGTGGGATCAGTTCGAAGTTAACACCGCCTTTACCTGGCTAGATGCGAGTGAAACAGATACGGCTGGTATTGAAAGCGAGCGCCTGCGTGTGCCGGATCTGGCGGGTAACATGACTGCCAGCTACTTTCTCACCGATGGCCGCATCTGGGGGCAGGCGCTCTATCGTGATGAGATCCTCGATATTGGTGACAACACCGTACCTGACTACTGGCTGTTTCATATCGGTGCAAGCTATGATGTCACTGATAACATGACATTAAGCGGACGCATTGAAAATCTTGCTGATGAAGACTATGAAGAAATCTTTAGCTACGGTACTCGCGGTCGCACTGGCTCTGTTGCCGTCGACTGGCGTTTCTAGTCCGCCTGCAAAAATCTTATCGCTCGATCTGTGCAGCGACTGGCTACTGGCAAAGTATGCCGATCGCTCGCAGGTCGTGGCGTTATCACCGTTACTCAAACAATACCCGGTTGAGTGGATTGGTGATGAGTGGCCAGTTCATAACGGCTCACTGGAACAGATTCTCAAACTCAAGCCAGACCTGGTGCTCAGCGGTGAATACAATGCGATGCTGCTCCGCCAGCGGCTGATTTCACTCGGTGTTCAGGTGGAAGTGTTGACGCTGCCGCGCACGCTGCCAGAGGTAATCGAGTATGAAAAACGATTTTTATCACTCGTCGGCCTGCCATCTTCATTGGCGAGTAAGCCTGCACCAGCAAAACCGACAACTAAACCATCACGCCTGCTGTTACTCGGTGCCAACGGTGTCGGCACTGGCCAACAGACATTTGAAAACGATGTGATTAAACAGGCGGGGTGGGGCAACTACCTTGAGTCTGATGGTTACAACAGGCTTGATCTCGAACAACTGATCACCGATCCACCCGATGCGGTGATGTGGTCGGCACCCAAATCGCCCGCACTCGCCAATCAGTTTGCCGAACATCCCGCGCTACGCCACGCCATTCCACAACAACAATGGCTCAGCAGCAGTTACTGGCACTGGCAATGCCCCGGCCCGTGGACATGGCAACTGATCGAACAACTACGGGAGCAACGTGAACAGTGGGCCGGTTAATCACACACTACCTGACTCCGCTGCTGATCTTTTTTCTGCTGCTGATCGCCTGGGTATCACTCGCCTACGGCTCAACTTCGGTCGCTGTATTCGATGGGCTGATTGCGTGGCTCAATAACGAACAGACTGAAGCCGCACTGATCATCGGTGAAATTCGCCTGCCACGCACCTTACTTGCATTGATTGTCGGAGCGGCACTCGGCATCAGTGGTGCAGCCCTTCAGGGTCTATTGCGCAATCCACTGGCAGAACCGGGACTGGTCGGCGCCAGCCAGGGGGCAGCACTGGGCGCAGCGACGGTCTTTTACTACGGCGTGTTTGCGGCGCTCGGCACCCTCGCCACCGCTGTCGCGGGACTGCTCGGCGCGATTGCAGCACTCTTTTTTATGTTGCTACTGGCTGGTTCCGGCCGACCGGCGCTGGTGATTATGGCCGGACTTGCGATCTCAACCGTCGCCGGTGCCGCACTGGCAGTGGTGCTCAACTTCGCACCCAATCCGTATGCGATGCAGGAGCTGGTGTTCTGGTTGATGGGCTCTGTCTCCAATCGCGGCCTCGATAGCCTGATCATTCTTTTTCCCGCACTGATTATCGGTGGCGCATTGATTCTCTCGCAGAGACGTTTACTTGCCGCGCTTTCGCTTGGCGAACCGGTGGCAGAGAGCATGGGGCTGTCGGTGAAAAAGGGCAGTCGTATCACGGTACTCGGTGCCGCCTGCCTGGTCGGCTCATCGGTCTCGGTTGCAGGCGCAATCGGTTTTGTCGGCCTTTTAGTGCCGCACATGCTGCGCCCCTTTGTGGGTCACCGACCGGATAAATTATTGATTCCCGCCGCGCTGCTCGGTGCAATCCTGGTCTGTCTCGCCGATATCGCGGTGCGCGGCATGCCGCTCGGACGTGAACTCAAACTGGGCGTACTGACCTCGCTAATCGGTGCACCATTTTTTGTCTGGCTAGTGTGGAAGGAGCGCAAGCGATGGCTCTGATCAAAATCAATAATCTAACCGTAGAACAACGTCTTAAATCGGTCTCGCTCGAGCTACAGCGTGGTGAATTATTAGGACTGATCGGAGCCAACGGGGCCGGCAAGTCGACCCTGCTGCATACAATTGCAGGACTCCAGGAATCAAGTGGCAGCATTAAAATTGATGGCAACCCTATTCATCCAATCCCGCCTCATAAACGCGCGCGCATCATCGGCATTCAGCCTCAGGCCGTGAGCAGCGCGTGGGCGCTGACCGTTGCCGACATCGTCGCGCTCGGTCGCATGCCGTGGGGCGATGAAGATAAGGCCGCAATCGAGCGCGCGATTGAGCGGGCAGGGGTGGGGGAATTTCGTGATCGAATTATCGATCAGCTCTCCGGCGGTGAACGTGCACGCGTGTGGCTCGCGCGGGTGCTGGCCGGTGAACCGCAACTGTTGCTCTCTGATGAACCGATCGCCAGCCTCGATATTCACTATCAACTCGCGGTGATGGAAGTGCTGAAAAACTATTCACGCGAAGATAACGGCGTGATCGTCGCGATCCACGACCTGAGCCTCGCTGCCCGTTTTTGCGATCGCCTCTGTCTATTAGATAAAGGTGAGCTGATCGCCCTTGGCACACCCGCGGAAGTGTTAACCGAAGCGCTACTTTCTCGCGCCTATGGCGTGCCGGTCGATATCGACCTCGAGCGCAACCCTCCGGTCGTTTTACCCAGGTGAGCAAGCGATGACACTCAAAAAATCGACCAACCACGATGAGCTCTGCTACCCGTTCATCTACGAGCACTCATATCTGTGTGATTTCGAGATCGCCACCGATGAACTATGCAACCACATCGGTGGCATCATTGGCTTGCTACCCGAGGGTTGTGATGACATCGCAACCGATTTAGACCAACTGCAACCCCTTATCTACCACCTTAACGGCTCGATTCGTGGGCGGTTGGCCATCGCAGAAACGAAGCTGCAATGGCTGCTTGAACGCTATCACGTTTATCAAAAAGAAGTTGCCGATACGATCAACGGTTTTGTGTTGCCACGTGGCCCCGCACCCGCACCGCAACTGCACCTGGCGCGTTCGGCGGCCAAAAAGGCGATCCGTCTGATGGTGCGCATCGACCAGGAAGGGATTGCAGTGCCCGATATCCTGCACCGCTTCTGTAATCTACTGTGCAATTTCTTTTTTGTGCTTACGCTATGCCTTAACCAGCGCGCAGGATTTATCGAGCAGCCGTTTATTAGCAAAAGCTATGGGCGCCTTTCAAAATAACGAACAGATCAGAAAAGCCTGATTGATTGTCATTGCGAGAAGCGGAGCGACGAAGCAATCTCATCATTAGATGATTCATATAGCGTCGAGATTGCCGCGCTTCGCTCGCAATGACAATCAATCAGAGGCTCCTTAAGTCAGACCGAAAGTTAAACGCTCGTAAGTATTAACCGACTCTCAAGCCGCTCGATACCCGCTATAATAGGCGCCATGAATTCCGTGATGCCACTTGAAAACCCCGCACTCCAGACACTGCGCACCGTCTTTGGATACGATCAATTTCGCCCGATGCAACAGCAGGTGGTTGAACAGGTGGTCAATGGCGGCGATGCACTGGTGCTGATGCCGACCGGTGGCGGTAAGTCACTCTGCTTTCAGATTCCCGCTTTAGTCCGAGAGGGTATCGCGATTGTGGTGTCACCGCTAATTGCATTAATGCAGGATCAGGTAGCCGCGCTGCATCAAAATGGTATCAAGGCTGCTTATCTCAACTCATCGCTAACATCACAACAGGCGACCGCGGTTGAACAGCAGGTGCGTAACGGCGAACTCGATCTGCTCTATGTCGCGCCGGAACGATTGATGATGGCGCGCACGCTCGACCTTCTGGAACAGGTCGAACTTTCACTATTTGCGATTGATGAAGCCCATTGTGTATCGCAGTGGGGCCATGACTTTCGCCCGGAATATATCCGGCTGTCAGTTTTGCATGAACGCTTTCCCACCATTCCGCGTATCGCGCTTACCGCCACCGCCGATGAGGCGACCCGTAAAGAGATTATCGAACGACTCTCGCTGCATAATGCCGAGGTCTTTAACAACGGTTTTGATCGCCCCAATATTCAGTATCGCATTACGGAAAATAGTGGCAACGCGCGCGAACAGCTCTACCGCTTTATTCGCAACGAACATGATGGCTCGGCAGGCATTGTCTACTGCCTGTCACGAAAGCGTGTCGATGATACCGCCGCATGGTTGAGTCGCAAGGGGCTGCGCGCGCTGCCTTATCACGCTGGGCATAGTAACGAAGTACGCCAACAACATCAGGAACGTTTTCTGCGTGAAGATGGCATCATCATCGTCGCAACGATCGCCTTTGGTATGGGGATTGATAAACCCGATGTCCGTTTTGTCGCACACCTTAATCTGCCCAAGAGCATCGAAGCCTATTATCAGGAGACCGGCAGGGCAGGGCGCGATGGACTACCGTCCGATACCTGGATGTCTTATGGTCTGCAAGATGTAATTACGCTGCGCCAGATGCAGGAAGGCTCCGATGCTAATGAGGCCTATAAACGGGTTGAACGCCATAAACTCGATGCGATGTTGGGGCTGTGCGAACTGACCAGCTGTCGTCGTCAATCGCTTTTGCGTTACTTTGGTGATGACAGTCGATCAGACAAGCCCTGCGGCAATTGTGATAACTGCCTCACTCCACCCGAAACATGGGACGCCACCGTTGCAGCACAAAAAGCACTCTCCTGTGTGCATCGCACCGGGCAACGTTTTGGTGTTAATTATTTAATCGATGTATTGCGCGGTAGCGATGCTGACCGCATTAAACAGTTTGGCCATGAGAAACTTAGCACTTACGGCATTGGTAAAGAACATACCGCAGTTGAATGGCGTACGCTTTATCGTCAGTTGATTTCACACGGTCTATTAAGTGTCGATCTTGATGGCCATGGCGGATTGCATCTGACCAATGAAAGTCGCCCGGTATTACGTGGCGAAACACAATTGCATCTACGTAAGCTAAGCAAAAAACTGGCCTCCTGCAAACAACGTTCCAAAACACCGTTTGGCAAAGCAGCCGATACCGAGTTCTGGAATGCACTGCGCAACAAGCGCAAACAGCTCGCAACCGAACAGGGCATCGCCGCCTATATGATCTTCCACGATGCAACCTTGATGGAGATGGTGGATCGCAGACCACAGACACTGGAACAGCTCGGCCAGATCTCAGGCGTCGGTGATAAAAAACTCGAAGCCTACGGTGATGAGTTCCTTTCGGTGATTGCCGAATTTGAAGGGACAGCCACCGAAGAGATTAACGACACTACCGCTGAAACCATCAAGTTAGTCTGCGACGGCATGAAGCCACTGGAGATTGCACACAAACGTGATCTCACTTTAAACACCGTTTACAGCCACCTTGCCAATGCTATTGCGCAACGTGAAATTGAACTCGCTGATGCGCTTGAACTTGATGAAAAGTCACTTAAAGCAATTCGATTCGAGATCGAACAGAGTGACGATGGAAAGTTAAAGCCTGTGTTTGATGCCTTGGGTGGGGAGTTTGATTATGGGATTCTGCGGTGTGTTAAGAGTGATATGGGGGTTGAGAAGCATTAAAACACTTGCCACTTCAGATTATATTCAATAATAACAAACGGATATATCATTACCAATTCGATAACAATCATGTAAATACCAATTTTCTACCAATTAGTACTAAATTGGTAGAATCGTGGGGGTACCAATTTGCTACTAATTATTACCAAATTGGTAGGAATTATTACGCAAGGCTGCTAATCTAACTACCAATCAATAAAATATTGGTAGCTAGTAATGAAAATTCCCTCCACGCCCCCTGATTTGCGAGAGCTGATAACCCAAATTTCTAAAGAACCAGATAAATTAATAGCCATTCTATCATTGAATACTAAAGCCGATCCCGACGGAAAGTACCACCACTGGGACAAGCTACGACATTTATCACTACCATCTGGTTTCTCTAATCACAACGAGTGGTGGCTTGCAATAAAGTTTGCTCGAAAAGCACTCTATAAAAACATTTCTCACTTGGATAAACAGGGTAGTTCCTTTGTTTATGCAGAACCCGATACTGTACGTAGACTATTGCATGAAATAGATATACCTGGGGGTGGGGAGTTAAAAACAACAGAACAAGTATCAAACCCAAACACTCGTAACACGTATCTCATAAACTCATTAATTGAAGAATCAATCACCTCAAGTCAACTTGAGGGTGCTGCTACAACTCGTAAAATAGCAAAGGAAATGCTCCGACAAAAGCGTGAACCGCACGATAAGTCAGAAATGATGATAATGAATAATTATCATGCAATGGAATACATAAAAGAAATCTCTAATGAAACGCTAACGCCAGAGTTAATATACGAACTACACCATATTTTATGTAGAAATACTTTAGATAACCCAGATGCTGTCGGAAAGTTGCGAACCTCTGATGATATTTACGTTGGTGATGACAGAGATGCAACCAAACTACATATTCCACCTAAATCTAAAGAATTAAAAAGCAGAATAGAAAGCATCTGTACTTTTGCAAACATGAATCATGCAACAACATTTGTACATCCAGTGATTAGAGCAATAATTCTACACTTTCTTTTTGCTTATGATCACCCATTCGAGGATGGAAATGGAAGAACCGCACGAGCACTATTTTATTGGTCCATGCTTAAACAAGGGTATTGGACAATGGAGTTTATTTCAATTTCAAGAATATTAAAGTCCGCTCCCTCTCAATACACAAGAGCATATCTACATACTGAAACAGATGATAATGATGTTACCTATTTTATCATTCATCAACTCGAAGTAATAAATAGAGCCATCAGGGATTTATTAATTTATCTAGAGAAAAAATCCAAAGAAATTAAAACGGTTGAACAATTAATAAGAAAGTCACCTGACATACGAAACTTGCTAAATTATCGACAAACTTCATTGATCAACAGGGCACTAAAAAGTCCCGATGCAATTTTTTATATTGAAGGTCACAAAGGTTCTCACAATGTGACCTATGACACGGCCAGAACAGATTTACTCAAACTGGTCAAAATAGGTCTTCTTGAAAAGAAAAAAATTGGCAAAGCATTTGCTTTTTTTGCTGTGGCTAACCTTAGAAAGAAGTTAGAAAATATGACGTAGTAAACTCATGCATCGCTTGATAACAGCCACTATCAAACAAGTCCACGGCGTCGCATCAGGAAAAGCAAACAATTCACCATATCCGCGCTCGGCACTATCGAGATGCAAATCCCATATTTCAAAAACCTC
>Ga0316207_10003062_pt1 | contig 16028 bp, 14 predicted proteins | sample 6weekpyrite_MG_FD_204943 | JGI IMG/M metagenome (GOLD analysis project Ga0316207, IMG submission 204943) | Microbial mat bacterial communities from mineral coupon in-situ incubated in ocean water Damariscotta River, Maine, United States -... | ecosystem: Environmental > Aquatic > Marine >... | reverse complement strand
TTGTAATCTCTCATTTCCTTGTCCTTCGTTACTTTTGATAGAGCAACTAGGATAGATAGACCGTGGGAACGGTCAAACCTGTGAGAGTCCCCCGGCAAAGCCGGGGGTTTACCTTACTTAATTATTTCACATTCGATTATTTCTCAAATATATAGCTCGTAAATATTGCGGGATTATGTTCTGATTTTCATTTATGTTAAGTAATTCTATTATGCTAAATTGTTCCATCCATTAATTGGCTTGCTATATATCTTAATTCATTCGCAGTTATCTTCTTCTTGCCAGTGTCATAACCATTATTTAACGGGAAATACGATATCATAATCCCAATATCATTTTTTTGTTTCTTTTTAATTTTTTTGACAATATTTATTGCTTTAAATATTTTTGAAGGAGTCGTAGCAACAGCAGATATAACTTTATCTGATGCTGCGTGGCTAATTGCATCGTTTATTTTAGTAGAAGCTCCTGCTACTGTGTTAATAATATTTTTGGCAGCCATCATGCCGCCGTCATGAACTTCGATAGCTTTTTTCGTTTTATTGATATTGCGCCATTTGATCCAGATTGTTGAACCTTCTAATGGATCTGAGTAATCCATAAAACCAGGTTTTGATCCCTTAATCTCGAAAACCGTCTTACTACCTTGATTGTATAAATCCATTAACATTTCTTCAGGATAATCACCGCTAATCAAAATAGGATAGGTTCCTACCCCTTTATCCGACATGTAATACCTTTTCTTGCCGTGTTCAACAGCTGGTACAGCGTGTAGCATCGTGGTGTTTTCAACACCATAGGCTAGTTTACTGAAGCTCTTTACTGAACCTGCTTTTAGTCGATAAACTTGTGTCACCATGATATCTCCTTTAATTCTTTTGTTCTCTAACAATATTAAAATTTGTAATGTTGAGAGTTATTTTAAGGGAGTGTAGCATTAACCTCTGTGCAAAAAGTCACAAAATGTATGTTATTTACTATTTATCTAATATTGGCCGAAAGAAAAATAAAACCAGGCTTACCTCAAAGCTCTTCTAAATATACGATACCTTATAAAATATAAGAATTTAATTGATGAGTGAAAAACATCAGAAGAAAAAATATGCTATTTAAGAAATCTCCAGATAAATTTTGGAATCTAATCGCGTCTAAATATGCCGCATCTCCGATTGCTGTTAGAACGGCTTACGAGATGAAAATACAGAAAATAAAAACCAATCTGACACCGAGTCTCTTCTGTTGGATATTGGTTGCGGCACCGGAACACAATGCAGCGATCTTGCAAGTGATGTAAAACAAGTTACTGGTATAGATATTTCCGATAAGTTACTGACAATCGCCGAGCAACGAATAACAGCGTGTAAGCTGGAAAACGTAAAGTTTATCTGCATATCATTATTTGATGAAGACTTTCAGTCAGAAAGTTTTGACATGGTGATGGCCTTTTATGTTTTACATTTCATTGAAGATATAAATGCAGTTTTTTCACACATACACGACCTACTTAATCCAGGCGGGCTATTTGTTTTTGAAGTTGCTTGCTTAGGTGTGAAAAATAAAACCACAGGTAAATTCCTGCGATTCATCTGGCATCTAGGATTTATTCCAAAAATCAACCTGCTAACAACCGAGCAATTGGAGCCGGCCCTGGATCAGGCAGGTTTTAATCTTGTTGAAAAATTGATGTTTAGCCAATCAAACGCTGAATATACATTTTTCGCAAAAAAATCATAGTAAATTGCGAATTGGCAGAATCAGATCTTACATTTTACAATCTTTAGTAAGTAACTTGTAAAGCCTGGCTTCCATGTTTAAACGAATTCAACTCTCCCAACCCCGTCATTTCCTCACCATGGTTCAGTATTCATTCCAATTACATCTACCATCAAACTTAAAGCGAAAATGAAAACGACAATTGCGATAATGCCCAGTACGATTTTCAATAATTGCGGTAAATTAGAAAACCAAGCGTATTCCATGAGGCGTTGCCCGAGTACATCGAATGTGCCCACGCATGGAACAAAGTATAACGTTAATAGAAGAAAGTCCAGTGGTGACGACAAACGTTCTGGGAATAAAATGCTCAGCAGTAAAATGAGCGAGATAATAAAGTAGACGAAAAATAATAATAAGTAACGCATTGCGATATTTCACTTTTAAATAGTTAATTAGGAAAAGGATCAATTAATTGGAAACCTTGTTTAGTCATTTATAATTTGCAGCCAATTCATTTTGAACCAGGTTCATAAACTGTTGATAGCCAAAACTGGGTAATGGTTTTCCATTGACAAAAAAGGTCGGGGTTTTGGTTGCGCCCAATAATTTTCCATCTGCAAGGTCTTGTTCAATTATTTTTGCAATCGACGGATTACGCATATCTTGCTTGATGCGCGCGACATCAAAACCATAACCCTCTAAATAAGGCCAGAAAAGTTCTGGTTTCGCCTGGTGATTGATAGCCCAGAATTCTTGGGATTCAAACATGAGATCCAGCACATTCCAGAATTGTTTCTGTTTTCGCGCAGCTTCTAGGATAGCGACCATTTGGTCTGAGCCAGGATGAAACGGCGCGTAGCGTACAACAAGGTTTAATTTGTCGGGGTATTTTTTCAGTAAGTCTTTTATAATCGGATGAAATTGTTTACAGGTACCGCAAGCCGGATCCAGAAATTCAACAATAGTCACTTTAGCTTTTGGATCACCTTTTTTTATTGCATGAAAGGGGATAAGTGCATTGGCATGTTGTGTTACCAGTTTAGTTTTCGTTTCCGTTTGTTGAGCGTTATAGAAATAGGCAGCTAATGCAAAGAGCAAGCTCATCACGAGTATAGTGGCAATGACGATGTGGTTTTTTTTCATTGTTGCGTCCTAGTTTTTAGCAATAATACAATAATAATCAAAAAAGAAGTAAGCGAGAGCAATGGAATTGGTAAAAAGCCGAACAGTTCCATGTTGTCATCAGCGCAGGAGATTCCCTGGCTGCAGGGTTGAAGATTCTCCGGAATGAAACCAAAAAATAACAGGCAATGATACACGGTGAAGAGAAGTCCAATGATGGCAATGGGCAGCGCGTATTTCACGACTTTTTTATCCAGTGGAAAAAGTCCCACTAACAGTATAATCGCTAATGGAAACATAAATATCCGCTGGTACCAACACAAAACACAAGGAATTAATTCCATCACTTCGCTGAAAAACAGACTGCCCAGCGTTGACACAGCAGCAACTAGCCAGGCAGCGAAAAGCAGCATCCAGCTTGTGCCGTTTACTTGTTTCTGATGGACCATGTTTCCCCATTCAAAATCATATTACTACAAAATACGCTTACATATTGTACAAACTAATATCACAGTACCAGTGATAGTTTGATCTAATTTTAGTAATCATTATACAGATTAGTGGTTTTAAAGTTTATATAAAAGAAAAGGTTAGTGCCTTTCATTTTCCAATGATAGTGATGCTTATTTTTTACCTTTAATCCGCCACATCAATCGTAAACCTATCGAGTTAAAACGACCCTTGGTAAAACAATTGGATCAATATGAGTGGTCGAGTTATCCCGCGAATACCTGGGCGAATACTCCACCATCCTGGCTATGTCGAGCGCAATCTTATGAAATCAATCATAGAGCTGATTCAATTAACCAGACCCTTTTTCTCTCTAACTTTGTATCGCAAAATCAGGGGCATAAATAGCATAATTGGCTATCCAGGAAAGTGTTGACACCTCAGTACCACCACATCAAACAGTATAACTATTAATCAATTATAAAACTTTATCATCAGAACCTGTAAATTTCTATTTTATGTAACTTTTTTAACATTTTTTTACGCTCTCTCTTGATACATTATTTAACAGTTAGATGATTTCTATTAATTAAATGAGGGTGTGAATATGCAAAACTATCAGGATATTGGTTTTTCTATAAATATAACAAAAGATTTTCAGGCCGTGTCCAACAATACATTCCTTTTGTCTACAGAAAATGCCTATGCTCCCAACGTTTCAATTAAAGTTGAAAATATAGCTAACAATGTAACTTTAGAGAATTTTGTTAACAATCAATTAAGCACGCTTGCTGGTAATGTGAATAACTTTAAAGAGGTAAAACGAATTCAAGGCAAACAAAATGGCAGAGATGCCGAGATTGTTGCTATGGAATGGGGTGAAAATGAAACACGTAACTATCAGCAATTGGTTTACATAGTGGATGCTTATGGCTCGAATAAAAAAATATTTGTAATTTCCTGTAACGATTTACGAAATAATATTTCCACTTCTTTACCATTAATGAACCAGCTTGTTCGATCATTTAGAGTTTCAAGCACATTGTTAGAAGCAGCCTGATTAAGGATATTCAATAAAATTCTCAAGTTGATCAATATACACCTGTAATATTTGATTCTTATTTAAGCCGCATATCAAATCTCAATTATAAGCGTAAGGAAATTATGACAAATTACATTGTTAAACAAGGTGACTGTATTCGAAGCATCGCCCACATTAATGGCTTTCAATGGGAAACACTGTGGTTACATGAGAAAAATAACAAACTTAAAAATCTTCGTCAAAACCCGAGTACATTAATGCCCGGAGACGAGGTATACATACCAGACATTCGTCAATTTTATGAATCTTGTGCTGCAAACAATACGCATTGCTTCCGTAAGCTCGATTGTTATGTATTGTTTAGTATTCAAGTATCTGTTTGTGACAATCCGTTAGCCAATCAATCGTTCGAGGCGTTAATTGATAACGGAGATAAACACGTTGGTACAACAGATAAGGAAGGATGGGTTAAGTTTCAAATTTCACCAACCGCAAAGAGCGGTGAGTTGTGGGTAGGCGAACCAGACGAATTTGAGAGAGAACATATATTTCTTAATTTTGGTTGTCTCGATCCAATCGGTGAAATCTCAGGATTACAACAACGTTTAGAAAATATTGGAATTTGTGTCGGAGAAGAAAACATACTTGACGAGGAAACCAGCGCAGCAATAACGGAATTCCAAGGAGAATTGAGTTTACAGGAAACGGGTAAACCAGACAAGGAAACCCTGGAAAAATTAAAGAAAGTTTACGGATCATAATCATGAGCCCACAAACACGTGATCAAAAAAATAAATATAACCGAAAGTTCAAATTAATATTTGTGGAACAAGTGTATCCAGGCTCACCTAGGCCTATTACAAATAAATACTGGAGACGACATACTCGAACATCGAATGCAGCCATCGATCGAGAGCATAATGTTAATAAGGAAATTAAATATGCACATAAAACAAGTAGAACTATTCAATCTTCTCCATACTTAGCAACTTGCATTAATCCCAGCTGTTCTGATCGAAAACAGACCGTGTCATCTGAAAATAGCATACGTGCAGAGTTGAAGAAAACCAGCAGAAGTGAACAAGAAAAAAGTGAATTAAGGAAAGAATATACTTCACTACGGGCACGATATCTAAAAAATATCGAAAACCTGACTGCAGGCAAAGCTTTAACACCTGCTGGCGAGGTGGCACCGGATAAAAGCAACGATTCCTTTTTCACCTGCCCTACCTGTAAATCATCAAAAATCGTTTATGGCGTTACTGCTATAAAAGGTAAATGGATTTATATATTGAAAAAATTGTCCTCAGGTAAATTGTACGCTACTCATGAGATTGAATATGATTCAACTGGCGCTTCTAGAATTGCCAGGCGAACTAGTAATGGTAGGTTTCCAGAAAACATTCGTCGACCCTATGAAAGTGTTTCATTGGACGATCGACACGAATGGCATTTTTTCTTATCACCCGTTAAATTGCGAAAACAATCACTTGAATTATTGCAAAATTCTAAACAGGAGGAATGGAAACTACACAATGACTGTGTTGCCGCTAATCCAAATAAATGTGGCGTCATTTTCAATAAGCACGCCCAACCGTGGGCCACAACTGTTTTTAGAAAGTTCGACAAAAACAATTTGAAAGTTAAACAGTTTGAGTATCTACCACTCGTTAACCCGTTTTCATGGGCAAGTGCGATTGCTGATATTGACTATGCACCAATATTAGCCTCGCAACATCTTTTAGCCCGTGATCCAAATGAACAAAATAAAGCATTTATTGCGTCCACCTTACAACAAGTGATTGGTGCTAAATTAGTGCCTGATACTAATCCACCCAAGTGGAAGAGAACAGACAAATGGGAAATTAAGGAAGAAACTGTTCCAGCAAAAGGTAGCATAAAGCCAAATATTGCGCTTGCATGGACTCATCGATACCAAAAAGCACTTAAATATCTGACAATAGAATCGAATAAAGCAGCTGCAAGACTAGTGTTTGTATTGCGTTATTCATTAGCTCACAGAATAGTTGAGTTGGCCTGCCAGGAGGCTGATCAAACGCCTAATCACCTATCTATTGCCATGGTTCACTGGGCGCATGTACTTCACGATATTCTTGCATCAGATGCTGGCTCAGAATTCACTACCTGGTTGGCAAATCCCAATGCAAAATCAGGAATTCAAGGTGCCGCTGACCGAGTGCCTTATAAAAATGTGATATTGGGAGAGGGATTAAAAAATAACACTAAGCTTGCAAAAGAAGTCAAAGACTTGCCTCTTTTAATTTATACCCAATTATGTGGCGCGATTGTTTCTCAAAATAAGGAACCAATGGAGCAGATCAAGCAGCACTTGGAAAACATGAATTTACAAACCGCTATTGAAAAATCTCCCACAGGAGAGTCAGTAATAACATTTGATAAAGTAAAGTCCGTTAGAGACATCGGCTTAAAAGTTTCAGATCAGTTAGTTTCAGATTACTTAGGAAAACTTCCTGAAAAGAAAGATAGCATTGAAGTTGCAGCTAAATATCGCAAAGGAGATAAATTTAGTAAAGGCATAAAATTTATTAGTAATATAGTTGAATTTGAAAGTATTTTGTCTTTGTACGGTGCGTTTAAGGAGTTTTCAAAAAAGAAATCGAAATATGCAAATGATAACGACGCCTTAAAAGATGCCACTAATAAAGTAAAAGCTGCAGCAAGTGTCGGAGAATTTATTGGTAAAAATACACGTCGCGCTATGAGTTTAGGTCTATCTAAAGCGAGTAGAGACACAATTGAAAAACTTGAGAAAAAAGGAGCAAAATCACTTTCTCAATTAACTACACATGAGTTCGAGGCCTTATTAGGAAACCGACTAACGAAAAGCTATCGCTTAATGGGTATAGGGTTGAAAGTACTTTCGGGTCCTGTTGGGATTCTAACTGGAGGAATGGAATTAGTTGCAAATGGTAAAGACATAGCCAGAGCTTCAGATCAAGACAACACTGGCCTCATGATTGGACATGGCCTACAGGCAGCGTCAAGCGTTATGCTTATCGCAGTGGCTGGTGCAGAATGTGTCGCTCTTGCCACCGCAGGAGCTGTTGCTACATTTGCGGGACCCATTGGCATTCTCGCGGCTGTTTTTATTTTAGTTGGCGCAGCTATTATCGCGTATTTTTCAGATAACGATTTACAATTGTTTTCTCGTCATTGTTACTTGGGCAAGCGTTATGGTCACGGTAATGATAGATCAGATAAAAGCTGGATGAATGGAATGCGCTGGAAAGAGCTAAAATTCGATGGTTATGGTGAAGAAACAGCTTCCTTTCGACAAAAAATGGCACTATTAAGGTTAATGTCTGGGTTTCGAATTTATAAAGGAACAAGCAACAGTAATGGTGCAACGATATCACTATCTTATGCACCTGAAGGTGCTCATTTTGAAATTGAGATAGACATTATTGAAAAAGGAGATCCCACATTATTGTATAGCGATAAAATTGACCGAATAAGACTTACCTACGATCCCAATACCCGTAAGCCTAAATCACATGGAAGAGTAGATATTATTAATTTTAACGATGAATTGAGTTTTGAATTACGAGGCATCCGAGAAAATGTATCTATAAAGTCTTTACCTAACATCAAAGTTCGTGCTCGATTGGATTTATTTGGCAATGGCAAGGAGCATCTGCCTGCTTCTGGCAACTGGGTTGAACTTAAGGGAGATAAAAACAAATTTGGTACGTATTCTCAATTGGTTCATAGTGCTTCTGTAATGTGAATTATTCCATCGCTGATTTAGTTACGACAGTTTTAAAGGAAGATCTCCAACAGTTGAATATGACATGTAGACAAAAATATTAATTGATAGCTACATGGACGATGCTTGAGCGCTTACTATGTTTGTATCTTTCCCTGATTGAAGAGATAACGATAAGGGGTCATATATGGTCCGCCCCACATTACAAGATAAAAATGTCGTGTTTCTAAAAAGTATTGCTTCCATATATCCGGCCTTCAATTGAAGCGCTTTGCTTCTGGCCCTGATGGAATCCGCGCATACCCACCTCATCAGGTCTGCGGCCTCAATGGGCCCTAGACCCCTCCAGGTTTTTGGTACACAGGTCTTACCTTTTATGCCATCACTTAATTCTTATCTTGTAATGTGGGGCGGACCATATATGACCCCTATTCTTTGTCGATACGGTAAAACGTAAATTTACCAAGTATTCCTGTCGGCTATTGTATATATTTTTAATAAATAGGGATGTGAAATTCTGTTTATCAAAGCCATTTAATTCGGCACTTCTGTTTTATAAAGTGATCATATAGTATGTAATAAATCGCGTTATGTGAGAACCAATTTACCTAATATTTTTTAACATAATTATTAACATTAATAACGTGGTTCTCAATTATTTCTTGAACATCACCACTATGAACATATTAATTATTAATTTAGTCAAGTACTGTTCGTAGTTTAATCGTTAACGAACAAATTGACAGATTAAATCGGGATACAGAGGCCAGTTGTGGCTCTATCGAATTTAAAAGGGGAAGTAACCATGGGCCACTTTGTCAAATTACCAAATAAAAACATAATATTTTCTCATGTGTTAGTTGTGATGAGTATGGTGCTTCTGTTTGCAGGTTGTGCAAGTAAACCAATTGTACGGATTAATGCCATCACAGATAGCAATCAAACACAAAGTGGATCAAATTATATTTTATTAAGCGGTAGTTCTGAAACTCCAGAAAATGATTTATATTTTCAAGAATTCAGTCGCTACTTTCATCACATTCTGGCTACCAACGGATTCAATAAGGTTGATGATTTATCAGTGGCAAATGTTCGAATCATGTTTAGCTATGATGTTTCTGATGGCAGAACTGGCATGTATTCGCACTCCTGGCCAATATATGACACCGTTGGTGGTTATAGTTATACGATAACAGAGACTTCAACTGATGCTAATGGCAAGCAAAGTGTTATAAAGCGAAAAATCCACGTACCGGCAAGGTTATATCGAGTTGGAACAGAGCATGAGACTCGAAGTTATACAATTTATTCTCACTTTGCCAAACTTGTTGCATATGACGCTGCCAATACGGATCATCAATCTACGCCAATTTGGAGTATATTACTTCAAAGCAATAATGATTCGAATGATCTGCGGACAATTATGCCTTATTTAGCTGCTGCAGCAAAAAACTTTATTGGTAAAAATAGTGGAAGGCAGGTTTCTCTAAAGATTGACTCAGATAGTAAAATTGTCAAAGAGCTTCAAAGCTTAATGCCATTGGCAACTGCTTTCGAGTGAGGTTATCAGCTGCTGTTGGATTATATTAGTTATACGAAAAATAATATCGCCTATTTTTATCTCAGTTTTCTCACAATATCTAGCCCTCAAGTAAGTATAAATACGACTTACAACTGATTAAATAGGAATTATACTAATTGTGTCATTGTATATGGAGTGGCTTATGAAAAAAATTATTACTTATATTGTTTCGTGGATTATTTTTGTCCCGGTGTTAAGCGCCGGAGAATTGCCAATGACATTTGATGAGTTGGATGAAAATCAAGATGGTTATATTACGAAATCTGAGGTCAGCGAACAAGCAGAGCTTAGTAAATCGTGGTCAAAAGTAGATAAAGATTCCGATAAAAAAATTGATATTACTGAATACAGCGCATATCAGGGGAAAGAGCGATTTATTCCTCCAGAAGACATGGAGGAGCCTGAAATTGGTGCTGCACCATTTAATCCTATTGCAGAAGCTAATTAGGATTTAATTAGTTTTTATTGCTGCCGTCAAACGCCTGGTTCAGCAAACCAGGCGTTATCCACATCACTCGCATAAATAAATTCCATTTTGAATTGTTATCGATTAGAAAAAAATGAGCCATCTATAGTAAGGGAGGATTTATAATCTATAAAAATGGCTCATCGGGAGGTTTTAAATCTAGAGAGTTTGTTTATTTTTTGCCAGTAATATTGTCAACGTTATTTTTTTCCTTTATATGATTCTTTCTGTGGTTTCCTCCATGATAATTATCTCTATTGAGTTCTCTCATGTTTTGATTATTTAACATTTCTTCCAATTCATCCGATAGGTATAAGTCCAAAAAACTACTATAATTAACACATTTGTTCATCATATACATTCCCATATTTATTAATATATCATCATCGTTCCGATCACCTTACGTCCATGTATTGTGATGATCTGCCCACACTGCTAATGATGCTAATTGGCATTATTTTCCTTGGTGTATTTTCTTACTACCACAAAGTGATAATATATTTAGTGCGCATTATATTTGTGGTGGTTCTAAAGATTATATTCGCTTTTTTCTTTTACAGTGTTTAAATTATTTTGGCCGAGAAATTATTTTAAGACAAGACGTAATTATACGAAGATAAGCTAACTATTTTTCTACTTATTTTATTCTGGTGAACCTAGAAATTGCCATTTGTCTTTCAACTAGCTATTCACCACCTGTATATAGCTGTATTCATCGCCGCAGCCAACACCTCATTAAATAGTAGTAATCACAGATAATAGCGCTTACTTCGGTGATTTCTAGTCAAGACTAACGTAAATTTGTTTCAGGAGAATACTGGTGCTACCTTTTTATTTACCTAATAACTGTACGCAATATTACTAATACCCAAAGACATTATGGCGGCTTAAAATTTACAAATGAGTGAACTAAAAAGAAAATTACTCGATGTGGAGAAGGTTATGAAATGTCCGGAGGATGGTGCCGAACTACAGGTTGTTAATTATGAAGGTGATATTATGGTGCAACAATGCAAAATATGCGATGGAACTTGGCTTGGAAAAGATGAGTTGGAAGCCATACAGAAAGCAAGAGAGATTGATTATTCTGACGAATTAGAAGTTATGAACGACTTGGGTTATAACGCTTACTTACTCGAGGCACAAAAAACTGGACGAGAAATTACCTGTCCAAGTTGTGGTACTGAAATGGATAGTCGAGAGTACGCTAGGTGTTCGCAAGTGATGATTGACTCATGTCCTGCTTGTCACGGTATCTGGTTGGATAGTGGTGAGCTATCTGCATTGGAAGTATTTTATGAATCGGCAAAAGATTTTAGTAAGAAATTTCCACAAGACTATTTTCAAAGCGTGGTTGATCGATTTCGGCCAAGCAAAAAGCATTGAACCCCGATGTAAGTAAGAAGAGTACGAAGGGGTCAGGTTAGTGGTATATTCGATTAAAGCATACCGATGGACCACCTCTTCGGGGTAGCTATAAAGCCATATTAGTTGATAGTGATGCCTATTTATTGCCTTTAAGCCGCTACATTCATCGTAACCCTATTGAGCTAAAACAACCCTTGGTAAAATAATCGGATCAGTATGAGTTGTCGATTTATCCCGCGCACATCGGGGCAAATACGCCACCATCTTGGTTATGTCAAACGCATACTTATGATGTTTTAGGTAAACGAAATATTTCGGCAGTCCTGGGCGATAAGCATTTTCGTGAACATGCTTAGGATAATAATTTAGTAAATCTTACCGATAAACATAAGAGCCAGGTATCTAATCGGCCTACAGTTGCTCAGATTATTACTGTTACTGCAAAAAAATATAAGATTTCCATTGAGAGTGTGAAGAATCCCCAGAAAGGTCGTCACAAACGAAATCTTCCTCGAAAAATGGCAATGTATTTATGCCAGATATTAGCGGGATTATCGTTGCAGGAAATTGCTGATAGTTTTGGAATTGTACCCAGAGGTGTGGTAAGTAATGCATTGACGGAAGTTCGGAAATTGAAATCTATGGAGAGTCAATTTGAGAAAGAGATTGAATCACTCATAGAGATGATTCAATCTACCTGCCCCCTATTTTTTTCCTATTTTTTTTTGCTTAAAGCAAGTAAAAGCCCCGCGAGCGATCAATAAACCGACGATAGTAGCAATAAATCCTTTTGTAGTTAAAAAAACACGAATGGATATCTACAATTAAGTGCTCTAAAATTCCTATATTCCAATGATATGATTTGATGCTCAATGAACAGTATGATTAATAATCTAATCCCCTACCAGAAAATGTTCGTTGAGAGCAAAGCGGTAATGCTTCTCATTGATTCTGACAATGGCGCAATTATTCAAGCCAGTGAAGGGGCTTGCCAGTTTTATGGATATACCTCATCCGAACTTACTACGATGTCGATTTCTGATATCAATGTTTTGAATGAAGCGGAAATAAACAAGGAATTGAAATATGCTAATAAAAACTATTTCCGCTATCAACACAAGCTTGCATCAGGTGAAATTCGAGAAGTCGAAGTTTATACGAACCCCATTTTAGTCGAAGATAAAACTCTGCTTTTTTCTATAATCCATGATATTACCGAACAGAATAAAATCGAAAGAGATCTTCACACTCAAGCTAGAATTTTAAATCAGATACACGAATCAGTTGTGTCAACTGATTTAAACGGAAATATCATCAGTTGGAACAAGGGAGCCGAAAGACAATTTGGATATTCCAAAGAAGAGGTGATAGGTAAACCTATTTCTATTGTTTACCCCCCTGAAAGTCATGAGTTTCTGAAAAGCAATGTAATCGCGCCATTGCAAAGCAAGGGTAATCATGAGGTGGAAGTTACAGCACGACGAAAATCCGGGGAAGATTTCTTCGCTTACCTTTCTTTATCCATGCTTTATGACGAGCAGGGGAATCCTTCGGGGATGTTTGGTTATACGATCGATATCTCTGAGCGTAAGTTAACGGAAGAGACGTTGCAGAAAAATGAAGCTTTTTTGCGTACATTAATCGAAATTTTACCGGACTTGGTTTGGGTAAAAGACCCTGAGGGCGTTTATCTCACATGCAATCATCGTTTTGAAAGTTTTTTTGGCGCGAAAGAAAGTGAAATTGTGGGCAAAACCGATTTTGATTTTGTCGACAAAGCCTTGGCCAATTTTTCGCGAGAAAAAGATAAGATCGCCATGGCCAATGGCGGATTAAATATTAATGAAGAAACAGTCACTTTTGCAGATGATGGCCATACAGAACAACTAGAAACCATTAAGACACCCATGCTTGATGCTAATGGAAAAATTATCGGGATTTTGGGAATTGCAAGAAATATTACGGAGCATAAAGAACTTGAAGCCGCACTTCAAGAGGGATTTGATATTTACCAAGCCGCTATTAATACGTCGATTCTCGGTTTTTGGGTGATAGATTTAAAAGGACAGTTTCTTGAAACCAACGATGGTTACCTAAGACAATCCGGTTATAGCCGCGAAGAATTTCTAAAAATGAGTATTCCAGATCTTGAAGCATCCATGACACCTGAGCAAGTCCAGGATAAAATTAAGCAGGTAATGGAAACTGGGTTAGGGCGCTTTCGTACAAGGCATCGAAGGAAAGATGGCTCCACCTGGCCTGTTGGAGTGGTTACATCGTTTTCTGAGATTCGGGGTGGCCGCTTTTTTGTTTTTCTGGAAGATTTAACCGAACAAGATAAAATTGATGAAAACTTGTCTCACTATCGTAATCATCTTGAAGAGCTTGTTGAGGTACGTACAGCCGATTTAGAAAATGCTAGTATTGAAGCTGAAAAAGCAAATAACGCTAAATCGGAGTTTCTTTCCAGTATGAGTCATGAGTTACGCACACCTTTGAATGCCATAATTGGATTTTCTCAGTTAATGGAATTCACAGATGACTTGTCAGATGAGAATAAGGAAAATGTAAAAGAAATCCTCGATGCAGGTTATCATTTATTAAAATTGGTTAATGAAGTATTAGATCTAGCTAAGATAGAGTCGGGCACTATCAGTTTGTCTATTGAACCCACGGAGCTTTCTTTGGTTGTTGAAGAATGTTTGGCACTGCTAAAGACATTGGCTGAAAAAAGGAACATCGGAATTACAACCAGCGGATTGTCCGGCGCAATAGTTCAGGCAGATCGCACTCGACTCAAGCAGGCATTACTTAACCTCATCTCTAATGCAATTAAATACAATAATGAAAATGGTAGTGTACATATAAGTGCACAAATTATCGATGGTCAGCAATGGCAAATAATTATTGCAGATACAGGTCAGGGTATCGCACCTCAGAGCTTGAACGAACTCTTCCAACCGTTTAAGCGCCTCGCTGCTGAGAGTAGTGCAATCGAAGGTACTGGTATTGGTTTGACATTAACTCAAAAAATAATTGAAATGATGGGAGGCAGAATCAATGTGGAAAGTAAACTCGGTGTAGGTAGTACTTTCAGTATTTACATGCCTGTTGGTTCTTTAGCTGAACCTCCAGGAAATAGTATTGAGAGCGAAAACTTTAGTGAATCAAAAAAACTATTAGAAAGCATCCCAGACAAGAAACATACAATCCTTTATATTGAAGATAACCCGGCGAATCTTAGATTGGTCACTCAAATCCTTAAGCTTCGAAAAGACACTGAGCTAATTTCAGCTTATACGCCAAGTCTTGGTCTAGAGTTGGCTTTAGAGCATAAACCAGATTTGATACTTTTAGATATTAATCTTCCTGGTATGGATGGTTATCAAGTATTAGAACTAATTAAAGGTATGGATAAACTTAAGAACACAAAAGTAGTTGCGCTTACGGCCAATGCCATGATGCAAGATATCGAACGTGGACGAGCCGCTGGGTTTTTAGAATATCTTACCAAACCTCTGAATATTGTAGAATTCAACAAAGTACTTGATAGATTGCTCAGTAGTAGAAATTAGTGGTTGAGGTGTAAGAAGACACAACCCTAATATGGGATTGTGCACAGAGGTGAGATTAGTAATGCATTGACAGAAATTCTCAAGTTGAAAAGCGTGGAGAGTCAATATGAGAAAGAGTTGGATTAAATCATAGCCTGACCCTGAAAGAGATTGATTCACTCATAGAGATGATTCAATCAACCTAACTCTTATTTACTTAAACCCTTGTCAACCAATAGACTTTCACAGCCTATTTGTCGCCAGTTTCGCATGGCGCACTGGATGTCCTCTATTGCTAATGATCAATACAAGCAAACCTAAACATATTAGTAAGATCGTAGCCGGCGTAGAGACATAAGCGGATGCGATTTCCAAACGAAATGCCTGTTTGTCACCAGCAATATTGACAACATAACTATCCAAAAAATAATTATCATTTAATACCGGCATATCCAAGATCGAGAACATATTTTCTATGGTATCTGCAATAAAAATATCAAAAATGTCACCAATTTGGGCTTCATATGTACCGAGGAAATTTACTTCTAATAAACCATCTAGTATAAAGTCACCACCAATAAAAAGTTGATCATATTCTGGATCAAACAAGTTCGAGTTATTTGTTCCTCCTATTTCTAATTCAATTTCTGAAGTATCAGTAAGCGTTAAACCATCATTGAAATATTGAATACCAATAGAATTTCCTGGTGTAATCTTACCTTGGTTAAAAACATGCCCTTGGAATTGCCCGCTACCTTTTAATTCTCCACCGATTTTATTTTCTAAGCCATTTTCTGTCTTTAATATCCCACCTTTAAGTTCAGTTCCACCCCCTAATATTACTTTATCTGCGGACTTTAATTCCAGCTTGCGATCCTGGGCCACTTTAATGGCGCTATCCAACTTCACCGCCTCAGCTTTGCTGCTATCACCCAGACTCAAATCACCGCCTTCAACTTGGATGGCACTGCCCGCAAAGC
>Ga0316207_10003061_pt1 | contig 16029 bp, 10 predicted proteins | sample 6weekpyrite_MG_FD_204943 | JGI IMG/M metagenome (GOLD analysis project Ga0316207, IMG submission 204943) | Microbial mat bacterial communities from mineral coupon in-situ incubated in ocean water Damariscotta River, Maine, United States -... | ecosystem: Environmental > Aquatic > Marine >... | reverse complement strand
ATCGTTCATTGCATCTTCATCGACAGGGCCTTCTATAATTGTACGACTATTGCTTTGGGCTTCCTGATACCAGAGAGAGGCAACAACTGCAGCACCCTTGCTTAAGCCCCAGATATTAAGTGGACCGGTTTTGCCGTATGCCGTTCGGTAATAATCAACCACTCTTACAACAGATGCCAGAGCACGTCGTCCAAGTTCAACTGAGTGATCATGATGATCTGTAACAATAACAGGTGTGCCAATATTACGGGTCATGGCATATTGTACAACGATAGTACATTGATTGTTTTCACTACCTGCTGTATACAAGTGTTCTGCAAAATTACCCGGAATACTATTGCCAGGCTCGCCGTCTTCTGAGAATGTTCCACCAACGACAATATTGGCCACATCATTACAACCACGATTTCTTGTCAGGTCATACCATGCCTCAATTGCCTTAGAGTATGAATACTTAGTCGCTACCATTTTACGACTCAGCACACCGGTAATTTCATATTCAATTTCCATGGTATCGACGACCAAACATTTCGTGTTATCACCACATTGTATGTTTTCAGAAACGACTGTCTCAGCATTGGCCGTATTTATTTGTATTAAGAATAAACCAGTTAACATCCCGATAAATTTAACCATTTTTCTCCCCCAAAAAATAATAGTTATGGGAGTAATTATACAGAAATAGCTTTTTTTACATATAATACATATGGGTTAATTTTACGTACCTCATTGTTTATAATGGATTTTTTATGTCTTTCACGGGTAACTCGCTATAAAACTAAGACTATGGTTGTAGGCGATATCTGATAAAAGCTTTTATTTGTAGTCTTCTTTTTACAAGACGCTTTAATGAAAAAAGCCCGGCATACGCCAGGCTTTTTGTGTTGCTGTTCTACCCTCCTTTAGTTACAGCGTGGTGTTGGTGAAACATTGCCATCACTGTCTTGAATCAATCGAAAGTTACGATATGTTGTGTAGTCTGAATAAACCGGACGACTTCCATTATAACGTGCTGCAGGTTTATACATTGCGCGCACTCTCCATATGTAATTACCTTTGTCCAATTTTGTAATGATATGACATAAGGTATTTGCACGACTGTTTATAACGTTATGAAATTCCTTTGCACCAGATCTATTCTTCGTATAACTAACCACATAACCATTCGCATTGCGTGAAGCATTCCATTTTAATGCAGGTGATTTCAAGTTAGATGCGTTGTTATATCGTACCTCTTGGTTATTTGGCGAGATAAAAGTTGGCGCATCTAATCTTGCAGGTAAATTTGGATCAACTTTTGGTTTAGGAGGTTTAGGAATTATTTTAAGAGCCCAATGATATGTACCACCTTTAACTGCTTTGTTAGTTTTATCATAAAACACGGCTTTACCATTTAACGGATACCGCCATTTACCTGATGTTTGTACAAATGAAAAACTTACTTTCATTGTTTCGTATGTATTACCAATCTGATATCCTGTGTTAGCGAGTCTTTCAGTGCCAAAATAACGTTCTGGTTTACCAAACTTGACAGATGAACTACTCACAGGCAATCCAACCACACGTTTAATATTACCGAGATTGTTACCACGTAATAGAATTGAAAAGTTAACCCTTGGCGTTCTCTCATCCAGATGTATCGTTCTTAGACCTTTCAGGTTATCAACAAATGTCAATGCACTTGCAATTGCACCCGGCATTTTACCTGCTGCTCTAGCAGTATTTTGAGCGAAGGATTTTACCGCATTTGCTGCCTGGGCTGCTGAGTAGCCTATTTGTTTTAAAATGTTCTCAACTTTTTGTGCTGAGAGTTTAAGTTCATCATGTAATGCTTTTGCAATTTGTTGCGCTGAATAGCCAGCATACTTTAATGCCTTTGCAATTTGATTAGCTGTGTATTTACCGGCAGATTTGAGTGCTGATACAATCTGAGAAAGAGTATAGCCAGCAGATTTGAGTGCTTTAGTGACCTGATTACCAGCATACCCACCAGCTGCTTTTAATGCTGAGACAATTTGATTAACTGAGTATCCGGCAGCCTTTAAAGCTTTAGCGATGGCATTTGCAGAAAATTTACCCGCTGCTTTTAATGCTGAGACAATTTGATTAACCGAGTATCCGGCAACCTTTAAAGCTTTAGCGATGGCATTTGCAGAAAATTTACCCGCTGCTTTTAATGCTGAGACAATTTGATTAACCGAGTATCCGGCAGCCTTTAAAGCTTTAGCGATGGCATTTGCAGAAAATTTACCCGCTGCTTTTAATGCTGAGACAATTTGATTAACTGAGTATCCGGCAGCCTTTAAAGCTTTAGCGATAGCATTTGCAGAAAATTTACCCGCTGCTTTTAATGCTGAGACAATTTGATTAAGAGTATAACCTGCAGATTTTAACCCTTTAGCAATTTGCTTTGCAGTAAATTCGCCTGCTGATTTCATTGCTGATACAACCTGATTAATTGAATAACCTGCAGCTTTTAGTGCTTTTGAAATTGTATTGTAACCAGAGAAGCCAATGCTTTTTAACCAACTAACAACTTGTGATGCACTCTGGTTTAAAGTATTTTTTAGATGAATTGCAATCTGGTTAGCCGATTGACCTGCATTTTTCATTTGCTGAATAATAACATCAATGGGTGTAGCCTGATTACTGCCAAGACATTTCACTTTTTTAAATTTCACATCGGCCAAATGAAACCCAGGAAATGGATCAACATCATTTTTCTTTAAAACTTTACTGTAATTGCCAACCCATATTTTTACATCCCTGTTTTTCAGGTTCTTAACATAGTCAAGATGCCGGGCATTTACTGCTTTAGTTTGTCCTGAGTTGATATAAAGAAATTTTGGTGAATAAGCTGTACCATTATCTCTTTTATGCTGGTATTTAATCCGGCACTCGTTTGCCGCGAATCCTGCTGTTGCATTAAGTGATAATGCCACAACAAGTCCTACTTTCGTGATGTGACTTTTTAACGAAAAGTCGTGTTTTTTTGATGCTGACATAGTCTTTTCCTTTAAGTTAGTAAGTTAGATTGATAGTGCTATTACTTAAATCATACTCATCCATGCGTTATTACATATCCCGTAATTTTGGTATCTTTAATTACAGTTCATGCCGCCATCGATCCATTGATCCACTCTCTGCTTCCAGGTACTTTTACTTCCTGGTGTAGCTTTTGTTGCGTTGCTTCCATTCGGCAAACGACCTGAATCGACAGCCCAGAGAATGAGTGGATCTTTAGTTAGATGACAGCGTACTCGCTCAGCTGGAGCAGATGATCCACAAGCTGAAGAAGAAGCGGATGGGGGGGGTTGTTTAGCTTTATTACATAAATAAGAGGACGATTTATTAACAAAATTCATTGAACTCGGTGCGGCATGCCAATCGACATTCAAACCACCTGTTTTATATGTGTTCGACTGGCTATGACAGTTTTTGCACTGAGTTCCAGGGTTATGGTTAGTCAAATTTTTACCACCATGACACTGTATACAACGCGCTGACTGGAATGTTGACTTTAATAACTGCGAAAAACGCGCATTATTGCTTGTCTGTGTTGTAGTCGTACTAATAGTCACGTTACGTGATCGACCACCTAAACTGCAGCGCCTTCCCTTACCTGTATAATTTGCACAAGCAACAACAATCCACGACAAATTACTTCCAAGGCTCTCAGGTATTCTAATGTTAGCACCAGTTGAAGATGCGCTATTTACCTGATAATTATAGAAATCACTATTGGATCGTTTTGTTGGTTGATACCAGTCATATGGACGAGTCCCCCTTTTATATACATAAACCTGATATCCCGCAGAAGCGTAATTATTTCGTGACCAACGCAACTGTAAAGATCGAGAGTTAACCGTTGCATTATTAGACGGTGCGCTTAGATTTGCTGCATTAGGTACGACCGTAAATTTCTCAAGGTTGGACCAACTGCCGCATTGATTGCTGCTGTTACAGGCTCTTGCTTGCCACTTAACGATTCTGCCCTGCCTATTTGCGGAAATAGTAAAAGGTAAATTAACCCGGTTACCATTTACTCGCCCCGTAATTTTTTGACGACTAAAGCAATTAGAGGCACCCTCGTCTCTTAAACAAAGTTCATACTTGCTTGCGCCGGATATTTTGCTAACAGTAAACTGCCAGTTACCGGACATAGCATAAGACTCTGTATTTGACGACCACCGTGGAAAGAATAACTGTGGTTTAGCCAGGGTTGTAGAACCTGATTGTGTTGTAGGCGATGAGCTACTGTTTGAACGTCCAGGTGATGCAATATTCTGTTCTTTGTTAACACAACGCAAACGAAGTTTATCTAAAGACCATCCAGACTTACCTGAGATACCATTAGCCATACCGTTACCTGGGCACCCCTTCCAACTACTCCATCGCCCTGTTGCGTTTGCACCTGCAGACTTTACTACTGATGTGCCAGCCAATTGTCCGTTTGCATTACGTGACAAACATTGCACAGCTAATTTTTGTATTACATTATTTCTCTTTGTGGCACTGACACTATAAACCCATTTGTTTGTTGGGCAATATGCCAACCCGACGGTTCGTGCAGGAACTGGCGAACCAGCTCGTGTGTACGATGTCCAGCTATGCGAATGAGGAACCCAGTTGCCATTTGCTTTGTTTAGCTTGGTACAACGTATTCTAATTTTATCAATTACATCACCATACTTAACCTTAAACCCTGTCATTCGTTTATCTGTTGAGCATGATTTGCTGTATGAATTTGAACCAGCACTACCACCGACATACCCGGAATATGAGGCATAAGCATTAAAACCAACTACTGTCAGGCTTGCTATCGATATAATTTTCGGCAACGAATGAAATTTAAGTTTCATTATAATCTCCTTAAGTAGATTCATGTGCTTAAGAAGAATTTTAGAGGGGCTTCTGAATATGAGGTATCCCGTATTTTTGGTATAATTACAGCGTTAAATTTACACCAGGCTCAGTATCTTGCGTCCCTTCGTATTGCAATACGATTTCACAACGCGCATGGATCTTAAATAGTTCAACTTTTGCCATCACTCTTGTTTCAATATTTGTTCCACCTATCGAAATTTTTGGATTCTTAAAAGTACAGCATCCATCACCGTAAGTAATAATTTCTGCACGTTTTGCTTTCCAGTTATTTTTTAATACCTGATTTTCGAATAAGTGCACTGTCTGTTCGGCGGGTAACCAAAATATTTTTAAATCAATAACCGCTGCAACAGCTAACCTGTCTTCATAAACCGGAAGAAAGCAAAGATTACGTGTTATAATATTACCTGAGCGACATGTATAAACCTTGAGTCTGGCGCTATCAGAATCCACAATGCCAGTTATGCGATCATCAATCTCAACCGAGATCCATGTGTCTTACCACTCATGAACAATCACTGGGTATACCTGATTCTAAATATATAGTTCAACACTACCACGTTGCATTCCAAAATCTTCACCTACAATAGTCATATAACCACCAGGGACAACTGTATCTGGTAAAACACGTTGTATTGCTAAACGACTTCGATTATTGACTGACAATTTCTTTTTCTTGCTTATATATTGTCTGAGTGTATTTTTTCCTGATCTTATTAGTTTATTTTGTTTAATTTACTGATTTTTATTATACGGGGTTTTACCCTGTTATTTTTAATGACAGATTTTTCAAGCTATTTTTTAGTAGCTGTTGTAATTTTTTATTGTGTTTAAGCGTTTCGACACATTTTAACTTCACTGACTTACTATATTTTTTCTATCCACCATTTTAACAATAGATTCTATAGATGATTGCATCTTTATAATTTTTTCTATATCCGTGCATTCATTTTTCCCCAGGCAGTTCCTGATGATAAAATCAGTCCCAAAATAAGAACATTAATATTTTCAACATCGTAATCTCCTTTAAGCAATTTATAATTACACTTACTTAACTTTTATACTACGTGTTTTGCTGCGGGCAAAAATATCACCTGTATTATCAATTGCTTCCACACTCCATTTGAGTGAGCTATTTTCATTAGTAAATATCCATTCTGGTGCCATGTAACTTTCCTGACCAGCAGGTACAATTGCTGATGAAATAATTTTATTATCTGCTTTAATAACCAATCGATAAAACTTCACATCTTTTACACCGATCCAGCTAAACTCATGTGATTTACCACTTGATATGCTTTGTTCATTCTGAGGAAGCATCAGTTGCAGGTTGTTCTGGATTGCCAGTTCACGTATTTTATTCAATTTTTCATGTGGCCCGACGTAATAACGTAGAACAGGCATTGGAAAACCGGCAACACCACCACTTACAACTGTGCCCGCTCCGGTATTTGAGTTTCCTTCTTTATCTCGTGTTGCTTCAATACGTAAAAGAATTTTATACATACCATCAACTCTGTGTGGAATTTTTGATACATCAGGGCCAGGTATAACAACTTTACCGGTTGGGTTAACAAATATATCAAAATTACTTAATACCGTATAACGTCGTTGCAAGCCTCGCTTTTCAATGGGTAAGCTGGCTTCAGTTAATAGATCTGAAACTGTTGGTTCAGGTTCTCCAGGCAGCTTAACTTCCCAGCGACCCTTTAATCGGCCTGTTCCATTATATAAAACTGTTGCAGCAAAACCGGATGGCGTTTTGTTACGTTCGACAAGATACACCGGATCTTTTACACCTTTATCTTCAGTAAAACCTACCTGAACATCAAGTAATGAAAGTGGTGTACGCGCCCCTCCTCCTGCAAGGCGACAGGTAACAGTGACGTAACGGTCACCTGAATCACCGCCAGTAAAGTGACGCACATAGAAAAAGTCTGAGTTTGCTCCTTTAATTGCTGCTTGGAAAGCACGGCGTACGACAGACGGTGGAATTGACATAATATCCGTCAGGTTAGTAAATGAACCTGCAGTGCTTTTTTGTGAACGATCAATTTTAACCGGTAAATGCCCGAAAATAGTTCCTGATACACAGGGGTTGGTAGCTGACACACCTGTCGCAGTAACTTCTCCACACCAGAAAGCATCTTGAGCCACTTCATTGGTGTCTAAATCCTGGAATGTTAAAAAGATGGTGCTTGCACCATTATGTCTGACATTGACACCGGATGGATTAACACCTGTTACAGCAAAACTTTGAGTGCTTGAGATTATTCCAAGCAAAATCAGTAAATATTTTTTATACGCGATCATTTTAAACCTCTTTAGAATAAGCTGATGCTTAAGCCAGCATTAATAGTCCAGTCATGCGAATTTGTTTCTGAAATAAAAACATTATCTTTGCTTCTATTATTTTGCATTGTGTAGTTAATAAATAACTGTCCAGGCAATTTCTTACTGGCGAATCCGGGTATTTCAAACTGCCAACTTAGCTGGGCATTACCGGAATACCCATCACGGGTTGCATTGTTTGCAGAATCATAGTTATTTGCTTCGCTATAATTTGTTGTGAACTGTAATTTATCTGTAATATTCCAGTTCATTCCAAATGAGTAAGTATTATCAAATGTTGTTAGAATGTTTTCTTTATCATAAGCTTCAACCTTTCCAAATCCGATCGTGGTATTAAAATTAGAAGTAAACTGATAACTTACATCAATCGATTTATTAGTATTTTTAAAATCTGCTTCAGCACGACCTGTTTGTCGGTTATCCTGTTCTGAAACCGACTGAGACAAACCAAAGCTGAGTTTTTCTGTATTCCAACTTAACCGAATGTTATTACTTTCATTCACTTGATCTGGTATATGTGAATCCGGATCAAATGTTATTGGTAAGTTAGCACCATATTGGTGTGTTCTATTAAACTGTAAATCCAGGTTTGGAATCCAGTTATTTTCTTCCCCATTACTACTAAAAATTTGCTTAAATGGTATGCTTAAAGAGATATCATCTGTATCAGTTTTCGTCTTAAGTATTGTTGCAAGATCTTCAATATTATCCTGATTACGCGTATTGCTATATTGTACTGATATCTGAGCCAACTGTATTGCCAGTGAGGCAATATCTGTCTGGGTATCTGCGCTAGCAAATGCAGCGAGGCTTTTATATAAAGGATCGACTCTCTCATGACTGATTGTTGCAGTCATGCTGTATGAGTTACCACTTTCATCTGCCTCCGTTCTGAATATCTCATAACTCATCTCTGCATGACGAGCTGAATCCGTTTGTTCCTCAACTGCAACTACATCATCCCCTTGAAATAGAAACGGATCTTCAGGGTTAGTATAACGGCTTGAGGCATAAGTAAACTCTCCTCTTAAACTACCTTTCTCATTTGCAGCTAAAAGTTTTATTCCATAACCAGAACTTATTTCAGCATCTGGTATTTCTCCTGAGTCAAAATTAGTAAGTGGAAGTAATGATGCATCGAGGTATGTCAGCTCCATCCGGAGGCGCCCAGGTTGTTGATTGTCAAAGTCGTATCCAACAGATGCAGCTGAAACATAATGATTACTATTATCGGTTAATCCGCTGATATTTGAATAACCAACAACACTTGTTCCATTCATTTTTATAATAGCAATGTCAAGTGATTCTGATTTACCGAGTTTTCCGTTGTAACTGATACCTCTACTTCCGAAACCACTTATCAGAAAACGGTTATTACCAAAACTTATGTGTCCAATTGAAAGCTTATTACTACCTTTATTTATTTCTACAAGATAATCACTCAAATCAAGCTTAGGTGCCTCATTACCTTTTTCTCCATGACGCAATGCCTCTTCATCTTTAGATACACCAACAAGATTAAAACTTGTTTGCATATTAAGGTCGTCATTACTTGAATTAGAGTTTAGAGAGATATTTGTTGTCATCTCTGTTTGTTTTTGCTCCTCTTCAGGTGGTGCTATCGAATCACCGTTATAGCCATTTTCAATCTCTGAACGAATACTTACGTTAACAGATGGTGTTACTTCAGATTCTTTAAAACCTAATGCGGTTTTTACTTGTAACGGATACTCATTAAGCTTTTCCCATTTTCCATCTGCATTAATTTTGTAAATAACCAGGCTGGTTGTACCTGTCGGTAGTGGAATAATAGAATTATTATATCTATACACTCCGGGTTTATTTTCAACAAACAATGCTGTCACATCTGTTTTATTAACTATAAAACGGATCCCAGGATCATCAATTCTGTCACCCTTGTTTATTTTTACAGTAATCGTATCACTAGAAGATAGCCAACTGTTTTCTCCAACATTAGTTTCAATAACATTAAATGCCATTGCATTTGATGAAGCAAATACTGTTGACATCATTGCCGCTATTGGCAACAACCTGAATAATTTTGATTCTCTTAGTGTTCGCATAGCAAATCTCAAATGATTAATAATTAATTAGCTAACTGTAATAATGAATCCTCCTAAAACATATCCCATGAATATGGTATCTTGTAATGCTGACAAAAAAATCCGCATTTAAAAATGCGGGTTGAAAAGCCATTGGGATGACAAGAAGGAGTAATAATAAATTTAAATATCAAATGCATCCGTTGCGCTTTTACCTGTTGGCCCATCAAGGACAATGCTTTTAATCGTTACAGTTTTAGATTTATTTGCCGGCACATTTACTATAATTATATAATTAAGATCATTTATTCCGTATTTTGGTTTCTTGAACCAGGTATAACTTCCATGCAAATTAACTTTTTTAACTTTCCAACCTGGCTTAAGCTTTTTGCTGTAAAACATATAAATTGTGTTGTTCGGCTAAATGGAACTTTAGCTCAATTATATTTTCACCTACGATCTTACCTACAGGCATATACACACCAAAAACCCACTTTTATGTAATTTACCATTCACATAAGAATCAAATATATTTCTACTGGGGTTAAATTTAAGCCCATTTTCTTTGGCCTTAGACCATGCTGAAATACCGCTAATCGTGTATTCCTTTGCATTCGATTGAAGGGCTGTCAACATTAGAACCAAACTTAATTCGATAATTTCAAACCACGTTACATGATGCTCCATTACTATATCTCCCATTAACTTAATAGTCCTAATTGCATTGCTTCAAAGGCTGCCTCACCTCGCGAATGGACTGATAACTTTTTATATATATTTTTAATATGGGTTGTTACTGTATGTGTAGACATAATTAAAACCTGAGCTATTTCATTATATGAAAGACCTTTTGCAATCAGTTGAATAACATCCTTCTCCCGTCGTGTAAGTTTTGGTGTACCACTCAGTTCAGATTCATTAGCTTCCTTTTCATTGCAAGCCGATTTAATTACTGCCTGAATTTGAACCCCATCATCAGTTTTATGACTTATCTTTATCGTTAATACTTCATTATTATCACTTTCATTCAAATAACCTTCTATTTTCTTAACTATCTGTTCTGCCAATACTTGATGGTTAATATCACCATCTTGCTGCGAAATAATTTTTAATGCTTGCATTTTTGATCTCCCTCAATCAACCCCTATGTTGAGAGAAAGTGTATAAGCAGGAAGGCATTCTGAGAATCAGGCTGATGAGCTAGTACTTTTAGGTTAATTCTGGCCTGAGTAATAAGATAGGCGTAGGAGCAGGATGGCAAATAATACTTACAGATTTAGTTTAATATCACTTGTATCAGACCTTAATAATTGTAATGAAGATAAGGCATCATTATAGCGTTGCTCTTTAATAATATTCTGTAGCTCATACACTCTTTCATTCAATCTGTTAAGCTTGAAATATGCAACAAGGCCAAGAATGCTGTGCGCACACTCTCTTGACCTCTCAAGATCCTGATTCTGTAACAGACTTTCAAGCTGTGTATAAAACTGTTCCAGCTCTGAAAAGAGTTTGTCCTGCATATCTGATGGTACATCAAGCTCTATTGTCTTATTTTTGTCTTTTGTTAATGAACCTTCACTTATATTGTGTATAAGATAGTGTTCAAGCATCGAGGCAAGTTTATTTTCGTCAATTGGTTTAAACATACAATCAGTAAAACCCTGTTTAATCAGCTTATCATCTTCATTAGCAAAAACATCAGCTGATATAGCGATAACAGGGATTGTTTCCAGATGGGAATCAAGTGACCGTATGGTCTTAGTGGCATCGATACCATCAATCTCAGGCATATGCAGATCCATTAGGATAATATCAAATGTTTTCTGTTTGCAGGCATTAATTGCCTGTTTCCCATTACCAACACATTCAACATCAAGACCATAATTCTCCAACAGACCTTTTATGTATTTAACATTAAATTCATTATCTTCAGCAACCAGAACATTATAACCTTTAAACTGTTGCTTACCTGGTGTTTCTGAAATTTTGCCAGCTTCAAAATTATTTACAAACAAAGATGAAAGTGTACTAAACCTTACCGGCTTGTCGATTATTACAATATTATTATCAGGCAAGATTAAATTATCTGGCTCAGAGTCTGCCGCCAAAATAATTAATTCACCTTTATGATATTTACGCAATTGTATATAAACATCCTCAAAAAATAAATTCAATGGAAAGCTTGGTGGTAGAGAGACAATAATGACATTCCTCGAAGCATCGTCCTGGCTTGTCACCTGCAATACTTCAAACAAGCGCTCACTCCTGTCAACGGTAAAAACAGTTGCTCCCATATGTAACAGATTATTTCTAATTGCACGTCTTGAAAAGGTGTTTCCATCAAGCACGTAGAACTGCTTATGACTGTTCACCGAACCATAATCATGCAACATGACAAACTCTAGTGGCAGAGTAAAGTAAAATTCACTACCCACTCCTTCCTCAGAAGTAAAGTCTATTTCTCCACCCATTAGTGATACAAGACGCTGGCAAATAACTAAGCCAAGCCCGGTACCTGTATACCGTTTACTTGTTTTTTGATTTTCCTGATAAAATGGTGAAAATAACTTCTCCTTTGCTTTTTTGTTTATCCCACAGCCAGTATCTTTAACGACAAAACGTATAATTTCACGGTCTGTATTTTCAACGCTTACATGAACAACAACCGATCCTGCCACAGTAAATTTAACGGCATTATTCACAAGGTTTGTTAATATCTGAGTAAGTCTGTCTGAATCACCTATTACAACATCAGGTACATTAGCATCCACAAGAAGAACCAATTCCAGCTCTTTTCCTTTTGTAGTTGGGCTCATCATGGTAATAACATTATCTAAACAATCACGTAATCTAAATTCATCTGCAATAATCTTGAGTTTTCCTGACTCAAGTTTAGAAAAACTTAAAACATCATCAATAACAGTTAATAATTGTTTTGCCGCACTCACAATTGTTTTTGAGTAATCGGTTTGTTTTTCATTTAAATCTGTTTTACCAAGTTGATGGGAAAAACCAATAATTGCATTAAGTGGTGTACGTATTTCGTGACTCATATTGGCAAGAAACTCGGATTTTGCATCTTTTGCCTGCATCGCATCATTTCGCGCCTGGTCCAGCTCCGTATTTTTCGATTTTAAGACTTCGACAGTTTTTTCCAGCTCAGAAGTTGCATCCTGAACTTCCTGTTCCAACTTAAGTTTCGCCAATGAAATGGTATCAGTCATTTCATTAATACCATGTTGCAACTTGCCAAGGTCACCACCACATTTATTATCAACTCGCCTGGATAGATCACCATGTCTTACTGCCGTTACCACGTTAATAACGTCACGAACGGGGCTAACTAGTGTATTCCCAATTAACATAGCCAGCGCAATGCTAGCCATTACACCTGCCAGTATAAAGAGCAGCGTTTTGTTCTGAATAGATCTTTTACGAATAACATACGACTCATCAGATACATATACCTCAATTGTTCCTAGCAATAATTTTTCATCATTCTCTACAACACTTAGACTTTCATCCAGCGCCAGGTCACTATTATCCAATGCTGTTGACACAATATCGGCCAGATATTGCCTTACATTTCCCTTACCCTTAGTCTCATATCCTCCACGTTTAAATACCAGCTTACCGGTTTCATCTAAAACTCTAATACCAATAACATCTTTTTGTGTCATTGCGGCATCTACCAATATCTGTAGCTGTTCCTGATTACGGGTTGCAACAGCGTATTCACTAGCGGTTGCAAGATTAGAAGATATCAAATTACCGCGCTCGGTTAATTCATTGATCAGGTCATAATTTCTTTCTTTATTTATGTAGACACCAAAAAGAATAGAAAATACCACGACTGGTAATATTGCAATAAACAATATCCTGAAATAGATTCCCCAATTATTTACCCTAATCATCAGAGCCTCCCCGCTCTATCTGAATCAGTTTTAACCTGGCTTTATCTGCAGTTAGCTTTTCAAGCCGTAATATTCTTCTCACACGTTCATTAACAGAAACTGTAAAATAGACAGGATACTGTTGCTGATTAAGTACTTTTCTTTCTAAATGATTTTTTAGAAGTTCGGCAGACTGCTTGCCGATTTGTATTGGCGTTGAATATACCGATGCCACAGCGCCTGCACGAGTAAATCCGGAAGAATAGCCAATGACTGGAATATTCTTTTTATATGCCATGTAAAGTAAAAATTTGACGGTATGCTTGTTCAGAACGGAATTATCGTATTTTGCAATAAATATATTTGCATCATCAAGTGCAGCATCTAATGCATCGATTGGTTTATTGTAATCAGATAATTTCTGAAGATTTAGACTGATGCCAGAATTGGCAGCCAGCTGGTTTACTTTATTAGTTTCTTCTTCAGATACAGCACTGACTGCCATACCCGCTTTGACATTGCCAGCCAACAATAGCTTTGCAAGATTAAATTTACGCTCAAGAGGTTGAGTAAGAAATATGGCAGAATAATTTTCTGGCAAACTGGTTTTATAACTGTTAACAAGAAAATCAAAGGATGATTTTGGTATTAGTGTAAATAAAACTGGGGAGTCAGGTTTTGTTTCGAGTACAGCTTTTGCAGATTTTACTCCTACACTGACAATATAATCCAGCTTCTGAGTACTTATATCCCTTATTGAATCCTGATCATCTGAATAGACATAGTTGAACTGTGTTTTTTTGAGTGACTCAGATTTAAACGTATCAACTAATGTAGAAACAGACTCCTCATGCATAGTAGAGGATTGGTTTAGAATAATCGTAATATTGAATGATTTTTCATCAGAAAATACTTGTGACGATATGCTTACCAGTAAAAGTAAGGCCGCTGTAAAACTTAAAAATGTCCTTTTAGTTCTATGCATACCCTTTATATTACGAGATTAAACCTTATCATCATCCCTCTACCAACAACCTGTTCAAGTCGGTTTTCACTATAACTCTCTAGAACATTCTGCGCAGACAATACTAATTTTGCATCTGAGCCCGATATTTTAAATTTGCTTGCAATGTTAAGATCCAAACGCTTATAACCGGGAACACTATCGGACAATATCCATCTCGTTTTATCAACACGCGAATAAAATGCACCTAGTTCAATATTTCTATTCAGATTCTTACTTAAGGTAAACCCATACACTTTTTCTGGCATAGTATCCGAAAAATCAGAAAAAGTTGTACGAGTGATATTGCTAGCTATCAACCCCCGGGTTTTAGCTTTAGTATAATGCGCTGCAATAAACCAGTTATGTGGTACGGTGTACTTAAATTGCAACTCAATCCCTTCTACGGAATAAGAACCACCATTGATATTAACATAAGCACCATTTCCGGCATCTTCAGGATAACTTGCATCGTTCACAACGACTCTAAAATCGTCGTATTGATCTCTAAATAATCTCCAGTCAAAAGAGAAGTTAGAATATGGATAATTAATTAAATGAGCAATATCAACCGTTCTTACACGCTCAGGAATATCATACCCCTGATTATCGAGAACCGTTCCAAAGATAGTGTTGTCATTTTCATAGCGTGCCACGAGACGATAACCAGCAGAATATACTGAACGGGCACGAAAAGATTCTGCCAAACCAAAACGAAATGTATGATTGTCACTATGATGATAGTTAAATGCTAAACGTTTTGAATATTCTTCATCACGGTGTTCAATTTTTTCAATAAGTATACCTGCATTAACAACAAAGTTATTTTGCAGATGCCATTCAACATTTGAAAACAACTGTCTGTAAGCACCTGCAGCCCCGCCCTTATTTCCAAACAGGTGAGCACTTGTAATTTTGTCGTATATTAACGCTCCACCTACAACCAGTCTTAGAATATCCGCATTGTAACTTTGATGAATATCAAGACCATATCTGCGTGCTTTTGCGTGTCTATAAGCATAGATAATTTCCTGATCCGGTCGCCCTTTAAAAAATACCGGTACAAGAGCAGGATTTATACCATACAATTTTGATATCAGCCCAAGACTATAAAGATCGTCTGAACTCTCATACATATGGTAGGCTTTTAGAGTAAACGTGTTATCAGCATCAGTCTTATGATCCCATTTGAGATACTGAATATTACTATCTATATTTGCTTCACGATGACGCGCAGAATTATCCTGGCTCCCCATATAACCATCAGTAATACTTAATAAAATATTTACTTCATCCTTAACGGTAGGATTGATATTAGATTTATATACTAGTTTTTCATGCTTACTACTATCATTTCGTGTCTCAAAGCCTGTATTACTTTTAGACGTTAATGATACTGAGTGACTACCATTTTCAGAACGAAAACCGTATTTATAATTATATTGCTTAAGATCCTGCTCACCATAAGTAACCTCATAGTGATGCCCTTCAGTTTCAAAGGGTTTACGAGTGACAATATTAATAGCACCATCAAAAGCATTGGATCCATATACAGCTGTACTGGTACCCCTCATTACTTCAATATAATCAATATCATTTATTTCGACGGGTATCTGTAACCAGGTAACCGAATTCACTATTGGGGATTTTAAGGGAAGCCCATCAAGTAAAATTTCTAACTTCCTGGCAAACGTATTAGACGCACCATGGCCAAATACACCATAGTTAGTACCATCGTACTGCACTACTCTGAACCCTGGCACCATCCTGAATAGTTCCGGTATTTCAGTTACACCCGCCGCATCAATCATTTCACGTGTAATAATGG
>Ga0316207_10003060_pt1 | contig 16030 bp, 7 predicted proteins | sample 6weekpyrite_MG_FD_204943 | JGI IMG/M metagenome (GOLD analysis project Ga0316207, IMG submission 204943) | Microbial mat bacterial communities from mineral coupon in-situ incubated in ocean water Damariscotta River, Maine, United States -... | ecosystem: Environmental > Aquatic > Marine >... | reverse complement strand
AACTATCCTGTCGTTATAAGTGTCTGATATCCATACGTAGTTTTCGTAAACTTCTACACCTTCTAGTCTATCGAAAGCTTTTCCATCGGCGCTTGTTAGTTGATGTAACTCATCTCCGTTTGAGTTGAATATTCGTAGTGCATTATTATGTTGATCGGCAATATATAACTTACCGTCATTACCGATGGCAAGGTATTTAGGTTCGTTGAACGGTTTGCTTGGGACTTGAATGGATGAGCGAGGCGTTAACGTTGCATCGAGTATTTGCACTCGATTATTTCCAGGGTCACCAATGTAAATTTTTCCTTGAAAGTATTCTAGATCGTGAACACGGTTGAATTTACCGAGAGTTGATCCGTAACCGCCTATGGATTTAATTAACTTTCCATTATGAAATTTCTGGATTAGATTATTGCCGGCATTAGCAACGTATATATTATTATTGTCATCACTACTTACACCTTCGGGACTTAACATATCTTCATTAAGTTCAAGGACCAATTTGCCGGTAAGATTGTTTAGGGAATATATGGCAATACGATCATTACCACTATCGGCAACTAGCATATGTCTGTTGTTGTCAAATTCGACATCGTGTGGTGAGCTGAGTTGATCTTTGCCTATACTTGCCACAATTTCCAATGAATTGGGATCGAGCACTTTGACGAGGTCGTGGTTCATGTCTGAAACAAATAAATACTTTTTGTCAGGCCCTAGAGAAAGATCATGAGGATGAGAAAAATTGGGCTTGCTGCTTTTTATAAAGACAAGCTTTGCACCGAGGACTTGAGAAGAGAGTATAAGTAGCGCAGAGGTGAGTATCAAATGTTTGAACATTGGAAATACCTGAATAATTTATAGGTTGATAAACGTTAACATTGAATGTTAAGTATTGGTTAGGAATATTATTTATATACTTTCCTCGCGTAAATGAACATTTACCATCAAATTTTTAGGCGTAACGGTAAAAGCAAAGTAGTCTTTCACTTTTTTGTTCGTATTGCTTTTGCTAAATACAAATTGTTTAAATAATGAAATTAAAGCATATTTCATTTCGACAAATGATAGCTGCATACCAGGGCAGAGCCTGGCTCCTCCGCCAAAATGCATTAACTCTTTTGCATGTTTCTTTTTACTCTCATCCGACATATTGATCCAGCGTTCTGGTTTGAAATTTTCAGGCTCAACAAATTTAGTTTCATCGTGCCCTGTTTGCGAAAGTAACATAATTAACATTGTACCAGCGGGAATTTGATACCCTGCAATATTTTCTGCTGAAATATTCTCTAAATAGAGAAATGGTGCCACGGGCATTAAGCGCATGGCCTCTTGAATGACAGCTGTTAAGAATGGGAAGTCATCTAATGAATTAGGATCTGTTAAATCCGTTTTTGACAGATTTTCACTGATTTCTGAATGAATTTTCTCCTGGTATTTAGGATATTCGGTGAGATAGTGAATAATCCAGCTCAAGGTATTAGCCGTTGTATCTTCGCCGGCTAGCAATAAGGTAAGTATATTCGATATTAACTGTTCTTGGGTGAAACTGTTTCCTTCTTCATCTCTGGCTAAAATCATTGCTTCCAGAATATTAGCAGGCGCTTGGCCATGGCTAATTTTTTTCTCAGCAGCTTGTATAAACTCTTCACTTTGTTGCTTGATAAACGCTATGGATTGATCGAGTTGTTTGTCTTTAGCTAGTTTGAAATATCGCCAGTAAGGAAACGGTGCCTTGATACGTTCACTAAGCATGGGGAACACAATATTAATCATTTTCTGCAGTTCTGAATCATCATTGTTTAAGCTGTTGACCTCATAACCAAAAGCCAAACTACTTGTAATATCTACGGTGTAACGTTGTAGTAAAGCCTGTAAATCAACACCTTCTTGATCAATTGCTAATTTAGACATAACTGCACAAAGACGTTCGGTTGTTTCGGTAACAATTGGGTAGTATTGTTTAATCTGACTACTTTTAAATGCCTGGTTCATCATTTGACGTTGAATTTTCCATTGTTCACCTTCTGATGAGAATACACCGTTGATTCCCAATTCAGAAAATACCGCTTGCATGGAAGATATGCGTCTGAATTTGTCCGGACGATTTTTTAAAATTGACCTGATAATTTCAGGGTCGGACAAAACGATAACCGGTTTGTGGGCGAAAGAGAGGCGAAAAATCGAGCCATATTCTTTAGCATGTTTTTTGACATATTGATGGAAGTGTTTAAATTGAATTTCTGATAGGTTACCTGTTATTAAACTACCTTTGGGGCCAGGTATTGCCTTCATTGGCTGTAAATCATTCGCAATTGTTAGTTCTACTGACACTTTAAATATCCTTATTTAAATATCATGAGTATGGAATAGAAATTATAACCTATTCAGGTGTAACTGAATATAATACGAAGTTTTAGATTTATTTGTTGATAAAAAACTGTGGTTTCTTCTTGAACTAATATAAATCTCTGACTAAGATTAGCGTATAAAAGCGATAAGAACGATAAAAACAATAATAAATATTATAAATGTAGGAATGCGCTGATACTGTATGTGGGGAAGGTAAATCATGTCTGGCACACCAATGTGATTCTTCTAAATTACTAGCGTAAACAAAAATGAGGGGCAAGGACTGTTTTTGCCGTTCCGTGACGCGTGCGTAAAAACGCACCGAACGATACGTGTTTGCTTGCGTTTTTTCAATCTCAAAATATATTAATCGTTTTGCCTGTTAATTCAGGCAGTTCGTTTTTTTAGATTAATATTTGAGGCAATGAGTAAGCCTTGACGTTTTAAAAAAATTAAGATACGCAGCTTTTTTTATGTAAACAACAGTTGAATAACACATTTCTAAAATGAACAATGTGATGTTTGTTTATTTTTGGATAAAAGTGATTGTTCGCTCGAGTTTAAAATAATATGGCAGCGAATCATTTTGCATAAATTATTTAAAACGATGATTTACGTATTAATATCGGAATATAAGAATTCGAAAATAATTTAATATTTTTGGATCCATCAGTCTCCCTATCATAAATTTTGTCAGCTTATGCTAAGCACATAAGTGACTTTACTATGGGTAAGTCAATACTTTTTTATTTTGACAAATGTGAGGGATTATACATGGATAAGATAATCTATAGGGTTAAATCATTTCACGTAGTGATAAAAACTAACGTGATATTGTTTATTAGTATTTTGGTATTCGCGTGTGCGGAACAGTTACCTGAACAATCTGTTGATGCATCAAAATTAGAGAAATCATTGGGTAACGAGTTAATTGCCAACGCTATTTGGGATAAAGAAACATTGAGTATTAGCCTGGAAGGTATAGTTTTACCGGGGGGTGGGCAGGTTAATGTCTATGACGATCAGGAGCTTAATATATTTCTTGGTGTGGCTGATGTTCAATTAGATGGAAGTTGGAAATTAGAAATTTATCCATCTGATTTTAGTTCAATACCCTGTGATATTTTTGTAACATCGGAAAACTCAAGTCAAAAAATATTGATTTCAAATGCGCCTGAGGAATGTAGCCCCATAATCTCGTCGATTCAGTCGCGTGTTGTTATCGCAGCAAGTAATCCTCCCGATGGTACGATTGAATCTCCCCCTGAGTCTAGCATTGATGTTGTAAAAGGGAATTCTCTGACCTTCGATGCGAGTGCCATTGATCCTGATGGAGATACCAATTTTACTTTTATGTGGGATTTTGGTTCGTATGCTTTAAGAAAAGTCGGACAAAGAATAACAGTCACTTTTAATCAAATTGATACGGTGAATGTCTCCTTATTTGTTAGAGATAGTACGGGTACCTGGGATCCAACGAGAGATACGATTACGATCAATGTTATAGAATCAGGTGGAGGAGCAGGCAGCGGTGGTGTCGTTAGCCCCAATGGTACAATATCTCGCCCCTCTTCAGACAGAAATATTAATGTTGGTGACTCTGTAAGATTTGCGGGAAGTGGTACAGACCCACAGGATCGTCAACTTAGCTATGCGTGGAATTTTGGCGCCAGTGGCATTGCTTCCAGTTCAAGGAAAAGTCCTGGACGATTGACCTTCGATAAGGCAGGCGTTTTCGATGTGCGGTTGACAGTTACTAATGACTTGGGTGTAGCTGACTCAACTCCAGATTCCGTTAGAATAAATGTTGCGGCAGTAAACACAGTAAATTCTGCGCCAGAAGGACTCATTGTTTCTCCTTCAAAAAGTGGCTTTTTTATTACAGTCGGTGATACGTTGACATTAATGGGTAGCGCTACAGGTTCAGATGATGAAGATATAACGTACACTTGGGACGTAGGTAATTATGGCCCTCCGCAAACTGGCCAAAATGTGGAAATGACATTTAATACGCTGGGTTCGGTTACTCTAAAATTATTTGTAACAAATAAGAAAGATGAAACTGATCCTACACCCGCAACGATTACTTTTGACGTGGTTCAAATCGTGGCGGCATCAAATAGTGCGCCTTTTTCTGAGATTGTTGCTCCGACATTGGATCAAACAATCAATGCCGGCCAAGCTGTATTTTTTAGTGGCAACGCATTGGATCCTGACGGTGATATGCCATTACATTTTTTATGGGACTTTGATGGCGCGCTACCTTTCAGTACAGCGCAAACACCGGGTGCTGTAATTTTTACTACGCCAGGCGTGTATCGTGTCACGATGCGAAGTATTGATAGTTTAGGGCAAGCAGATCCAACGCCGGATTCTCGTGTTATTACAGTGAATGGCATTTCTACCTCACCACCAGATAGTTTCATTAATTCCCCGGCAAATGATTTAACGATTAATGTGGGAAGTTCGGTTAATTTTTCAGGTTCAGCAACTGATCCTGACCAGAATATGCCTTTCAGTTATGAATGGGATTTCGCTGGGGTTGCACCTAATCAAGCAGTAGCAACACCCGGCGCGATAACATTTGATAATGCTGGGGTTTATACCATTAGTTTACGCACCACAGATGCGAGTGGTGCAAAAGATCCGACACCCGCTACGGTGACAATAACAGTAACGAGTATTACCTCATTTAATGAACCACCTGACAGCACCATTATTTCGCCTTCATTAGATATGGAAGTGTATGAAGGTGATAGCTTGGAATTTTTAGGAACGGGTGTCGATCCAAATGGGGATTCGTTACGTTATTTCTGGGATTTTGATTCAGCAAGATCAAATGTACGGCAGATCAATCCAGGTTTTGTTCTTTTTTCAACGGAAGGTGTTTATGATATCACGCTTACTACAACGGATAGTGGTGGGCTGTCAGATCCTACGCCTGCAAAAGTACGTATAACTGTGAAAGCGCCCCCAAGTAATGTTGCGCCTAATGGTACGATTACTTCACCGAATATTAATCGTAATATTAAAGTCGGTGATTCTATTATGTTTGCTGGTTTTGGTTCAGATCCTGATGGTAATACGCCACTCAGTTTATTGTGGAATTTTGATGGTGCCGTGCCAAATTTGAGGACCGATTCACCAGGAACCATTCGATTTACCAATCCCGGTGTGTACCGGGTACGACTAAGCGTTACAGATTCGAGTGGTCTTACAGATCCAACTCCAGCTGAGCGTGTCATTGTTGTAGATGCGATTAATCGACCTAATGGCAATTTAGCACCCAATGGTGTGATTATGACGCCAGCAGAAAATACGCAAGTTACTATTGGCCAATCATTAGGTTTTGCAGGAGCGGGTATTGATCCTGATGGTGATTTACCATTAACCTATCGTTGGAATTTTGATGGAGTTATCCCTAACTCTATTGCACAAAACCCGGGTTTGGTGACGTTCACCCAGATCGGAACTTATCGAATTGTGCTTTCTACAACAGATGCACAGGGTTCTGCAGATCCAACTCCCGCAGAGCGATTGATAACAGTGGTTGGCAACGCCACTACAAATGTTTCTCCAAGCGCGACAATTGTATTTCCGAGAGGAAATCAAAGTATTGCGGTAGATGGTGTTGTTAACTTTTCTGGTACAGGATCTGATCCCAATGGTAATACGCCGCTATCATTTTTGTGGGATTTTGATGGTGCGGTTCCCAATGTCGTTGGTCAAGAACCAGGAAATGTAACGTTTAAGAAAGCTGGCACTTATATTGTCACTTTAAATGCTATTGATAGTTTAGGTGCTGTGTCGACTAATCCGGCTTCGGTAACCATTGTTGTTGATGATTCAACTGGAGGAAATACTGGTGGTGGAAGTACCGGTGGAGGTGGTAGTACAGGAGGTAGTAATGCAAACTGGCAAATATTTTCCCCATCTAACGATGTATTGAATTTAAGTGTTGGTAGCACTTATACCTTTGAGGCTTCTCAGATGGGGGCAGATGGTCGCTTGAGTACGTTTAGTTTTTGGAATTTTGATGGCTATTTTCCCTTGAACTCAATAGGGAGAACAGTAACAAAAACCTTCAACAGGCCTGGTACGATTTCGGTAAAGTTTTATTCTAAAGCAGCAGCGGGTACTTTTGCGTCACCGGATACTAGAACGGTGATTATTCAGTAATCCATTATTGTTTTAGATGGCGGGCGACTCTTAGAGTCGCCTTTTTTTATAGTCGTTGATTTGTCGTCTTAATTGTGATGATTTGGGAGATAGAGAAGCATAAATTGAGAAATATGAAAATATTGCGATGCTGTTAATATTAAATGTGTCTATCAGTTGGCAGTTAAATATCAATATTGGCACGCTTGTAATGTGATCAATTTAACATCAATGAAGTTTTGAATTTAGTATTATTCTAAGCATGATAACGAATATGATTACAGGCTCCGTATATGCCATGCTTTCTCCCCAGCAATCATCTCGACACAAAGCTGATGCCAATGGTTATATGAGTGATGTTCGAGGAATTCAAATCACTCAGGAATTTGGTGAAGCTTTGGTTGAGCGGGCAGAACTTATCAGAGTAAAAGGTACTGACTTTGTGGCTGATGTTGAAGAGGCATCTACTTCTTATGAAGCCCCCAAGGGTAATATTGTTGATGCTTGGGCATAAATAGAAGAATATCTAAGACGTTTTTATATTATTTTTATCTAGTTTTGCTTTAAACACAATTGACCGATTATATTGTATTTAATCGGTCAATTAATATTTCAGAATGATGTAATAATAATTTACGGACGAGAATTAAATTGTTGTTGCGAATACCCTAAAATATCAAACGCGTCTTTGTCAGTAAGATTATTCACACCAAAGATGCCTGACATATTGGTTCCTGGTTGGCCAAATCGAGTTTTATGAACAAATTCCCAGGGATTTTCGTTAGCTGAAGATATTTGAAATATATCGAGTGCTTCACCGTTTCCACCTTGGTCAGCTGTTGGAGGCGTATCACCATTGGCGCCATGGCAAATGACACAATTGACATTTGTATCTACAGAACCGGTATATAGACCTTCTCCGTTTGCAGAGTCTGAGCCAATCACAATACCCGAATTTAATATATTAGAATCACTATTTATTATTCCGCCTTCTAATAAGAATTTCGTTAAATCCCATAATTCACGTTCACCCATTGCACTCGGGATTTGTGTTGTAGCAGTGCCAAATTGATGTTCGGTTCCAAATCCTGTTTTGATCCAATCATAGATATGTTGTTGAAGTGAAGTTTCATCGTTAGCAAAGGTGCTTGTGCGACGTAGCTCAATTTTATAAAGCAAGTTGTCAGCACCATTTGACGATGGGCTGCCTGTTTCAAAACCTATGCCTTTATAATCCCATGCGTGACAGCTTTTACAACGCCAGGAAGTTTCAACTTTCTTGGCTTCTGAGTAACTTTCGGGGAAGTCAGGTAAATTTGTACTACGACCGGTCCAGTAAGGATTGTAGTCTACAGGGGATTGTACTGTATCATCGGCAGCTTGCATTTCTTTCCACCATTTATCATACAAACGTCCACCACGAATAACATCTGCAGTTGCGTATGTATAAGTAGGATTCGGATTAGTTCCCGAATTTAGCGTTTTAGCATAAGCCAAAACGTTACTAGCCGAAATAAAATCCAAGCCGGTAAAGCCACTACTTGTAGGGAGCATATTGCTGCCTGGGTGACCATATCTGACTTTGTGTAAAAATTCTTGTGGATTTCCATTCGCAACAGCGCTCATATCTACCGTTGGAATTGAAATTCCATTAATACCATGACAACTTGCACAATTTCCCGGTGTCGTACTTTCATAAATGGTTTTACCTTGATCGACGGAACCACCAGTCATGTAGGTGTCATATGTAGTGACTAATTTGGGAACACCAAGATTTTCATCTGTAATGAATTCTACTAATAAGTTAATGTCTTTATCACTTAAAAATCTACCGAAATCATGATCTATGAGTTGGCTATTTGCCGATCCATTTTTAATGGCTTCGAATATATAAGCTTTATCTTTGCCTGTAGTATCTAGTGTTGGGATAAAACCCAAAATTCCAGAATAATGTTTGCCAGTAGTATCTCCATTATATCCATAAGCACCATCAACACCTTGGTAATCCCAACCATGACATTCTTTACAGCGCCAGGTGGAGGAATCTGAGACGATAGTTGAATCGGTTGTTCCTTCACTATTTATCCAGACTTGGTTGCGTGCGCTAGGTACATTTGAATCAATAATGCCATCGACATTCCACCATTTGTCATAAAGTCGACCTGCGCGTTTTATATCAGGCACTAGATCACTTTGAGCGTAAGCCAAAATATCGGCGACTGCATTAATTGTATTTATAGATGAATCGGTCGCTGCATATAAATTAGGCATGAAAGCAGATGCATCACTAAAGCGTGCTTTATGAATGAATTCCCAAGGGTTTTCTTGTGCTATGTTGTGAAGGAATGTATTGGGTAAAGTGGTAGGGTCTCCATCTTTAAAATCAATCCTTTTCCCATTAGCACCATGGCAGCTACTGTTATTACAAGATATTGTATTAGCTGTTTCATACAAGAATTTTCCGTTATTAGCATTAGCATCATTAGTTGCAAGCTTTGTATTATCATCGATAAAATTGAAGGATGATAAACCGGCACTAGCTTCATCGCGCATAGTCATGACAAATTTTGTTATTGCATAATATTCTGGATCTGTAAATAAACCATTGTTAAAGCCGTGATTAACATCTTCTTTTATAAAAGCATATACACTAGCAGCATCCAAGTATTTCATAGTAAAGTTGCTAGTGTTTACTATTCCGGGAAATCCAGTTGTATGTTTGCCCGAAGCATAAACTCCATCAGCACCTCGATAATCCCAGCCGTGACATTCTTTGCAACGCCAAGTACTAGAGCCGTTAATAGCTGTATTTGTAGCTGGCCAACGATTGTGTGTGGTAGTGGGTTCTGTTGAATTTGCGGCTCTTTTCCACCATTTATCGTAAAATCTACCGCCGTCAACCACAGCATCTCGCGTTATGCTGGCATAATAAGATGGATCAAAATTGCTATTGCCTGCATTTGTAGATTTAGCACCTGCAGCAACAAAAGCGCGTACATCCTGCGCATCGGTTACATTCATCCCAAAGGGCATAGATCCAGACGGTGCGCCGAAGCGAACTTTATGAAGAAATTCCTGAGGATTATCCTGAGCGACTTCTATAATTTTGCTTAGGCTAGTAGATGATGTAGCGGTATGACAACCACCAGAATCACAACTCCAGCTTGTAGGATTAGGAATAGGTACTTGTTGAAAGACTGATTCCCCCCTGTTGGCATCACCCAGTAAGGGGTCTGCGGTGTTAACTGAAGCAATTTCTACAATAAATTTCGTGAGATCATAAACATCGTTGGTATTAAGTTTGTTATTGGAAATGAAACTATGGGGAATATTTTGGATGGATCCGAAAGTTACTTTACCATTTTCGATCATGTTAAATACTTCAAGCGCATTTACATTGTTTAAACCTTTGATACCAGTATAGTGACTGCTGCCTTGATCGTATGCACCCTCATTGCCTTTGTAATCCCAGCCATGACATTCTTTACATTCCATTGTTGCCGTTTTTATTGCTGGGGATTTGAGCAATGACGGCATCCCAAATTGGATTGTTATCTATTGGTACAGCAACACTTTTTACCTTCCACCATTTATCATACAAACGGCCCCCACGTAATGCATCTGAGGCGTTATAAAGTGCGTTGTCGAATGCTTTTAATAGCGTTATTGTAAAAGCTTGTTTTGTATTTATAATTCCATCACTAACACTGACTTCGATTGAATAAATATTATCTTGGTTTGCATCACTCGGTGTAGTTTCATCTGGCAAGGTTTTAAAACTTAAATTGCCATTTACTGCATTAATGGTAAATAAATCAGCATCGACACCGGCAGTAATCGAATAATTTAATGTATCATTATTGGGATCATTTGCTACTAAAGTAGTGATAGCTGTGAATCCAATAGTCGCTGTAATAAAACTTGTGTTAACAAAGTAAGGCGCTTGGTTTGAGGGAGCTGCTAAGGTAATTTCTATGTCACGTATAACGGTAGAAGTATCATCACTAACGCTCACTTCAATATTAAAGATATTATTCCGATCTGCATCAATTGGAAAAGAAGCGTTAGGAGAAGTGATGAAGCTTAATTCCCCTGTAGTAGAATCTATACTAAATAAGCCGGCATCATCTCCACCATAGATATCAAAGATGAGAGAGTCACCTTCGGGATCGAGCGCTTTGAGTATGGCAACATTTGTTGATCCCTCAACGACATTTACATTTTTAAAATCAATAAATTCGGGCGCCCCATTTTCTGATTGATCTGCAGTATTTTCACTACTGCAGCCACCAAGCTGAAAGCCAGTCAAAATAAATGTAAGAAAAGTTAGGCTTTGTAGAGTTTTAAATTTCATATGCTTTCTATCACTATTATTTAAGCTTAAACCTAGCTTTTTGTTGAGCTTAAACTTGTTAATTTTGTTAACTCATAGAGTTAGTTAACCGCCAAGTTTATTATTTTGAGCTGAAGAAATTATGAAGAGATTGATTTTTTATTATTAATCTAAAAGATTGGTTATAAGGATGTATGTGAAGAGGGGATTGGTTTTTTACTTAATCGGATATTTAGAGAATATAAGTATATCACTCTGCTTTGTCAAAAATACCTGTGTATCGAGCAATAATTTTAACTCATTCTAATCGCTTAGTATCTCTTGTGTAAATAATATAAGTGACAGATGTCCCATTTTTTTCATTGTTTTTTATAATAACAATTATTTTTATTCTAATTGTTTAATATTATTTAATAATATAGTTATATCTGTGTTGATATTTTAGTACTTAAAAACAAATAGCTAAAAGAATCCTTATAAACAAAATAATAAATTATTAGAAATATTCTCGATTTTCATTAACGTTCCAAACAGTTTATCCAAACTAAAGGTCTATCAAATATATTCGTTATTAATTTTACTAAATTGGACTTCGCAATAAGCAAACTTGGTGAATGAAGAATTGTAATTTGGCGCTACTACCTAAGGAGTAGCATTTTAAACAACTTAGAGAATACATCTATTTATAGATAATTGAGAAGGAGTTATCTAATGGCAGATCCAGCAGAAAATTTTCCCTATGAAGAGGATGGTGCGGCGCATCAAAGTGATAACTTTTCTTATAATGGCCCAGCCGCTAATGACCCAGGTGAAGCGCATGTTGATCCGGTTAACGCGTTGGCAGCTGATGAATTTGGTATTACACCCGATCAGGTTCAATCTATTGGTGATGTCATGGGTAATATTGGTCCAGAAGGCATAAGTCCTGAACAAGCTGCGCAAGCTGCAGACATGATTCAAGACTTTGGTGGTTCAGCGTCACCAGAAGATGTCGTAGGTTTTGTCAATAAAATGGAAATGGAGCATGATCATGACGAGCATATGCCTCCTCCAGGTGAATATGATCCTAATATGCAAGGTGATATGGGGCCAGGTCCAATGGATCCAATGGCAGCTGGATCAGATGCTTATGATCTAGCGGCTGGTGGTGACATGCATTCTTCAGGTGTTGTGCCACCATCCGAAGGAGAATATGGGCCTGGTCCTGATTCAATGAATGATTTGGCTGCTGATCAATTTGGTATTACACCTGATCAAGCGCAGTCCATTGGTGAAGCAATGGGAGATATTGGTCCTGAAGGTATTAGCCCAGAGCAAGCTGCGAAAGCTGCAGATATGATTCATGATTTTGGTGGTTCAGCGTCACCAGAAGATGTCGCAGGTTTTGTGAATAATATGGAAATGGAACATAGCCATGATCATGATGAGCATGTGTCTCCTGAAGGAGAGTATGGCCCCGGTCCTGATTCAGTAAATGATTTAGCGGCTGATCAATTTGGTATTACACCCGATCAAGCGCAGTCCATTGGTGAAGCAATGGGAGATATTGGTCCAGAGGGTATTAGCCCAGAACAAGCCGCGAAAGCTGCAGACATGATTCATGACTTTGGTGGTTCTGCATCTCCAGAAGATGTCGCAGGTTTTGTCAATAACATGGAAATGGAATACGGTCATGATGGACATATGCCTCCTCAAGGTGAATATGATCTTAATATGCAAGGCGATATGGGTTCAGATCCAATAGACCCAATAGCAGCAGGGTCAGATGTTTATGATCCGGTGGCTGGCGGCGACATGCCACCTCCTTATCCAGAAGGTGATATGTATACACAAGGAGAAGTTCCTCCTCCGCATTCTGAAGGTGATTTCAAGCCTGAAGGAGATATGCACGCTCAAGGTGATATGACACCACCAACAGGAGAAGAAATGCATGCACCTGGTGACGCTCCGCCTCCTTTTCCAGAAGGTAATATGCAAGCTGACGTTGATATTCCGCCACCAGAAGGAGGTTGGGGTGCAGCTGACCCGGAAGCTGGATCTCATGATCTAGGGATTGCATTTACGGATTCAGCTGCAAAAGATCCCAGTGAAGCCACTGATCCTTTTGCTGCTGCTCCTGGAGCACAGGACGTTCCTCCTCCAACTGATACCATGATGGACAGTGCTGCTGATGAGTTGGCTGGAGTGGTAGAACGTTCTGAAGGAGCAATGCCTGATGATCATGATATGACCGCGTCAGGTCCAGATGCAATGGAGCCACCACCTGAGGATGACCAAGCAGGGATGGTATAAATAATCATCATAAAAATTCCACCCAATTCCTCGTAAGAGGTATTGGGTGGAAGATTTTTGGAGAGTTAACATAATAATTAATAACAACTGAGAAATAAGAATAATGAATTCGGGAATTAAAAGCCTGGTTTTAGCATCAGGCCAACATGGAGTAAATCTTAGCACAGACCGCTTATTGCATGAGCATGCTTTAAGTGATGAGCAAGATATTGATACTAACCAATTACTTAAAATTGCAGAAAAAAATAATCTAAAAGCAAAGCTTATTAAAGCAAATTGGGAACATATCACTCAATTAGGTGTTGCCTTCCCAGTTATTGCTAAGTTAAACAATGGTCGATTTGTTGTCCTCGCAAAGTGTAATATTGCTTCGAAAGACGATATTGAAAAGCAGACTGAAGATCAAGAGAAAGAAGATACTGTATTCGTTTTAGATCCTTTGGCTGTTAATCCTAAGTTAGAAAAAATAGCTAAGCAAAAATTTATTAGGAGTTGGAGTGGTGAGTTAATTTTGCTAAAAAGTAATTTTAGCATGCTTGATGAAGAACAGCCCTTCTCAAAAAACTGGATATTTCAACAAATATTTTCTTATAAAGCATTATTTATACAATTATTAGTTGTGTCAGTATTACTGCATGTCTTTGGCTTCTTACCCATAATTTACATCATGATTGTGCTGGATAAGGTGGTGAACTTTGAAGCCATGTCCACTTTGTATGTGATAGCTGCAGGCGTACTGATTGCACATCTTTTCTCAGGTGTTTTTGGCTATATTAAGCGTTATATTGCACTATTTTTTACGAGTAAACTTGAAGCGAAGCTTAATCAAAAAACGTTTAATAGTGTATTAGATCAACCTCTCAGTTATTTCCATAAAAATTCAAGCTCAAGTATTGTTAAATCTGTGCAACAAGTTAACACTGTACGTCAATTCCTGATAAATAAAGTTTTTGGTACAGTACTTGATGCCACAGGATTATTCATATTTGTACCTATACTAATTTTATTTAGTCCAACGCTTTTTGCTATTGTTATGGTGTTTTCAGTTTTAATTGGCCTAAATAATATTTTTTCTTCGAAAAAGCAAAAAGAAATGCATCAATTAGTGAGTAAATATGAAGAACAAAAAAATTCATTAATGATGAATACAGTGTCGGGTATTGATACGGTTAAATCTTTAACACTTGAGCCTTCATTGAAAAAACAATGGGATGAGTGTTCGGCAAGTAATACTTTAGCCGCGATGGAACTAGGAAAACTTGATGCACGTTCAAGTCAAATTAGCTCAACATTACAACATATGATGACTGTTGCAGTAATTTTTGTTGGTGTACTTTTGGTTTTTCAAGGTGAACTCAGTGCGGGTGTTTTGATTGGTGTCAACATGTTAGCGGGTAAAGTAACTGGACCACTTGTGCAGTTGGTCTCAATGTCCACCGATTTTCAAAAATTTACTAATGCAATGACGACATTAGCTAAACTTTTGAGTTTGCGCGGTGAGCGTTTAACTAGAGGTGCTGCCCCTGCAATCCATGGTGGTATAATTTTTGAAAATGTCAGCTTCGGTTACAACGAAAATGACAATGTCATTTCTAATGTCAGTTTTGAAATACAACCACGACAAAAAGTGGGTCTGGTGGGGCCATCAGGTTCCGGTAAGACCACAATAATGCGTTTAATACAAGGTATTATTAAACCCAACTCGGGCAACATTATTGTTGATGGTCATGATATTAGTTCTTTGGATTTATCTCATTTACGACTGAATATTTCTATTGTGACCTCACAGAATACTTTCTTTAAAGGTTCAATTCGAGAAAATATTTTGAATGCTATGCCCAACGCTCCCGCAGAACGCATTGATTGGGCATTAGAAATGGTAGGTTTAAGTGATAATTTGCATGAGTTACAAGATGGCTTTAATACATTAATCGAAGAGGGTGGTACAAACCTATCAACAGGAATGCGACAAAAAGTTGCCTTTGCACGTGGTTTGATTAGAAATCCAAAAATCATGATGCTCGATGAAGTGCTATCGGGTATGAGCTTGGAAGATGAATTAAGTATTATGAAAAACATGCCAAAAATCAATCAAGGTCGCAGTATGCTGATTGTAACGCATGAGTTATCTCAAGTACTTGATTGTGACAAGATTTTAGTTTTGGATTCAAAAGGTCAGTTATCGGAGCAGGGTACTCATCACGAATTGCTTTCAGCTAATGGGCTTTATGCCGAGCTTTGGAATAAAGAGAGAAACTTACGTGGTTCATTTGCACATAACCATCAGGGGAGTGAGGCTCATGGATAGCAAAAAGCAATTAGGGAGTGATGCTGCACAACCAAAAAAAGGTTCGGGAGGCTGGATTCGACAAAAACCACAAACCCAATCTCAAAACAAGCAAGTCAAACCTGCCGAACAAGCTGCGAAAAAAAATGTAAAATCTCAGCATGGACAAAATTCTGGTGAAGTGAAAACACAGGCAAAAAATCGAGCTCCGCAGGAAAATAAACCTGCTCAAGCTAGACCGAATCCCTTTGCAGCGCGAGCGAAGATTCAGAATCCTCAAGCAACACAAGCCGTTTCACCGAAGAATAATGAACGCTCTGTGAAACCACAGAGACCTCAACAAAATGCTCTGCAGCAAAATTCACATGCAGAAAATAAGGCAAACTCCACAAAGCGACCACAATCTACTGAGCAAGAAAATAAAAGCGCTTTAGCTAGATCGCCTGACCGACGCCAGGAAAATCGTCGAAGTAGTAGCGATAGGAGGTTGAATGAACTTCGTTTGGCGCCAGGCGAATTTATTTTTAAAGAAGGTGAAAAAAGCGAATTTGGTTATGTTGTTGTTTCTGGATCAGTAGAAATATGCAAAATGATCAATGGCGAGTACCGTG
>Ga0316207_10003059_pt1 | contig 16034 bp, 12 predicted proteins | sample 6weekpyrite_MG_FD_204943 | JGI IMG/M metagenome (GOLD analysis project Ga0316207, IMG submission 204943) | Microbial mat bacterial communities from mineral coupon in-situ incubated in ocean water Damariscotta River, Maine, United States -... | ecosystem: Environmental > Aquatic > Marine >... | reverse complement strand
CGAGCTGTTCATGTGTCTGGGTCAGGAAGATCAGGCCGACCTGCGCAAACCCCTGCGCGACTTTCCCGACACCGACGCACCGCTGGTGGCCGCCATCCACAAGGCCATCGGCCTGAAACCCAAAGGCCATGATTTCGACTATTCCCGCCAGGTCGCCGACGGGCAGATGTCGCGCCACATGAGCCATACCGGCGGCTAGAGCCCGCCAAGGTCCGCCTCGGCCCGGTCGATCCAATGGTCTTGCAGCCAGCCGCAGGGGCGCGACCAGCGCAGCCACGATCCGCGATACCCGGCGATCGCCTCGGGCATTTTCGGGCGGCCGTGAAAGCAGACCACGCGCGCATTGGCGGGCAGTTTCGGCGTCCTCAGATAGTTCATCGGCGGCAGCGACATGCAGTCGTGTTTGAAACTGACCACCAGATCGTCCGGGATATAGGCAAAGGCGCCCTTCTCTTGCGCCAATGTGGATGTATAGCGCTGCTCTGATCCGCGCGCCTTCTGCACCTGCCCCGTCGGGTCCGCCGCCAGCGTGTCATAGAGCCAGCCGTGCAGGGCGGGGTCGAACCGGAACACCGAGCCATGCCCGGTTGCCCGCCCGCGCCGCGCCTCGACCCAGTCCGCGCGCATCAGCACCTTGCCCGGCGCAAGCGTCAGCAGATCGTCCAGCGCGCCGGTGATCACCACATCCAGATCGAACCCCAGCAACGGCCCGTCCAGGTCTGCGATCAGCCCCGGGCGGAACAGGCTGACCTTGCGCATCGCGCCCTGCCGGTTCGCCACCGCCAGCGCTGCGTTCATCGCCTCGTGAAACGGCTCGATGGGCAGTGGCAACACCTCGATATCGCGGTGGAACCCGGCGGCGTCCTCGGTCATGCAGAAAAACCGCACCGGAGCTGCAATGTTGCGCCGCACCCCGGAATACAGGCGGTTCACATATTCCGGGCCAAACAGGCTGCCCCATTTGATGCAGATGATATTGGCGACACTCATGATCCGGTCCGCTTGAATTGCGAGGCCGCCCGCAAGGGCGGATAAGCCGGCATTCAGGCCGCGGGCAGCCGGGTTTCGACCATCTCGGCATACCAGGAACAGCCCGCCGGAATGACCTCGTCGTTGAAATTGTATTCCGGGTGATGCACCGGCGCGGAGTCGCCATTGCCCACCAGAATATAGGCGCCGGGGCGCTCCTGCAGCATGAATGCGAAATCCTCGCCGCCCATCACCAGGGGCGCATCGGCGCAATCGCCCGACACCCGGCGGGCGACCTCTGCGGCGAATTCTGTCTCGGCTTGCGCGTTCTCCATCACCGGATAGCCGCGCCGGTAATCCACATCGGCGACCGCGCCATAGGCCTCGGCGGTCAATGTCGCCAGCGCCTTCAGCCGCGTCTCGGCCATGTCCTGTACCGCGCCATCCAGGGTGCGCACCGTGCCCTTCAGGTGCACTTTCTGCGGAATCACGTTATGCGCGGTCGAGGACGTTTCAAAGCTGGTGACGGAAACCACGATCTGCTCGGTCGGATCGGCATTGCGGCTGGCGATCGTCTGCAGCGCCAGCACCATGTGGCTGGCGACCACGGTGGTGTCGATGGTTTCATGCGGCTTCGCGGCATGGCCGCCCTTGCCCTCGATGGCGATGTCGAACTGGTCCGCCGCGGCGAAAAACGCGCCCGGGCGGATCGCGAAGCTGCCCGACGGATGACCCGGCCAGTTGTGCATGCCATACACTTCGTCAATGCCGAACCGGTCCATCATGCCGTCGTCGCACATTTCCTTACCGCCGCCGCCGCCCTCTTCGGCGGGCTGAAAGATCACCACCGCGGTGCCGTCGAAATTGCGCGTCTCGGCCAGATATTTCGCCGCCCCCAGCAGCATCGCCGTGTGCCCGTCATGACCACAGGCATGCATCGCGCCCGGCGTGTGCGAGGCATATTCCAGCCCCGTCGCCTCGTGGATCGGCAGCGCGTCCATATCGGCGCGCAGCCCCACCGTGCGCCCGGATGCGTTGCTCTTGCCCCGGATCACCCCCACCACGCCGGTGCGCCCGATGCCGTCGACCACCTCGTCACAGCCGAACTCGTGCAGCTTTTCCTTGACCATCGCCGAGGTGCGGTGCGTGTCGAACAGGATTTCAGGGTGACGATGGATATCGCGGCGCCAGGCGGTGATTTCGGGCAGCAATTCGGCTAGGCGGTTCTTGACGGGCATGGGGGCAGGATCCTCTTGGCTGTGATCGCGCAGACAGTGCGGGATGGCGCGGGCCAAGGCAAGGGGAACGCCGCAATCCGCGCCCGTGGTGTCAGACCGCAGGGCATGTCGGCGTGCCCGCGCCAGTCGTTGCCTTACCGGGCCAGATGGTCGATCAGCCGCGCCATGAACACCTCGCCTGCTTCGAACTGCGCGACCGTGATGAATTCATTCGGCTGATGCGCCTGGGCGATGTCGCCGGGGCCGCAGACCACGGCGGAATAGCCGCGCTCTTGAAACTGGCCGGCTTCGGTGCTGTAGCTGACCACATGATTGCCATTGTCGCCGGTCAGCATCCGGGTCAGCGTCTCGGCGGCGCCGTCGGTTTCGGGGCGCAGGCCTGGCACATCGTAATATTCCTCGTTCTCGATCCGGGTCTCGGGCACCACCGCCTGCATTTCGGCCTCGACCTCGGCGCATTTCGCCAGCCAGGCGGCTTTCCAACCCTCCAGGCTTTCGCCGGGGACAGACCGGAACGCCATCACGAATTCGCAATCCTTGGCCGTGATGTTGCTGGCGGTGCCGCCGGAAATCGTGCCGACATGCAGCGAGGTCCAGGGCGGCACGAAAACAGCGTCCAGCGGGCCCGGCGGTTTGGCGGCATTGGCGGCGTTCTGTTCATTTGCCCACTGGATCAGCTTGCCCGCTTCCATGATCGCGGCGACTCCGGTGTGCATGATCGAGCTGTGTACCTCAAAGCCATGAATATGCGTGCGGAACCCGGCGCCGCCCTTGTGCCCGGTCACGGTTTTCATCATCGAAGGCTCGCCGATGATCGCGGCGGCGGCGCGCGGCAGTCCGCTGGCGACCATGTGATCGATCATCGGCGGCGCGCCGACACAACCGACCTCTTCGTCATAGCTCAGCGCGATCTGAATCGGGCGTTTCAGACCCGTCTTCAGCGCCAGCGGCACCGCCGCCAGCGCCAGCGCGTCAAAGCCCTTCATGTCACAGGTGCCGCGCCCATAAAGCCTGCCGTCCTTTTCCACGAGTTGCCAGGGATCGCTGTCCCAGGCCTGCCCGGTCACCGGCACCACATCGGTATGTCCGGACAGCACCACGCCGCCTGCCACCTGCGGCCCGACATGGGCATAAAGCGCCGCCTTGGTGCCCTGGTCATTATAGACGCGCGTCGAGGTGACGCCGAAACCGTGCAGATAATCCTCGACCCAGTCGATGAGATCCAGATTGCTTTCGGTGCTGACGGTGGGAAAAGACACAAGCTTTTCAAGAATTTGACGCGCGCTGAGGGTCGGGGGCATGGGCAACTCCGATGTCGGGAACATCCAGAACCTGATGCCGTCCCGGGCAGAGGTCAAGGGGATGTGCCCAAGGCTTGATCGTTTGGTCAATAATCGCGGATTTCCGCAGAGTAAGAGGTTGCCGGGTATCGATTTCATGCTAACGTCCGACATTATTAACCGGGCGGCACGTCCCGGAAGACGCGGACCGCACAGCGGCCGCGGCGATAAAATGGGGAGACCTGCATGCCCGACGGGGCGCTGCCAATCCTTGATGTGAAGGATCTCAAAACCGTGTTCCGCACCCGCGCGGGCGAGGTGCATGCGGTGAATTCCGTCAGCTTCGATCTGAAACCTGGCGAACTTTTGGGCGTCGTCGGCGAATCCGGGTCGGGCAAATCGGTCACGATGATGTCGCTGATCGGGCTGCTGCCGTCACCCCCTGCCGAGGTGCGCGACGGTCAGGTGCTGTTCGGCGATCAGGATCTGCTGCGCGCCAGCGAGGACCAATTGCGCGCCATTCGCGGCGCGCGTATCGGGTTCGTGTTTCAGGATCCGATGACATCACTGAATCCGGTGTTCACAGTCGGTTTTCAATTGATGGAACCGCTGCTGAAACATATGGGGCTGAACAAGCGCCAGGCGCGGGACCGCGCCCGGGAATTGCTGGAACTGGTCGGCATCCCGGATGCGCGCCAGCGGCTGAAGGATTACCCGCATCAGTTTTCCGGCGGCATGCGGCAGCGGGTGATGATCGCCATCGCGCTGGCCTGCGATCCGCAGGTGCTGATCGCCGATGAACCCACCACCGCGCTGGACGTGACGATTCAGGCGCAGATCATCGAGCTGATCAAGGACCTGCGCCAGAAACTGGGCATGGCGATTGTCTGGATCACCCATGATCTGGGCGTGATCGCCGGCATCGCGGACCGGGTGATCGTGATGTATGGCGGGCAGATCGTCGAACACGCCCCGGTGCGCGAATTGTTCGGCAACCCGCAGCATCCCTATACGCGGGCGCTGCTGGAAACGATCCCGACCGTGCATGGCGGGCGCGCCGACCGGCTGCGGGTGATCGACGGGCAGCCGCCGATGCTGGGCGCCGTACCCGCCGCCTGCCCGTTCCGGGCGCGCTGTACGCACCGGATGGACCGTTGCAACCGCGAAAACCCGGCGCGCTCGACGGTGGGGCCAAACCATGACACGGCCTGTTTCTGGCATCCTGAAACCGGAGGCGAACGCGATGTCTGACATCGTCGCTCGTTGGGCCTTTCGGCCCGCCTCGCTCTTGCGACACGCACCCGCTTGGGCGCGGAGAGCCGCGCATGTTTGACGCAAGTGCCCGCAAGAAACTGGTCGAGGTGCGAAATCTCAAAATGCACTTCCCGGTCTATGCCGGGCTGTTCCGCAAACATATCGGCGACGTGAAGGCGGTCGATGGTGTCAGCTTTGACATCTATGACGGCGAAACCCTTGGCCTGGTCGGCGAATCCGGTTGCGGCAAGTCCACCTGCGGGCGCGCCGTGCTGCGCCTTTACGATGTCACCGACGGCACCATCCGCATCGAAAACGACGACATCGCCGGGATGTCTCAGAACCAGCTGCGCGCCAAACGGCCCGCCATGCAGATGGTGTTTCAGGATCCGCAGGCCAGCCTCAACCCGCGCATGACCGTCGCCGCCATCATTGGCGAGCCGCTGGACGAACACACCAGCCTGAACAAGACCCAGCGGCTGGACCGTATTTACGAACTGATGGATGCTGTCGGGCTGAACCGCGATTACGCCAACCGCTATCCGCATGAATTTTCCGGAGGCCAGCGCCAGCGCATCGGCATCGCCCGCGCCCTGGCGCTGAACCCGAAGTTCATCGTCTGCGACGAACCGATCGCGGCGCTGGATGTGTCGATCCAGGCGCAGGTGGTCAACCTGCTGGAGGACCTGCAGGACAAGCTGGGCCTGACCTACCTGTTCATCAGCCACGATCTGTCGATGGTGCGCCATATCGCGGACCGGGTCGCGGTGATGTATCTGGGCAAGATCGTCGAACTGGCCAGCCGCGACGATCTGTATGCCGAGCCGCTGCACCCCTATACCAAGGCGCTGCTATCGGCGGTGCCCGAACCCGACCCCAGCCTGATGTCCACCACCGAACGCATCATTCTGACCGGCGATGTGCCCAGCCCCGCCAGCCCGCCCAAGGGCTGCAATTTCTGCACCCGCTGCCCGGCGGTCATGGACATCTGCCACAGGCACGACCCCGAGTTCCGCACCGTGCTGCCGGGACGCCAGGTCGCCTGCCACCATTACGACAAAACCAATATTCAGAGCGCCGGGGAAACCGCGCCATGACGAGGCCCGCGAGCGATTCAATGAAGGAGAGAGATATGAGACTGAAACATTGCCTGCTGGCCGCAGCCGCCTCGCTGGCGCTGACGCCGATGGCCATTGCCGGCCCCGATGCCGGCCGCGGCCATGACGGCGACGTCAAGATCATCTACTGGCAAGCGCCCTCGATCATGAACCCCTACCTGTCGGGCGGCACCAAGGAACTGGAGGCCGCCAGCCTGGTGATCGAACCGCTTGCGCGCTACAACGAAAAAGGCAGCCTGGTGCCCTGGCTGGCCCAGGACGTGCCCACGGTGGCCAATGGCGGCGTCTCCGCCGACCTGACCAGCATCACCTGGAAGCTGAAAGAGGGCCTGCTGTGGTCCGACGGCACGCCCGTGACCTCGGCAGACGTCAAGTTCAGCTGGGAATACTGCACCGCAGAGGGCGGCGGTTGCGCGCAGTCCGAGAAATACAACGATGTGACCGGCGTCGAGACGCCGGACGATCTGACCGTGGTCGTCACCTTCGGCGTGGCCAAGCCGTTCCCCTATGGCCCGTTCGTCGGTGCCCAGGCGCCGATCATTCAGGCGGCACAGTTTGCCGAATGCCTTGGCCCCAAGGCACCCGAATGCACCGAGGCCAACTTTAACCCGATCGGCACCGGCCCGTTCACCGTGACCGAATTCCGCCCCAATGACGTGATCACGCTGGCGGCCAACGAAAACTACCGTGATCCCAAGAAACCCGCCTTTGCATCTGTCACCTTCAAGGGCGGCGGCGATGCCACGGCGGCGGGCCGCAGCGTGCTGGAAACCGGCGAATTCGACTATGCCTGGAACCTGCAACTGGCGCCCGACGTTCTGTCGGCGATGGAAGCCGCGGGCAAGGGCAAGGTGGTCGCCGATTTCGGCACCTCGGTCGAACGCATCATGGTCAACTTTACCGACGTCAGCCCCGATCTGGGCGAGCGGCGCGGCACGGCGGACAATCCGCACCCGTTCCTGACCGACATCAACTTGCGCAAGGCGCTGTCGATGGCCATCGACCGCAATCTGCTGACCGAAATCGGCTATGGCCCGGCGGGCACTCCGACCTGCAACGTGCTGCCGGCTCCGGCAATCTATGCCTCGACCGCCAATGATGGCTGCCTGGTGCAGGATATCGCCGGCGCCAACGCGCTGCTCGACTCTGCGGGCTGGGTCAAGGGCGCCGACGGCGTGCGCGCCAAGGACGGTGTACGCCTGAGCATGTTGTACCAGACCTCGACCAACGCCGTGCGCCAGGACTATCAGGCGCTGATCAAGCAGTGGTGGCAGGAAATCGGTGTCGAAACCGAACTGCGCAACATCAACGCTTCGGTGTTCTTCGGGTCTGATCCGGGCTCGCCCGACACGTTCCAGAAGTTCTTTGCCGATGTCGAGATGTACACCAACAACTTCGACGGCACGGACCCCGAGGCTTATATGGCCAACTGGGCCTGCGATCAGGCACCGCGTCCCGAAACCCAGTGGCAGGGCAACAACATGCCGCGCTACTGCAGCGCCGAATATGACGCGCTGATCGCCGAAATGGCGACCACCGGCGACATCGAGGCTCGTGCCGCGATTGCCAAAAAGCAGAACGACATGCTGATGCAGGACTACGCGATCATCCCGATCACCCACCGTGGCCGGGTGGCCGCGCATTCCAACAAGCTGGGGGGCGTTGTCATGAACGTCTGGGATTCCGAGCTGTGGAACATCGCCGACTGGTATCGCGCCGAATAGCAAACCAGGGCGCAGGGCGGGGTTGATCCCCGCCCTGTCGCCGCTTTCTCAAAGACCGCTGAAACGAGGCGTCCATGCTGACCTACACGATCAGACGGCTGCTGATCGCGATCCCGACGCTGCTTATCATCGGGCTGGCGATCTTCCTTTTGCTGGAACTCGCGCCGGGCGATCCGATGGCCCAGGTGCCACTGACCGTCCCGCCCGAAGTCAAGCAGGCCATGCGCGAGGCGCTGGGGCTGGGCGAGCCGATCCATGTGCGATTCTGGAAGTGGCTGGTGCAGATCCTGGTGGTCGAGCCGCTGAACCTTATCGACACCATCTTCAACACCACATTCGCCGAAGGCAAACTGCGCATCATCAGCTGGCAGACCCGCAGCCCGGTCATGGAAATCGTCGCCCAGCGCATTCCGCAAACCCTGTGGGTCGTCGGCATGAGCTATGTCGTCGGGGTGCTGATCGCGCTGCCGATCGGCATCATTTCTGCCTACCGGCAATATTCGGTGTTCGATCAGGTCGGGACATTCGTGTCGATGATCGGCTATTCGGTGCCGCCATTCTTTACCGGTGTGCTGGTGATCGTGATTTTTTCGGTGCAACTCGGCTGGCTGCCCTCGATCTATGACACGACGCTTGTCGTGAACGACTGGGACAGCTTCGTTTTGCAGCTGCAACAGATGGTCATGCCAGTGATGGTGCTGGCACTGCAGACCACGGCGCAGATCAGCCGGTTCATGCGCGCCAGCATGCTGGACAACCTCAATCAGGATTATGTGCGCACCGCGCGCGCCAAGGGCATGAGCGAAAGCGTCGTCGTGCTGCGCCATGTGCTGCGCAACTCGATGATCCCGGTGGTGACCGTGATCGCGCTGGGGGTGCCCGCCGTGTTTGGCGGCGCGATCATTACCGAACAGATCTTCAAGGTGAATGGCATCGGCCAGCTGCTGATCACCGCGATCCAGGCCAATGACCTGCCGATGGTGCATACGCTGACCTTCATCTTCGCGATCCTGATCGTGCTTTTCAACCTGATCGCCGATGTGCTGTACGGCGTGCTGGATCCGAGAATCCGCTATGACTGATCAGACCGCCGCCAACCCGCTGCCCCCCGCCCCCGGGCTGGACCCCGCCGAGCAATACCGCGCCCCGCGCAACCAGTGGCTGGACGTGTGGGATCAGTTCAAGACCCACAAGGGTGCCCTGCTGGGGCTGGCGTTTTTCGTCTTCATCGTTCTGGGCGTTACGCTGGGCGCCTATATCTGGCCGCTGGATGCCCAGTTCATCGACATCCGCGCCCGCAATCAGGGGCCAAGCCTGGCGCACCCGTTCGGAACCGACCAACTGGGCCGCGATACCCTGGCGCGGATGATCAAGGGCGGGCAAACCTCAATCTCGGTCGGGCTGACGGCAATGGCGCTGGCGTTGGTGCTGGGCACCGGGATCGGCGTGATCGCGGGCTATTTCAAGAAATTCGACGGCATCCTGATGCGGTTCACCGACCTGTTTCTGGCGCTGCCGCTGTTGCCCCTGCTGCTGGTCATCATTATGCTGTTCCGCGACCGGCTGCGCGCCGTGTTCGGCCCCGAGGAAGGCATCTTCATCCTGATCGTCGTGGTGATCGGCATCACCAGCTGGATGAACACCGCGCGCATCGTGCGCGGCGATGTGCTGGCGATGAAGGAGCGCGAGTTCGTGCTGGCCGCGCAATCCATCGGCACGCCGTCGCGGCGCATCGTCCGCCGCCACATCCTGCCCAACGTGATGAGCCCGATCATGGTTTCAGCCACTCTGGGCATCGCCAACGCGATCATCACGGAATCGGCCCTGTCCTTCCTCGGCCTCGGCTTTCCCTCGGACTTTCCGACCTGGGGGCGGCTGCTGTTTGACAGCACTGACTATTTGCAGCAGTACCCGGAACGCGTGCTGTGGCCCGGCCTGGCGATTTCCCTGACCGTGCTGAGTGTAAACTACATCGGCGACGGGCTGCGCGACGCGCTGGACCCGCGCATTCGCGGGCGCTGAGCGGCAAATAAGACCGGGATCACTGCCAACGGGGGCGGGCGCGGCCTGTCCGTTCCGATTTCCGTGCTGTCGTGGGATTTGGATGGCATGATGGCGATTGAATCGGAATAATGTTCCTTAGCCTGGCAGGTTTCTGCCGAGTTTGTGCTTGCCGGGGATGGCATTGCTGCGCATTTGGAACACATGTTTCCTATCTGCGAAAGGCAGCGCCATGTTCGAAAGCTTCGGGTTCGATACCCTCACCGCCCCGCAGGCCGCGGTCTGGCTGGGGCTCGCACTGGGGCTTGCCTTCGGCGCGCTGGCCCAGATCACCCGGTTCTGCCTGCGCCGCGGCCTGGTCGGCCCGGCGGCTGAGCGCCGCCCTGCCCTGGGTGTGTGGCTCGCGGCACTCGCCACCGCCGTGGCGGGCACGCAGGCCGCTGTCGCGGCCGGTCTGATCAGCTTTGCCGATCATCGGTTTTTCGCGCCCGAGCTGCCGGTCGCAGCGATCGTTGCCGGGGGCCTCGCCTTCGGCTCGGGCATGGTGCTGACGCGGGGGTGCGTGTCGCGGATGACGGTGCTGCTGGCTTCGGGCAACCTGCGTGCACTGACCGTGCTGCTGATCTTTGCCATCACCGCCCACGCCACGCTGAAGGGCACGCTCGCCCCGCTGCGCACCGGGCTCGGCAGCATCACCCTGCCGCTTGACAGCGCGGCATTGCCGGGCGGCGCCCTGCTGTGGACCGCGATCCTGGCTCTGGGCGCGGGCGCCTATGCACTGCGCTCGGGGGCGCGCCCGCTGTATCTGGGGCTTGCGGCGCTGCTGGGCCTGCTGGTGCCCGCAGGCTGGGTCGGCACCGGGTTCGTGCTGCTTGACGATTTCGATCCGGTCGCGCTGCAAAGCCTGTCCTTCACCGCACCCACTGCCGACACGCTGTTCTGGAGCATCGCGTCAACCTCGATCCCGGCCAGTTTCAGCACCGGTCTGATCGGCGGCACCCTGCTGGGCGCGCTGATCGCAGCACTTCTGTCGCGCCAGTTCCAATGGCAAAGCTTTTCCAGCCCCGCCCAGACCGGGCGCTATGCTGTAGGCGCGGCGCTGATGGGCGTCGGCGGCGTGCTGGCCGGGGGCTGCACCGTCGGTGCCGGGCTGGCCGGAGTGCCGACGCTGAGCATTGCCGCCGGTCTGGCGTTGGCCTCCATCGTTGCGGGCGCGCTGATCATGGATCGGGTGCTGAACCCGGGAAATGCTGGCGCCTTCGGCCTGCCCGCCGAGTAAACCCCGCGCCCGCAGTGCCGCGACGGCGCCGCCGGGCGCCAATCCACGAAACCGGCGTGCGCGGAACGCGCACTCATTTTGGTCAAACCTGGCGCAAAATGCGTTCCAGCGGAATCGGGATTCACCCTAAGTGTGGGCGAATTCCGATGCCTTTTTTCCCGAGCAAACGCATCACGCGCTAACCCATGGTTCGGCGCACGCGCCGCACGATCAGGAACACCGCGACGATCACCACCGGCGTCAGACCCGCCGTCAGCCAGGGTTTCGGTACGCCGGCTCCACTGGCCAGGGGGTCCAACAGATAACCCGCCAGATTGACCGCGTAATAGCTGATCGCCACCACGCTCAGCCCTTCGACCGTCTTCTGCAGGCGCAGTTGCAGATCGGCCCGCCGGTCCATGCTTTTCAACAGCGCCTGGTTCTGGGCCGAGCGGTCGACATCGACCCGGGTGCGCAACAGATCGCTGGCCCGCACAGCCCGGCCGGTCATGCTGCGCAGCCGGGCTTCGGTGGCACGCACCGTGCGCATCGCCGGATCGAACCGCCGCGCCATGAACTCGGCAAAGCTTTGCCGCCCCTCAAAGCGTTCCTCGCGCAGTACCGCGATCCGCTGGCCGACCAGCGCCTCGTAGGCGGCGCTCGCGCTGAACCGGAAACTGCTTTTGGCCTGCAGGCTTTCCAGTTCGGCGGCGATCTGCAACAGGCTGGCCAGCGTGGTCTCGGCCGGCGTCACCTTGCCCGTCATATCCTCGACCAGCGCCTCAAGCGCGCCATCGATCTGCCCCAGCCGCCCGGACAGATCGCGCACCCGGGCAAAGCCCAGCATCGACATCGCCTTGTAGGTTTCGATCTCGCAGATCCGCTGCACGACCCGCCCCACCCGGCGGCTGCCCATGGCCGGATCGGCGAAAACCGCGAACCGCATATGCCCGGCGCTGTCGATGCGGAAATCGCCCGCCATCACCGCGCCGTCGTCCAGAATCCGACTGACGGCCAGGCTTTCGGGCACGAACCACTCGGCCAGCTTGTCCTGCATCGCCGGGACGCTGTCCATCGCCTGCACCTCGATCAGCGCCGAGGTGATGCACAGCCCCGGCGCCGCCGCCAGCCAGTCCTCGGGAAACAGGCCAAAAACATCCGGATCGAACGCCCGGTCCGGGGCGCCGGCAAGAAACACCGTATAGGTGACGAATTCGGTATGCTGCTCCCATTTCAGCCGGAAGCGGCCCAGATCGCCGAAATAATGCGTCGCCCCCGGGGGCGGATGCTTGGCGCCAAACCGGTCAAGCAGCGCCAGCAGATGCGTGCGGTCCGCGACACGGTCGCGGCTGGCCGCGTCCTGGGGGTGTTTCAGCGCCAGATAGGCCGCTTGCCCGGGTGCGGCCAGCGACGGGAACGGGCGGGCGTGCAACTCATTGGCCAGCGCATAGCGCAAAGGGTGATCCTGGATCGGGCTCATGTGCGGCAACCTAGCCGATGATGCGCGCCTGTAAAGCCGCACAGCGTCGCATGGGCCAACGCGATTATCCGCAAGCGACGCGCAAAACGACGCGAACGCGCTATTGCCGGGCGGCGGATTGCGACCATGCTCGGGCCAGGCGCAACGAAAAGGAACGGGTGATGCGGATTGGATTTATCGGGCTGGGCAATGTCGGCGGCAAACTGGCGGGCAGCATCCTGCGCAACGGGCATGCGCTGATGGTGCGCGATCTGGATCGCGATGCGGCACAGCCATTTCTGGACGCAGGCGCCACCTGGGCCGGCAGCCCGCGCGAAATGGCTGTGGCCTGCGACATGGTCATCACCTGCCTGCCCAGCCCCGCCGCCTGTTCGGCGGTGATGGAGGCCGAGGACGGCCTGCTGGAAGGCTTGTCGGCAGGCAAGATCTGGGCCGAGATGTCCACCACCGACGAGGCCGAGGTGCGCCGCATCGCCGATCTGGTGATTGCCAGGGGCGCGGCAGCGATCGACTGTCCGGTGTCGGGCGGCTGCCACCGGGCGGCGACCGGCAATATCTCGATCTTCGCGGGTTGCAGCCGCGAGACATTCGAGCGCGCGCTGCCGGTCCTGACCACGCTGGGCCGCCGGGTGCTGCACACCGGCGATGTCGGCACCGCCTCGAGTCTGAAGGTGATGACCAATTACCTGGCCACCGCCAATCTGGTCACGCTGTGCGAGGCGCTGAGCACGATGAAGGCGGCGGGGCTGGATCTGGCAACCACCTATGAGGCGATCCGCATCAGTTCGGGCACCTCGTTCGTGCATGAAACCGAAAGCCAGGTGATCCTGAACGGCAGCCGCGACATCAATTTCACCATGGATCTGGTGGCCAAGGACATCGGCCTGTTTCAGCAGATCGCCGAGCGTAACCAGGTGCCGCTGGCCCTGTCGCCGCTTCTGGTGCAGATGTTCCGCGACGCCATCGATGCCTATGGCCCGCGCGAGTTTTCGCCCAACATCATCCGCCGCTATGAGGACGCCACCGGGCTGGACATCACCGCCCCCGGTTTCCCGGCCGAAATGGTCGACGACGAACCCGAAGAACCCGGCTATGAAATCCTGCGCGGCGGCCGGGCCTGATCCAAATGAGACCGCCCCTGACGGGGCGGTCGCTGGTTTGTCCGATTGGCGCGCGTTGCCGATGTTGCGCCATTGCCCGCCAAGGATGGCGCGAATTTGCCCTCAGTCGATTTTGGGCAGCAGGCTATCGAGGCTGGCCTTGGCATCGCCATAGAACATGCGGGTGTTTTCCTTGAAGAACAGCGGATTCTCGATGCCGGAATAGCCGGTGCCCTGGCCGCGTTTGGACACGAACACCTGCTTGGCCTTCCACACCTCCAGCACCGGCATGCCTGCAATCGGGCTGTTGGGATCGTCCTGTGCCGCCGGGTTCACGATGTCGTTGGAGCCGATGACGATAGCCACGTCGGTGCTGGGGAAATCGTCGTTGATCTCATCCATTTCCAGCACGATGTCGTAGGGCACCCGCGCCTCGGCCAGCAGCACGTTCATGTGCCCGGGCAGCCGCCCCGCCACCGGGTGGATGCCGAACCGCACCTCCTTGCCCTGGGCGCGCAGCTTGCGGGTCAGTTCGGACACGCTTTGCTGGGCCTGCGCCACCGCCATGCCATAGCCCGGCACGATGATCACGCTGTCCGCCTCGTTCAGCGCCGCAGCGACACCATCGGCATCGATCGCGATCATCTCGCCCTCGATATCCATCGCCGGGCCCTGGGTGCCGCCAAATCCGCCCAGGATCACAGAGACGAATTTGCGGTTCATTGCGCGGCACATGATGTAGGACAGGATCGCGCCCGAGCTGCCCACCAGCGCGCCGGTGACGATCAGCAGATCGTTGCCCAGGGTGAAGCCGATGGCCGCCGCCGCCCAGCCCGAATAGCTGTTCAGCATGCTGACCACCACCGGCATGTCCGCCCCGCCGATGCCCATGATCAGATGCCAGCCGATGAAGCCGGCGATGATCGTGACCACCACCATGGTCCAGACGCCCGCGCCATTGAAATACATCAGCCCCAGCACGATACAGGCCGCCAGCGCCGCCGCGTTCAGCGCATGGCCACCGGGCAGTTTCGTCGGCTTGCCGTCGATCCGCCCCGCCAGCTTGCCGAACGCCACAACCGAGCCGGTGAAGGTCACCGCCCCGATGAAGATGCCCAGAAACACCTCGACCTTCAGGATCGCGATTTCGACCGCGTCCTTTTCCCACAGACGCTCGCCAAAGCCGGTCAGATCGGCGGCCTGCATCGACATGCCGCTGTCGCGCAGCGCCGTCACGCTTTGCAGCATCACATCGGCGTTCAGTCCGATGAACACCGCGGCCAGCCCGACAAAGCTGTGCAGCGCCGCCACCAGTTGCGGCATCTCGGTCATCTGGACCTTTCCGGCCACGTAAACGCCCGCCACTGAGCCCACCGCGACGGCGATCAGGATCAGAAACAGGTTCGAAACGCCGGGGCCGAATATGGTGGCGACGACCGCCAGCCCCATGCCCACGATGCCATACCAGATCGCGCGTTTCGCGCTTTCCTGATTGGACAGCCCGCCCAGCGCGAGGATGAAAAGAACCGAGGCCGCGATATAGGCGGCAGAGACGATACCGATGGACATTTTACCGTCTCCCTCAGGATTTCTGGAACATGGCGAGCATCCGGCGTGTCACCAGAAACCCCCCCACGATATTGATGGATGCGATCAGCACCGAAATGAAGCTCAGCACCACCACCAGCCAGCTGACCGAACCGATCTGCAACAAGGCCCCGACGATGATGATGCCGGAAATCGCGTTGGTGATCGCCATCAGCGGCGTGTGCAGCGCGTGGCTGACGTTCCAGATCACCTGGAAGCCGACGAAACAGGCCAGCGCGAAGACGATGAAATGCTGCATGAAGCTGGCCGGCGCATAAGCCCCGATGATCAGCATCACGATGGCGCCGATTGCAAGCAGGCCGACCTGATTTCTGGTGGTCTGCTGAAAGGCGGCCTGCTCGGCGGCCTTCTTTTCCTCGGGTGTCAGTTCCTTGGGCTTTTCCCTGGCCACGGCGGCAATCGCCTGCACCTTTGGCGGCGGCGGTGGAAAGGTGATGTCGCCGCCAAAGGTCACGGTCGCGCCGCGGATCACGTCGTCTTCCATGTCGTGATGCACGACGCCGTCCTTTTCAGGCGTGAGGTCGGTCATCATGTGGCGGATGTTGTTGCCGTAAAGCGTACTGGCCTGTGCCGCCATGCGCGACGGGAAATCTGTATAGCCGATGATGGTCACGCCGTTGTCGGTAACGATCTTCTCATCCGCCACCGTCAGTTCGCAATTGCCGCCGCGTTCCGCCGCCAGATCGACGATCACACTGCCCGGTTTCATCGCCGCGACCATGTCCTTGGTCCACAGCACGGGCGCGGGTCGGTTGGGGATCAGCGCCGTGGTGATGACGATATCGATATCGGGCGCCATTTCGCGGAACTTGGCCAGCTGTTTGGCCTGAAATTCAGGGCTGGAGGGCGCGGCATAGCCACCGGTTGCCGCACCATCGGGCAATTCGGAAGCATCGAATTCCAGAAATACGAATTCCGCCCCCATGCTTTCGATCTGCTCGGCCACCTCGGGGCGCACGTCGAAGGCATAGGTGATCGCGCCCAGACTGGTCGCGGTGCCGATC
>Ga0316207_10003058_pt1 | contig 16041 bp, 8 predicted proteins | sample 6weekpyrite_MG_FD_204943 | JGI IMG/M metagenome (GOLD analysis project Ga0316207, IMG submission 204943) | Microbial mat bacterial communities from mineral coupon in-situ incubated in ocean water Damariscotta River, Maine, United States -... | ecosystem: Environmental > Aquatic > Marine >... | reverse complement strand
GTCCCGGTGCCCACTTCACAGAAACTGACTGGACGAGACGCTCCCATATTTTCAATAACAATTTGTATCATGCTCCCAAGGTAACGATCACTAAATAAAAATGACATTGCAAGATCGTCTTTATATAGGTCACCATATTCTTCAAATGAGACGATTAGGGGCATCGCATCTTCTAATAAATTTCCAGGGTGTTCATAAACGTGTTTCGCGAGCCTTAAAAGTATGGCTTGCGGATGATTCTCGTATTTGGAAAATTGTTCACTTGTGTACTCAGGAAATTGTAACGAATTAAATACATTACTTATTTTTACAACATGCTCTGGAATACTGATGCTATTTTTCTCAGTATACTCAAGCAGCTTTGAGAGCTGTGATGATACATACGAATTTATTAATTGCGTATATTCAAGCGCACTAGAATTTGCTGACCGTGCGATACAGTTTGCCTCATTGAATGCGACAAATTCCATTGATAATAATGATGGCTGATCTTTTTGTTGAGGTGGTGGCATGACGTCGAACTCGCAGTCTTCTATGACCACTGAATTTGAAGTAAGTCGACGTATATGCTTATCTGAATAAGACTCAATTGATGATTGATCTGGTTGAAGATTAGGATCTATCGTCATTCTACGGATAAATATTGGCACCAGGGTCTGACGCTCAAAACGCACGATACTTGCCTGGAGCATACAGTCGAGGAAGGTAACCCAATTACCTTCCCAGTTAATATCAATAAAACAACCATCGGTAGATACCTTGTTAATACATCTGAACTCAGGACCGTAGTTATAACCCCGCAAGCGAAGTTCTTTATAAATGTCAGTTGTGTCCATAAAGCACTGTTTTTCTTTTTCATTTGTTACAGGCTTAAAGGCTTTAGGTAAAACAATTTCATCACCAAAATCTACCTGTCCACTGGCGACAAGATCGTTGTTTTCAACAATCTCAAATTGCTGTGTTGTTGGCAAATACCTGACTTTTAAATCCGTTGAACCGTGCTCCGAGATCATGGTTGCTCGATGAAAATGTACTTCTGAAAACTGAATTTTTAACTGGTTTAACGGGACGTGACTAATTTTAGCAACCGTTTGCCATACCAAGTATAAATAACCCAGGCCTGGAACTACAATGCGATTATGTAATTTATGATCTACGAAATAACCATATTCATTGTTACTAAGATCGATATTGTAGATAAAATCTGCATTAGAATTTAGAATGTCTTTCTCAAAATCAGGTATTTGCCAGGATGCCGAATGATCCCATCCGGTCAATTGAGGCAATGATATTTGTGATACCTGACTAAATGATTGAGAGGGTTGCATCGCCCAGTCAATATCAATACCCGAAACATATGCTTGAGCTAATGCATTATTGAATATTTCCTGACTATTATAATCACGACGCATCATATTAATATAAGTTGAAGAGTTTATACTATCGATCAAGGAGGCACGCATCAGACTATGTGGGCCCAGTTCAATCACTATTGCATTTTCGGGTATGTGCTTTAGGGCATCATGAAATAACACAGGATTAACCAGGTTATCAACAAAATATTTTGCGGAGCATGTGAGCGCATCCTGCCATTCATTTTCTACACGAGAGGTACTAATCCAGCGACTACTACGCTCTTTGGGTTGAGCAATCACATGAGATAAATATTCATAAAGAACAGGTGCTGAACTGGTAATTAAATGTGAATGAAAAGCAATACCTGTTGAGTTAACATCCTGTATATCAATGCCTTCAGATTGCAGCAAATTAACGAGTGAATTTATTGCAGCCTCTTCACCTGAGAAGGTCACACTATATTCACTATTATGACAGGCAGCAGTAACACCTTCAGTGCAATATTTCTGTGCCTCCTTCCATGAAAGTTGAGCTACCGCCATTTTACCCTTAGAGCCAGGACATTGCTCAATACTAATACCACGATAATAGGCAGCTAAAATAGCCTGCTCTTTTGTAATAGTATCGTCAGCATAGGCGCATGCGATTTCACCCACACTGTGACCAATAATACCCACCGGTTTAATACCATAAGCTTTAGCCATATCAGTCAATGCAATCTGTATGGCAGTGATAGCAACAAAGGTTTTACTGGGTTTTACAAATTGATCGTTTTCTGATTTTGACAATAATTGAATCAGGTTTATTTCAGTTTCATCTAAAACATTATGGAGTGATTGAATAGAATCTGAAAACACTGGGTGCGCCATTAAATTCTCACCCATACCATTCCATTGTGAACCCATTCCCGGATAAATAAACCAGATTTCTGACGGATTATCTACGACCTTACCTATAAAAGATTTTTCATCATTTAGTTTTCCATTCAACCCTGAAACCAGGCAGCCTCTATACTTAAATGAATCAGTACTTCTGTTAGCTATACTCTGCATAAACCTGACAGCATCCGACTCTAAATCAGAATCTTTGTAAACATCTAACAGGTTTTCAACCGCTTTTTGCGTTCTGGCAGCACAGGGTATAACCGGCATTGTAATTTGATCATCGACTGGCTTGTTTGTGCTTTTCTGGTTTACACCACCTTCTAATACCACATGCGCATTCGTTCCACCAAAACCAAAAGAATTAATCCCGACGATACCGCCATTCCATTGCATATGTTTATCAACAACCTTAATACTACCATTATGCAAGGTTTCAATATTTTCATTAGGCGTTGAATAATGAAGATTGGCCGGAATCAGGCCATGCTCCATACAAAGCAAAACTTTAATAAGTCCCGCTATCCCAGCAGCCCCTTCTGCGTGGCCCATATTCGACTTGATTGAACCTATATATAAAGGGGAATTGGGACTTCGTTGCTTAACATTTAAAGCTTGCTCAAGTGCATTTACCTCCTGTGGATCACCTGCCGCTGTTCCAGTACCGTGGGCTTCTATATAAGAAATGTCTTTCGGGTTAATATCACATCGTTTATACAGTGTAGCGAGTAGTTTCTGTTGAGCATTGCCGTTTGGGAATGTAATACCCTTATCAGTATAACCGTCACTATTAACTGCTGAGCCATGCACTCGAGCCCGAACACGTTTAGCAATTGATTCCCTTGTCAAGATGACTGCACCAATACCTTCTGAACGTGCATAGCCATCCCCTGATTGGTCAAAAGATTTACTCGCACCCGTTGGAGAGAGCATTTTAAGCCTGGAAAACCCAAGACTTACAGCTGGACTAAATATAATACTACCACCACCCACAACAGCATAATCACACTTACCTTCATTAAGCGCAGAAATAGCCGCATCTAATGCAACAATAGATGAAGAACACGCGGTATCTACTGTATGGCTTGGCCCATGAAAATCGTAATGAAAAGAAAGCCTGTTTGAAAACATGGATAATGAGCAACCACTATTCTCATAACCTGTTATGGATTCTATATGAGCACTATTAATTGCGTTCATATCACTGAAGCAAGCACCTACAAAAACCCCCGTATTTGAGCCTTTTAAATTATCAGGATCAATACCCGCATCTATAAACGCTTCATAGCTGACTTCGAGCATAAGACGTAACTGGGGATCCATTTTATCAGCCTGCTTACCATGCACACCAAAAAATGATGCATCAAAGTGATGCGGTGAATCTATTTTCCCAAACCGTTTAGGAATATCGAAGCTGCCGGCTGGCCACCTTCGATCATCTTCAGCAACCATGTCTTTACTAGAAAGTAAATTTTCCCACAGCTCCTGGTATGAATTTGATTCTGGAAATCGGCATGACATGCCTGAAATTACAATTGCATTACTCATTTTTAAGAACACTCCCTTAACAATACCAACCTACTTTGCCGTATAAATTTTTATGTTAAGTTATAGATTATTTAGAAAGAATACACATTCCTTCTATATTTCTAAAACAACAGTCACCACCACTGCTTTTATATAATTCTTATATAAACTTAGAAATACGCTGAAATGACAGACATCAAACACACTCAGTCAAAACAGCAGCATTGCACATAATTATTATCCTAAAGTTATGTCACTTTAACTACTAAAAGATTTCTGCTAAGGACTGAAAGAGCATGGTGGAAATATATTTATAGTTAGTTGGAATTAAAACACATGGAAATTTATCGATATATTAATCTGCGCACAAAAACAAAAAAATTATTTGACAAATAGCGACAACTAACTGGTGCAGGGACTGAGCAATTTATAGAAATAAACACTATTACAATCACCGATAATTCAACATAAGCACCATAAAATCTGTTGACAATAAAACTTAAACAACATTTTATCAACGCCAATAACTTAAAACAGGAAAAATTCCTATTAATCAGATATTAATGCGCCCGAGACCTTAATAATTTTCGCCCCATGAAAATAAACTGTTTTCCCTGGTAAAATCGCACTACCATAAAGTAGCTTGTTATTAAAATTAACCAGCAATGTAACATAGTCACCATAAGCTTTTTCAAACCAGAGTGCTAAAAAATATTTTTTTATCAACTCCAAAGGAGTTATAGGAGAAGGCCTCCATCACTTATCAGGCCTGGAGCCTGTCAAGAAGCAATAACTAACACCTACCTCTTCAAATTTAACATTATATGAACGACCACTAGTATATTCATATACTATATCTATATCATTAATTTTCTGGTAGGCAATGAAAGGTCTGATGCTTGTGCCCCATTGAATATAATATAACTGTTATTATAAAAAATAATCTTTTCATTTATCTGCTCAACATATAAATTTAAACCCACAGAATACCCAGAAAGTATAACCACGTAAAAAATAAATCAGGCTATGAGCAAGTAAACAATAGTAATTTATCTCATAAATTTAAAATTACTCTTTTAGCCTTATATGGAATCTGAGCTGTTAAAATTAAACTATATTTCTCGGCACATAACTAAAGCACTATCCGGGCAGAGCCCTCTATATTGATTAGTCTGTTTTACAATATCGGGAGCATTCTCACGTTCAACAACAGTAAATCCCAAGTTTGTAAAATACTGTTCTGCTGTTTCTGTAAGCAAAAACACTGAGCTAATACCAGACTGATTAGCATTTTTCATTAATGAGTTAAATATTGCATAACCATAACCACAACCCCTATGCATTGAAGAGACAGCTATCGATCGAAGAAAACCCGTAGTCGCATATTTTTCTAGACAACCGACAGCAATAATAATATCCTCCAATTCAACAACCTGGAAATTTTTAATATTATTTTGACAATCACCAGAAGGTAAATTATTACTACTAAGAATAGATACAATATTATTTATATCACTTTCTTTCGCTTTCCTAATTATCATATATACCCTTTGAAATACTGACTAATAAGTTAAATACATAATATATTTATTCTTCGAAAAATTTAAAGCCAGCTATATATCGTATTAAATATTTATAAAATTCACACTCTTAAAACTAGAGTTAATTCATCTGTAATTAATAATTACGATTTAACCTGGCACCCCATTAAAACTGCTGACTTGAGATGGCTGCTAAAAACCCTAAGATTTATCCGACCAAACCGCTAACTCATTCCCACCAGGCTCAGTAAAATGAAAACGACGTCCACCAGGAAAAGAAAAAACGGGCTTTATAATAATGCCGCCATTTTTTTCTATTTTCTCTTGAGTCGCCTCAAGGTCCTCACTATATAAAACAATTAATGCAGCGCCATTTACAGTAGATGAACTCATATCAGATTTAAAGAAACCACCATCAATATCCTGATTTGAAAAAGCTGTATATTCGGGACCAAAATCTTCAAACACCCAGGAAAATGCCTGCATAAAGAAGGCCTTTGTTTTCTGGATATCCTTAGATGGAAATTCTACATAATTAATTCTTTCATGTTTGCTCATACAACTAATCCTTTAATTTAATTTATTTTCACCACAATTCAATAAACCGAAGTATTCTTTGATCATTTTTAAACTTATAACTATCTACCTAATAACCACTACAGAAAAATACAGTCCACACGGCATACTGATCAAATTAACAAATCACATATAATCATAATTCTAATGCTGATTTGAATGAAATTAAATTTACTGCTTATATAATAGTAAAGATAGCAATTGAGAATTATTAATATTTACATTAACTACACCCCCCCTTATATTCGAAAAATTAAATCACAGAAACCCATAAATTCAAACCGGTTAATTGTATTTATACACATCATTTAAGAAGTTAATTCTATACTTATGATTATATTGCAATGAAATATCTATTTTTATTAATAAAAACAATAATATAAAACCTTATAAAAAACACCATAGATACCAGACTAACCAATAAAAACAGAACATTTATACTTTAAAAACTTTGTAAAAAACTATTTTACCCAATTAACCCTGCAAAATATATTGACACTTTTGTTACAAGACTCTATATTCCACCCCAGCTGTTTTATTTAGTGTTTTTATGTGACATTTGTATCTTCAAACTCACCCCCACACACTGCTACATCCAGCCCGCTAGCTCATTCATATTGAATCAGCTCCAAACAAAAAATTTAAATCATAATAAATAAGATTACGGATTAATCTTTAAGACAAGGACTTATGGATATGTGTAAGCATGCCGGATAAGTGTGCTTATAGTTTATAGAAATACCTGTTGTTATTAACGTTTCAGCAACGTTATTTTTTAACATGGACTCCCACCTAAATTGTAAAATTAGGAGACTTTAAATGAAAAGGCGTAATTTTTTAAAATACACCACTGCGAGTCTTGCAACTGTGTTATCTGGTACAACGGGTTTAATTGCCTGGTCGCCACGTGCACACGCGCAAACGATTAATAAAACCTTCTATGTAACACATGGTTTAAGCACAATGATAGATGGCACCAGCGTCTATTTTCGTGGCTTTAGCAGTTCACCGAGCGTTGTCAATGTGCCAGGTGAATTAATAACGGATACTAATGGTGACGCAATTCAGCAAGGGGACACCGTTAATATTACAATTCATAACACACTCAATACTTCGCATCGATTTACGATTGATGGCCTTAATGTAAATAAATTCATTCCCGCCGGGCAAACCGTTAGTTTTTCATTTAGAGCTAACAACTATGGCTCATTTCATTATTATGATAGCAGCAATGCACCTTATAATCGCCTGGTTGGTTTACATGGTGCCATTCCTGTTATGCCAAATGGCAGTACCGATGAACTCTATCCCGGTAGCCCGACTTTCGTTCAGCAGTACAGCTGGATATTTAATGATATTGACCCGATATGGCATAATGAAATTCGAAATGGGCACACTCCTTCCACACCTTATATTCCCCGTTATTTCACACTGAATGGCTTAGGCGGTCGTCCACCCGGTGCACCCGGCGCACACGACCCCAATATCGATGCCTTAACTGATCCACGTTCTGCTTTACATGGTCATATTGGTGATCGCACACTGGTGCGCATCGTCAATATGGGCAAGGCCGATCAGTCTGTTCACGCCCATGCCAACCACATGGAATGGTTAACTGAAAATGGCCAGGTTCGCGATGAAGTGTGGGAAAAAGATTGCTTATATCTTGAAGCCAATATGGGCACGATTGATTCTATTTATCCATTTGAAGTTCCGCCTGATTCCTGGCCCCGAGTTTCAACGGGTGCTTACCCAATGCATTTGCATACCGAAATGTCACAAACCGCCGCTGGTGGTTACTACATGTTTGGTGCAATGACTGATATTTATTTTGAGTAAGGGGAAGAATCATGGGTAGAAGAAAAACGAGCTCAACAAGTACAACTACAACATCCGATGAAATGGGTGGCGGTGGCGGTGGCGGCGGAATGGGCATGGCCTGTTACGTTTACCCCGACACACCTGCAACCCCGGGTCGGGTTACACCTGATGTGACCTATGACCGCAGTGTTTACATGAATGGCTCCATGACAATGGATGATGGCAAGACGGTTGCCATCTGGGGCTTTACCGATACTGCTGCGGGCCAAATGGGCGGTATGGATGCCAGTGGTGATTTTCCTTCACCCCCGATGCGCATTAATGTCGGCACGATTGTGCATACCAATCTGACGGTACCAATGATGAATGGTATTCATACTATTCACCACCATGGTATTGAGCCAGCAGATCATGCTGATGGTGTGGGCCATATTACCTGGGATGTCAATGGCACCTATACATACCAATGGCGCCCCATGCATCCGGGTACTTATTTTTATCATTGCCATACCAACACGGTATTACATGCTGAAATGGGTATGTATGGTGCAATAATTGTTGATCCACCTGAAGGGCCGGGCACCCTGTTATCCGGTGGCCCAAGCTATGACTCAGAAGCCTTCTGGGTAGTCGATGAAATTGATTCACGTTGGCATACCCTGGGCTGGACAGCAGGCACCTGTGGTGAAGATGTGGGCTTACATTTGCTTGAGCCAGATTACTTTATCATCACCGGCGTGGATGGTAGTGGCACCTCAGCCATGAACCTGCCACCCATTTCCGGAGAAATGAAGGTAGGTGAAAAGCTACTGGCACGTTATGTTTGTGCTGGCTACCATCCACAGGAAGTTCGTATACCCACTGAACTGAATGCCAAAATATATATTTCAGATGGCCGCGCATTACCTACGCCTCAAGAAACAACTAAATTCAGGGCAATATCAGGCGAACGTTACGATATGATTTTAGAACCCACTGAATCGGGTAATTATATTGTGGAGTTTGATATTAAGGACTGGATCACCGGTGAAGTCTGGGGTACGGCTAAAACAAATGTTGTTGTTACCGAGCCATAAACTTTATATAACTTTTAACTAAGCTTTGCTTTCAGCAAAAACTAAAAGGGGAATGCATGCATTCCCCTTTTCTTTGTTATAGAAACTCAGATTATGAATAACTGCAAACATCCTGGAGTAGACTTTTTTCAGTTCAATTTGCGGATGAAATTGTGCACTGCTGTGGAACATATCCCTCGGGGAAAGAGCGCCGTTTTTTGGCTCTCTGTCCCCTTAACCCATACCACCAAGAGCTGACAGTATAGGTAGCCGACTCCGTAAAACTCTTGATGGCATCAATAAGGGGACGGAGCGCAAAAAGCGCGGTCCATCCCCGATGGATGTGAACTCTAACAGGGCAATAAACAACCATTATATTAAACTGAAAAACATCTGCTTCTGACTAGTTTGAGGCATTTAAAATTCCAGCTCACTACAAACTTAGGTACAAACTCTCTGTTATGCAAACTCTTTTTTTTTCCACAATAAATAAGCCACCGGCACAACAAATAGTGATAAAAGCGGTGCGGTAATCATCCCGCCTACCATGGGCGCTGCAATACGCTGCATGACTTCAGAGCCTGTGCCCTGCCCTATCATAATAGGTACGAGCGCGGCGAGTATCACCGCCACCGTCATCGCCTTGGGTCTTACACGTTGTACTGCGCCTTGCATAATGGCGGCCTGTAAATCATTTACATTATTTAATTTTCCCTGTGCGCGATAATCTTTAACAGTATTATCCAGGTACACCAGCATCACGACACCAAACTCTGCTGCAACCCCTGCTAATGCAATAAAACCAACCGCTGATGCAACCGACATATTGTACCCAAGTATAAGCATAAACCAGAAACCACCCACCAGTGCAAAAGGTAAGCTCACCATTACCAGCAGCGCTTCACCGACGCGACGGAAAATTAAATATAACAAAATAAAAATAATCATCAGCGTAACCGGTATCACCTGGTAAAGCCGTTGCTCGGCTCGTAATAAGTATTCATATTGCCCGGCCCAGGTAATTGAGTATCCCGCAGGCAGCTTCACTTCTTTCTGTACAACTCTTTGTGCAGCTTTAACGTAACTACCCAGATCTACACCCCTAATATCGACAAAGGTCCAGCCGTTTAAGCGAGCATTTTCACTCTTTATCATCGGCGGACCATTAATCACTTCCAGCTTTGCCACCTGGCCTAATGCCAGCTCAACACCTGAGGGTGTAACAAGCGGTAACTCGCGTAACTTATCGAGGTTATCCCTTACTTCTCTGGCAAAGCGTAAATTAACGGGATAACGTTCTCGCCCTTCAAAAGTATGCGTAATATTAATACCGCCAACTGCAGCGCTGATAACTTCATTAATATCTGACATATTTAAACCCAGTGCCGCCGCTTTTTCACGATTGGGTGTCACTTCTATATAGCGACCACCGGTTACCCGCTCTGAATAAGCAGATGCTGTACCGCGTACCTTCATAACCGCGCGCTCAATCTTGCGACCAATTTTTTCGATAAGTTCTAAATCTGGCCCGGACACTTTAATACCCACCGGTGTTTTAATGCCTGTTGCCAGCATATCGATGCGTGTTTTAATGGGCATTAACCAGGCATTGGTAAGCCCAGGAAACTTGACGGTTCGATCAAGCTCTTCAATCAGTTTTTCCAGCGTCATACCTGGCCGCCACTCATCTCGAGGCTTAAGCTGAATCAGTGTTTCTATCATAGTTAAGGGTGCCGGGTCGGTTGCGGTATCGGCACGACCAATTTTTCCGAAAACCTGTTTTACCTCTGGCAAGGTCGCAATTAAACGATCGGTTTGTTGCAGCAATTCCTGTGCTTTTCCAATAGACAAACCAGGCAAAGTTGTTGGCATATACATTAAATCACCTTCATAGAGTTCCGGCATAAACTCTGAACCCAGCCCCTTACCGAGTTGTGCAATTATCGGCGACTCATTAAAAAAGCGCTGCCAGTTACTTTCAATGCTATCTTGCCAGTTGCTGATGGTATCTAAATAAACACCACGACCAGTGTTTGTTTGTGCGGGCTCCGCAAGCCAGCCGATCATTTGCACTGGCCACTTCAAAGGTGACAGTAATCCACTTATCCCCCCAACTGGCAAAGCGATACTAAGCATAAAAAGCAAGGCAATTAAAATTGATACGTACGGTTTGTAAAATATTTTTTGCAAGCCTGATTGATAAACTTCAATTAGCCAGCGACTAAGCGGATTACTCTTTTCAGCAGGGATTCGACCGCGAATAAAATAGCTCATCATCACCGGCACAACGGTAACCGCCATGCCTGCTGCTGCCGCCATGGCGTAAGTTTTGGTAAATGCCAGCGGGGAAAATAACCGACCTTCCTGCGCCTGCAAAGTAAACACGGGGAGAAAACTTAAAGTAATAATAAGCAGCGAAAAGAATAGTGCCGGGCCTACCTCTTCTGCTGCATTCGTAATCAGCTTTATACGTTGTTGATAATCAAGCTCATCACCAGGGTGAATATTTTGCCAACGCTCTAAATGCTTATGCGCATTTTCAATCATAACTATCGCAGCATCGACCATTGCACCAATAGCAATTGCGATACCACCTAATGACATAATGTTGGCATTAATACCCTGCCATTGCATAATAATAAACGCACTTAAAATGCCTAAAGGTAAACTAATAATTGCCACCAGGGCCGAGCGAATATGAAATAGAAAAATCAAACAGACCAGTGCGACAACAACAAACTCCTGAATCAGTTTTGAATTAAGATTATCTACCGCACTTTTAATGAGCTGTGATCGGTCATAAGTTGTTATTATTTCTACACCGTCGGGCAAACTCTTTTGAAGTTGATTTAATTTATTCTTTACTGCCTCAATTGTTGCTAATGCATTCTCCCCATAACGCATCACCACAATACCACCCGTCACTTCCCCTTCACCATCCAGATCAGCAATGACACGACGCATTTCAGGCCCCACCTGAACACTGGCCAGGTCTCTCACCATTAAAGCAACACCCTGCTCACTCATAGTGACAGGTATTTGCTCAATATCCTGAACTGAAGTTAAATAACCCCGGGTATGAATCATGTATTCAGCTTCACCCATTTCAACCACTGAACCACCCACTTCCTGATTAGCTTTGCGTATGGCAGCGGATAGTTTCGTTAATGGAATACCATAAGCACGTAACTGTTCTGGATTGACTATCACCTGGTATTGACGCACCATGCCACCGACAGTAGCGACCTCAGCGACACCACTTACCGTTTGTAATTCAAACTTTAAAAACCAGTCCTGTAAACTACGCAACTCAGCTAAATCATGCTGAGCATTTCTATCAACCAGTGCGTAGGTAAAAATCCAGCCTACACCGGTTGCATCGGGGCCCAAACGCGGATGAACACCAGCGGGTAAATCCGCCGTGGCCTGGTTTAAATATTCAATGACTCGTGTTCTGGCCCAGTAAAGATCAGTGCCATCTTTAAAAACAACGTACACATATGAATCACCAAAAAAAGAATACCCCCTTACTGCCTGTGCCCCCGGCACAGATAACATTGTTGTGGTAACGGGGTAGGTCACCTGGTCTTCTACAACCTGTGGAGACTGGCCGGGGAAATTTGTATGGATAATAATTTGCACATCAGATAGATCTGGAATGGCATCCAGTGGTGTTTGCTTTAATGAAATACCACCCCACACCGTAAGCAAAACACTTAAAATGAGAACAAGCAAACGATTCTCGATAGACCATCGAATGAGTTTTGCTAACATGATTGAGATGCCCTGTTTAAACTCATTCTTGAAAAACTCATTTTAGTTATTTTTCGTGCGGCCTGTTTAAACGCATAAAGCTGGCTTGTAAATTTGCCTCGGAATCAATAAGAAATTGCCCGGAAGTGACAATTCGATCATCCTCTTTAAGACCTTCAAGGATTTCTACTTCATCAGCACTGCGCATTCCGGTTTTCACATCGACCGGCTTAAACTTGCCTTCACCCAGGGCCAGCACAACCGATTCTCTTTCACCTGTCATAATCAGTGCCTGGCGCGGAATTTTTAACACTTCTTTCTTAGGTCCACCAAAAATTTTAACCTGCGCAAACATGTTAGGTTTCAATTCACCTGACGGATTTGGCACTAACAAACGCACTTTCAATGTTCGGGTACGAGAATCGAGCTCGGGATAGATATAGGTAAGTTGCCCTTCCCAACTTCTACCAGGCAACGCCTGTACCGTGACTTTTGCTTTTAAACCAGGTTCTATCCAGTCAAGCTGATGCTCGAATACATTCGCCTCTACCCAGACAGTTGAAAGGTCTGCGATGACAAACATAGCTAAACCCGATTCGACATACATATGTTTATGCAAATTGTTTCGTATAACTGTACCGTATTGCGGCGCATATATTGGAATACGGTATTTAGGTTTACCCGATCGAGCAATTTCATTCATGGCACTATCGGATACATCAAGATAACGCAGATAGTCACGTGATGGCACACTCTCTTCACGTTTGCCGTATTTTTTTAGAATGCCTGACTTATCTTTTTTTTGTGCTGCAATAAAATCTTTCTGTACATCTAAAAATTCAGGCGAGTATAACTCAAGCAATAACTGACCACGCTTTACCGTTTGGCCTTCGGTGCGAACACTTAAGTTCTCAACCCAACCATAGGTTTTGCTGCTAATCGTTTTTAAACGCCGCTGGTTATAGCTGACATATCCGACCGTTTTAATATACTTCCACAGTTGACCACGCTCAACAGGCGCGGTTTTTATACTCATGTTATGCATGACACCCGGTGAAATTTCTATCTCCGGGTGCTCACCATTCGCTGGTTTTATTTCCTGCTCTACCAGTGCCATTCCACAAATGGGGCAGGTCCCCTCACTATTGCGCATAATCTTTGGGTGCATAGGACAGACATAAAGGGGATCATGGTGTTTTTTTGCATGCTCAGTAGCCGTTTCATTAGAGGCATTTTCAGTGGAGGTAATTGACTCACTGCATGCCAAAAACGTTAATAAAACCGAGCATAGTACCAGGGGCGTTATCTTTATGAATGAATGCTTATATTGAAATTTTAAAACAAACACAATCATTAATACCCAAACGCATTTAAACTGCAACAGCCTGTATACTAATATACATTAGCCGAACTTATCAACAGGCCAGTATACTAATGCGCACTGGATAATATATTATTGCAAGCATTCATAACTACAATTCAACATAATTGTTGAATAAATTACAGGTGAAGCAGTGAAGCAAAACCAAAAGACAGGGCGCATCCAAAGGGGAAATTTATGCAACAAAAAATCTGGTAGAATTTTATCTTTAAGAATTTAGTTTTTTCAAAAAAAGGCCTTTCCCGTTTCAATCAAATTTAAACCAATAAACATTTTTTAACTTTATCATCTGGCTATTAAAATTTCACACTCAAGATTACAGACTAGAAGCCAAAGCTTTACCCCTGACCTGCTTGGTATTAGTGTATCCCTTGTCGCTCGACTTCCAGCCAAATTGACCGCTCCACTGTCCATTTTTATAATCGATATTAAGCCAGTTAGGCACATATGGCCCCTGGTTTTTAATTGAAAAATCAGTCACGGGTGGTGGCCCTGTATAATCACTCACCTGGCAACTTTTAGTCATCACCGTATTAAACCTGACATAGAGTTTCTCGGTTAATTGCTGCGCATTTTCTAACACACTGGAAAGCTCCTCCGGTGTTAGCTGCCAAACCCCTTCTAGCGTTTGCTCACTATAAAAAGCCAGCCTTTTACCCAACAGGCAACTGAAATATATTTGTATTTCAACGATTAATATCGAGCCCAGGTTCTGGCTTTGTTTAATCGCAGCTTCTGAGAGTTTTATATCTATCGGTTTTTTATGAAATGTAAGTTGTTTTTGCATACGGTTCATCTTTACAGGTTTACGCCTAATATAGGCTATAACTGATAGAAAAGATTCATTTATTTTTCACTGCTGCCCCGTTAACCACTCAAGGCATGAGTTGGGAATACCTGTCTAAGACCGTCACCCGCATGGACGCAGGTGCCGAGCCACCATGGAAGATTTTACGGCGTGTCTTATACAGGTGTTCCCAACTCATGCCTCGATCAGAGTGAAATAATTTTTAAACACACCACGGCGTGGTTTAAACATAATCTAGTTTCTTTTAACGGGGCTACAGTTTATTTTTTCTCTAAATAGTCTTTATAATTTTTCTCATAATCATTCAAATTTTCTATTAACACTTTACGATACTGATCAGTTAGATATTCAATCGCCATGCCTTTATCTTTTTGAAAATCCTCCAGGTCTTTTGCTGAAGAGGCATACATAAACGAATTAAAGCGTGCCGCTGAAAATAAAATGGAAGTACTTACCTTTCCATTTTTGTGTTTATCACATTGATCATTTGCAAGTTTGATGAACTCATCGGTTATTTGCCAGAATTCATCGTCACGGTTTTCTTTGCTCATAAAAATTACTCAGTTTTTTAAATTAAAAGACTTGCCACAGAGGGCACAGAGGTGGTTAATTACTTTAAATCACTGCTGTCCCGTTAACCTCAAAAGCCTGTCATTCCCGATAAAATCTTCTGAAAAAATTTTAAACATGTGAAGCATGACCTGAAAAGCGTAGTGCAGGAGCCCGAAGTAATGCTTCTATCGAGGTAAATTCACCCGGAGCGAATTTAAACATACTATGTATGGTCCGAAGGGTAAAATACATGGATGTATTTTATAATCCAGTGTCTTTACAGCATCTAATGTCGCTGGATCCCCGACACAAGCATTCGGGGATGACGGTTTAAATTATTATCTAAAATTATTTTGTTACTTTAGTTTTCATGGCACTAAAAAATTAATAGAAACCTAACGCACAACGTCATTAGATAATATACTATTTTGTTAACGGGAAAGAAGTAATTTAATGTGATTAATTTAGAGATGTATTTGATACATAGAACTTCGAAAGTTAAAACTCAAGCCTGAAACAAAAACTCTGTGTTCTCTATGGCTAATGAAACATTCACTTCGCTGTTTTTTCACTGCTGAAAACCATCCATGGTCATCGGCGCCCGGCCCGGCATCCATGCCGGTCGTAAAACGAGCTGCGAATATCCATTAAGGACATTCGGTCTTTACCTGTTCAGGACCGGGCATATTTTGCTTCGTTATTAATTTCATTCCTGAAAACCATCCATGGTCATCGGCGCCCAGCCCGGCATCCATGCCGGTCGTAAAACGAGCTGCGAATGTCCATTAAG
>Ga0316207_10003057_pt1 | contig 16049 bp, 12 predicted proteins | sample 6weekpyrite_MG_FD_204943 | JGI IMG/M metagenome (GOLD analysis project Ga0316207, IMG submission 204943) | Microbial mat bacterial communities from mineral coupon in-situ incubated in ocean water Damariscotta River, Maine, United States -... | ecosystem: Environmental > Aquatic > Marine >... | reverse complement strand
GCAACTATGGGTGAACTAAGTTCAATCAAAGGTAAATTAGCTAATAACACAGCGACTACATTTACAATTGATTCAGCTAAGAAAGTTGCAACTGCTGCATTAACTGCAGGTGTAAATGCTGCTGCTGATAATAATGTATCTGTTACATATTCTGCTAATGGAACATCTGTTCTTACGCCTAATACATTCGATATGGCTGTTAAAGTTAATGGTGCTTTAGTTGTTGATACAATTAAAGATTTCATGACATTCAAAGAAGATGGTACAACGCTTAAAGTTGCTTACCTAAGTGCTAATCCTGCTTACCGTTCATTTGTACGTGTAACATCTGATAAAGCTACTACAGTTCAAGCTGTTGTAACTACAGAAGATGGTGCAACAAGTTCACGTGTTAACGTAACAAAAGCTGACGGTTCTGCTGTTTCTTTAACTGCTGCTACTGGTGGTGCTTTAGTGGTTGAAGCTGCTGATATCCTTCGTTCTGCTACAGACGCTGGTTTCACAGGTACTGGTCTAAGATTTAACGCTACTCTATATGTTAAAACTGCTGGTTCTGTTGACGCGGTTGCTTACCAATTAGATGGTGGGTCTAACTCTCAACGTTACCTTCCAGTTTCTGGTGCTACAGGTGGTGGTAAGAACTAATCTTTTTTAGATTATTCTTAGCTTCGCTTTAAGGTGTGTGAGTTTACTCACACACCTTTTTTTTTGCTTTTTTTTTAGAAAATATATTAGGAAATTATGATAATGAAATTTTTACTTCTTTTTTTATGTGTGATAGGTTTAGGTGCTTCAGAGTTAACGACAGAGATGCTAGATATAGAGAAAGATGAAGGTTACATCGCGTATAAAAAAGGAACTAAGCAGAAGGCCGAGGGTGTTTTAAAGACATATTATGATGATAATACAAGTCTTAAAGAAAGTATTCCTCTTGTAAAAGGTCAGATAAATGGCACATATACCCTCTTTTATCAATCAAGCATATTACAAGCCAAGATTGATTACGTTAACAGTCAAAGAACAGGCAAGCATATCGCTTTTTATGAAGATGGAAAAAAAGCATATGAAGCAGATATGAAAAATGAAAAAAAAGAGGGACATGTTAAACAATGGCATAAAAATGGGAAGTTGAATTATGACGTAGTCTATAAAGATAATAAGATTGAGGGCCTTGTAAAAGTTTATGCAGATGATGGAAGTATAGAATCTATAACAGAGTATAAAAACGGAAAGGTGTCTAAACAAATCCAACCTAAAAAACCTGATAATAAAATGTTGCAAACACGTGCGTTAGCGACTTATGGCAATGGAAAAGATATATACTATCTTTTTATTTCTCCTATTTGCCCATTTTGCAATATTTTTTTATCACAAATAGAAAAGTTTAAGGATAAGGCAACGTTTTATGTTTATCTAGTACCATTAAAAAATAAGGATGAGCAAGAGCGTAAAATGTTAGACCTAGTCTACAGAGAAGATTATTCTGGAGAAAGATTACAGGTACTTTTTGACCTGAAAGCTGGCAAGATCGATTTAAATCAAGAAATATCACCAGAAGAGACATATGTAAACAATTCTGAGATATTAAAGGCGCAACAGATCCAGTATATAATGGATGTTAGACAGTTGCCAGCTTTGATTGATACAAAAGGCTTTAAACATGTGACAAGTGAGTTGTTTGAAAAATATAAGCTAAATAAATAGTAGAAAAAGTTAGAGGCAGAGCAAAGCTTTACATGATATAATTTTAAAAAATCAGGTAGATAACATGTCATTAAATAAAGACGAGAAAGACAACCTTAGTAAATTACTGAGTTTCATAAAGTTGAGTGAAATAACGAATTTTCCCATCTCTAATATACTTACCATCCCCTTAGATTATATGCAATATGATATTGTTTTACAAGGGGATAAGAAAGTATATGGTTTTAGTATTTTTGAAGCAATACAGAAATGTAATTTTTCTGAGACTGTAATCACTTTAGATAAAAACGGTATGAACTTTTTTTATACTCAAAGTATCGAAAAGCAGATGCTTTGGATGCCAGATATCAGAGATACGATTAAAGATGTCAAAGGAACGGTTTTAGTTGTACAAGAGTTTCCTCAAGATGGCAAATGTATAAGTAAGTTTATTAAGGCTGAAGATGTTAAAGACGAAGCAATTAAACCATTCTTAAATGAAAACTTAGTGATTTTTCAGGATGCAAATTTTTACATTAGGCGAGAAAACTTAGAGGTTCTTGCTGATACTTGTAACAGACTCTGGCAAGAAGATAGACTGAAACCTGCCAATAAACTTACAACTTTGCATAATACGACAGCATACTAAGGTTACATTTGAATTTAATTAAATATTTTGTGTGTTACATGAACACTCACAAAAGACTAGTTGAAGGTATGGTGTATAACGATATTAAAAAAGACTACATAGGCTCTGCCTTTGGTCTTTTGTGGGCGTTCGTTCAGCCTGTTAGTATAATCGTGGTATTATGGTTTGTTTTTGAAATCGGTTTCAAGGCCAAGCCAGTTAATGATGTTCCTTTTATTCTATGGTTAAGTTCAGGTCTTTTGCCTTGGTTCTATTTTGCTAATACTTTGGATAAGACAACAAACTCAATCATATCTCAGCCTTATCTTGTTGAAAAGATTTCTTTCCCAACACTTTTATTACCTATTATCAAAATAATATCAGAGTTTGTTCTTCATATCTTTATGATGGGTGTTTTAGCTTCTATCTTTTTATTTTACGATTTAGCAATTGACCTTTATTGGTTTCAGCTTATATACTATATGTTTGCGGCAAGTGTCTTTTTAATGGGTCTTGGGTGGGTCCTTTCTTCTTTTGTTATATTTATGCGTGATATCGGAAACCTTGTACCTGTTATGGTTCAATTTTGTTTTTGGGGGACACCAATATTTTGGGCACTCTCTTTAGTCCCGCAAAAATACCATTTTTATATCATGTTAAATCCTTTTGCTTTTGTGATACAAGGTTACCGGGACTGTATGATAGATAAAGTTTGGTTTTGGGAAAGAGGGATGGCTAACCTATATTTTTGGCTACCTGCAATCTTTTTTTTAATCTTTGGATTTATGATGTTTAACAGGCTGAAATCACACTTTGCGGATGTACTATGAGATCTGAGAATGCTATTAATATAAAAGGTATATCAAAGACCTATCATATCTATAAATCTCCAATGGACAGACTTAAAGACTCATTGTCTCTAGGCTTTAAAACACGTCATGAAACGTTTGAAGCACTGCGAAATGTAACTTTTTCAATTATGAAGGGTGAAACAGTAGGAATAGTAGGGACAAATGGTTCGGGTAAGTCAACATTACTTAAAATAATTGCTGACGTGGTGAAAGCTTCAAGTGGAGATGTTTATGTAAATGGAAAAGTATCGGCTATACTTGAACTGGGAACAGGTTTTAATCCGGATCTGTGTGGTATTGAAAATATTTATCTCAATGGCCTTATCCTTGGTTACTCAAGACAAGAGATCAGTGAAAAAGTGGAATCAATTGTTAGCTTTAGTGAGCTTGGAGAGTTCATTAACAGGCCTGTCAAGACCTACTCAAGCGGTATGTATGCAAGACTTGCTTTTTCTGTAGCAATTAATATTGACCCTGATATCCTTATCATTGATGAGGCTTTAAGTGTAGGGGATGCCGCCTTTCAAAAAAAATGTTTCACTAAACTAAAAGAGTTGACTCAAAGTGGGGCAACAGTTCTTTTTGTAAGTCATTCTTTGGATTCGGTAGTACAGTTGTGCGACAGAGCTGTTCTACTTGACAAAGGTTCATTAATCATGGTTGGTGAGACGCAAGAGGTGACGAAAGAATATAATCAGAGGCTCTTTGGAAGCGTAAATAAGCAAAACATAGAGTCAGCGCTTAAGAGTGATGTCTTTAACAAGGTCATTGAAGATGCCAGAGTGGCTGAACTTATTTTAAAGGCTTCAGAGTCTTTAGACGGGGGTGAAATCTTTGAAGAGGTTAAGGTCTCTGTATTAAATAAAGATGAAGAACTTTTTGAGACCTGTATTTCTGGCGAACTTATCTTTGTCAAGATAGAACTACTATCACAGTATGATATAAGTAATCTAAGCGTGGCTGTCGAGGTCGTAGATAAAAGAGGTTTGTTGCTTACAGGCGAGAGTACCTTTAATAAATTCGATAAGACAGTTTCTTTGGAAAAAAATAAAAAAAGCGAGTTTATTTTTTCATTTATGTCTGAATTTATTGAGGATGATTATTTTATTCAAGTACGCATTAATAGAATAACGCAAAAAGATAGAAATGATAATGTGCTGTTGTACATTGATGAACATGCAGGAAAATTTACTTTGAATAAAAATATGCTCAATCGGCAGTGGTTTAAGGTCAAGAAGAATTTTAATATAGAGGTTAATTAATAATTATGCAATTTTACCAAGAAAAAAATATAGAGCTTTCTTCAACAGATGTATTGCTGAGCGGAGGGTATTCCGGACATGCGAACTTTGGAGATATCTTGCAACTTAAAAGCGTGATCTCTTGGTATAAAGAGCAGGGACGCGAAGTTGTTGTGATTATTCGTCTAGATGCTATTTATGATGATGAGTTTATGCTAAAACTTTACGAATGGTTTGATGTCAAGGCGTTTATATTTTATGCTGAGTACCCTTGGGATGTTAGTACATACCATTTAGAAGAGGTAGCTGACTACAGCTTTTCAAACTTTCACCTTTACGGTGGAGGTATGATAAATACATTCTGGGCAGAACTGATCATAAGCCTGTGTGAAAATATTATTAAAACATTTGATGTAAAAAACTATGTTATCTCGGGCCAACAGATAGATGAGCATGGAGCCAGTCTACTACAGGAGCATTTCAAAACTTATATCCCCTCTATAGTCGGCGTGAGAGATAGGGAATCTCTTCAGTACTTAGAAGCTAAAGGAATCGAAGCTTTTTATTCTTTTGATGATGCTTTTGAATCTTTACTAGGTTTGAAAAAAGGTTTTATATTAGAAGAGATGCAAGAGCAAGAGGTCTATCTGCACTTTAACCTCTCTCCTTATGTCAGTGATGATTTACTTGGTATGATAGATGAGTTTAACAGCTCCTTGGCTTTACTCAAAGAAAAGTATCCAAAGGCTAAATATAAACTTTTGTTAACCTATCTTGATTCAAGAATATTTACTATTATTGATACGTTGGGCGTTATTGGGAGTTTAGACTATCATTTTGATATGGATGATGTGCTGGTTCTTAATCTAGCTTCTATGTCTTTGAAGGAAGGTATAGAACGTCAATTGAACTTGGATAAGAATGCAATAGCGCTTGCTACTTCATATCATACGGCGATGTTTATGCAGATATTGGGTTTTAAGGTCTTTATGTATGCAGGAAATGATTATTATGAACAAAAAAGAAGAGGTTTAGGTCTAGAATCACATACTCTCCAAAATTTTGTAGCAGGACAGAACGAAACTGATCTAAATGAACAACGGAGAGAAGATAGAAGAAGCTGGTTAGCTAAATTGGCTATTGCCATGGATAAAAAAATGCTTTGTTTTGAAAGTTCTCAAGTAAAAGAGTCTTTGCCTCTTGTTGGAAGATATCAACATAAACAAAAAGATACGAATATAGGCGCGGCTATTGAAAGTATATTGCAAAGAAATAAGCGAAGGAACAAAGTTTTTGGTATCGGTTGGGCGAAGACAGGAACAACTAGTTTAGGTAAAGTGCTAAGTATCTTAGGGTACAAACATAAACCTCAAGATTTTCAACTTGTGGATGAATTGATGCAGGGTCAATATAGTGGCATTGAACACAATGTAATGGAGCATGACAGCTTTGATGACTGGCCTTGGATAATTATTTATAAACAGCTGGATGCGATGTTTGAGAACAGTAAGTTTGTTTTAACAGTTCGGGACACGGATGCTTGGATAAAAAGTTACAGGAATATGTTGAAAAATGAAGGGGAGGCAAGTGAACATACAAACATGATGCGAAGTTTTCTCTATGGGATTGATTTCCCTCATGTCAGTGATGAAGCATTGGTAGCGCGGTATAAATATCATATACAAGAAGTGAAGGCCTATTTTAAGCATCGACCTAATGACTTGCTTATTGTAGATTGGTCAAAAGGAAGTGGATGGAAAGAGGTCTGTGATTTCTTAGGCAAAGATATCCCTAACGAGGAGTTTCCGCATAGTAATAAAGGTACATACCGTTGATCTCAGTTATTACGCGAACTAAAGATAGAAAAATATTTTTACCAAGGGTGTTTAAGAGCTTGGTTGAACAGACGTACAGACCCATTGAATGGGTTGTAGTTAATGACGCTGGTGAAGATATCTCAGGAATAATAGCGGATTTAAAAAAAGATGCAGATAAAGACTTTAGTATTAAGTATTTGTATAGAGAAAATTCAACGACAATGGAAGCAGCTACAAACCATGGGCTTGAGAATGCAGATGGAAAGTATATCAATATATTAGATGATGATGATACTATAGATAAAGATTTTTACACAAAAATGACAACTTATTTAAGTGAGAATAAGGTTTCTTCTATAAAAGGGGCTATTTCTTACAGTCAATACATTTTTGAAGAAGTAGAGAATAATAAAATTAAGTATATTCGTACAGAACCTTTTGGTATTAGACCAGACAGTCTTATGTTGACGGACATCCTAAAAGAAAATCAGTTTCCAATACATTCTTTTGTATATGAAAAAAAAATCTTAAAAACGATAGGGAGTTATGATGAAAGCTATCCTGTTCTAGGTGACTGGGAGTTCAATATCCGTTTTTTAGAAAAGTTTGATATTGGTATCGTGCCTGAGATCTTAATTTCATATCATAAAAGAACAAATATGGTCTATGGGAATACGGATATGACAGCCTTAAATCAGCACCTTTTTTATGATGGACTTATCAGGAACTCTATCATGAGAAAAAATTTAAATTTATCATCAGAGATGGGGCAGGGAACAAATACAAGAAATACAAATCGATTAATACATAAAATAGAAAGCATTCTACAGGAAGGACTTTCGAGTACACATGAGCTAAGAAACGATATGAATATCTTCTTTGAAGATAAGAAAAAAGAGGAAGAAGATAGAAATAAGGTTTTGAATGAAAAAGACAAAAGAATTGAATGCCTACGAAAAGAAGTTGAAAATTTAGAACAAAATATTTACCAACAAGAAGAGATAAATAGTTCTTTGAAAAAAGATTTAAATGAGAATATCCGTATTGCTCAATCACTACGAATTAAGAATAGAGTCAAAAGAGTTTTCGGCTTATACAAATATGAAGATATTTAATAATAAAGTAGGTATTATTAGCTTTAAAGACTAAGTATAAGGTGAAATGGGTGCGAATAGAATTGTCAAAAAACAATAAAGAAATTGCGGTTATTGTACACCTATATTATATTGATATATGGGATGAAATCGTTTGTTTATTTAAAAATATAACTGTTCCCTTTGATATTTATGTTACTGTTAATGAACAAGTTTCTTTAAAAACAATAAGATATATTCAAGATTCAGTACCGAATATTGAAGTGATTCAAGTTGAAAATCGGGGTCGTGATATCTTGCCTTTTTTAGATGTCTTACACCGTATTGAAACGATGAAATATAAATATATATGTAAACTTCATACAAAAAAATCATTGCATAGACTTGATGGAAACTTATGGAGAAAGGTCAGTTTATATGATCTTTTAGGTTCAAATAAAATTGTTAACGAAATTTTAAAAAATTTCAAAGAAAAAGCGACCTTAGGTATAGTGTCTCCAAAGAACAATATATTATCTGTGAATGATAACATAGGGAGCAATAAGGAAAAAATTAAATTCCTAGTATCGAGTTGCAACTTGATATATGAGGAAGACTGTTCTTTTGTTGCAGGTTCGATGATGTGGCTAAATAATGATATTTTAGATCCACTGTACAAGCTGTGTAAAACGGATATACTAAACTTTGAAAAAGAAGAAGGTCAGTTAGACGGGACGATGGCTCATGCAGTCGAACGCTTTCTTGGAGTTTTAGCTGAGAGTAATGGGTATAGTATTGAAGAGAGCCCGGCTAAGATGAGAGAACTGGATGAAGAGGTTCTACGTGATCAAAATAATATTTTATTTAAGTCTGATTCATTAATCAAACAGCAACGTCATGAATTAGAAAATATTAATGTAAAATATCAGGATACAATCGTATCGATGCTCAAGCAACAAGAAGAAACGCTAGATAAATATAAAGATACGATTGAGCATATGAATAAACATCAACAGCAGCAAGAAGAAATGCTAGTTAAATATAAAAATACGATTGAACATATGGGAGAGCATCAAAAACAACAAGAAAAAGTGCTAGAGGAGTACAGAAATACGATTGAACATATGGGAGAACATCAAAAGCAACAGAAAAAAGTGCTAGAGGAGTGCAGAAATACGATTGAACATATGGGAGAACATCAAAAGCAACAAGAGAATAGGATAGAAAGTTTATCAAACAAACTACAGAAAATTTATAAAAAAAGAGCATGGAAAGTAATTTCCATGCTCTATAAGGATTTAGACTAGTGATTTCAAAGCATAACCTTCGACGTGTAATTCACCATGCCAAAGCAGGCAACTACCACTTCATATATCATAAATTAAAGCAAAAACTTCAAGAAAAAAGAAATCGACTTGTAAAGAAAATAGATACAAAAAAAGAAGATGTTACTGAAAGTCCTGATATATTGAAAAAAGAGTACTTTTCTCGATACTTTGATTCACTACATTCGAAACAAGACTATACTCCATTTCAAGAAAATAAGCTCATAAAAGATGATCTTCGTCTGATTGCTTTTTATTTACCCCAGTTTCACCCAATAGCTGAGAATGATGAATGGTGGGGAAAAGGTTTTACAGAGTGGACTAATGTGTCCAGTGCCATTCCTCAATTTGAAGGACACTACCAACCACATCTTCCCGGTGAACTGGGCTTTTATGATTTACGTTTAAATCAGGTTCAAAAGCGTCAGATAGAACTTGCAAAAAATTATGGTATTGCTGGTTTCTGTTTCCATTTTTATTGGTTTAATGGGAGACGTGTTCTTGAGAAGCCAGTTGAGCAATATTTAGAAGATAAAAGTTTAGATTTTCCTTTTTGTATTAATTGGGCAAACGAAAACTGGACAAGACGTTGGGATGGGCATGATAGTGATGTTCTTTTGCAACAAGACTATTCAAATCAAGATGATATTGACTTTATTCAAGAGGCAAGTAAGTACTTTAATGATGATAGGTATATTCGCGTAGATGGCAAAGTGTTATTGATGGTGTATAGACCTGCTCTTTTCCCTGATATTTTAGCTACAACTGAGCGATGGCGGGTATGGTGTCGTGAGAATGGTGTTGGGGAGATATATTTGGTATTAACTCACTCCTTTGAACATATTAATCCCTTGGATATTGGTTTTGATGCTGCAGTTGAGTTTGCACCCAATAGTTTTCCTATGAAACCTATTAATGATAAAGTTGATTTTGATAATAAAAACTACAGGGGAACAGTATTTGATTATAAGGATGCGATAGAGATAAGTGAAAACTTTGTTCAACCAAAATATAAGAAGTTCCGATCAGCCTGTCCTGGCTGGGATAACGAAGCGAGAAAGTCAGGTGCTGGAACGACACTGCATAATGCTTCTCCTGAACTCTTTCATAAGTGGTTGGACCATTTATGTAAATATACGAAAGAGGTTTTTAAGCCTCAGGAACAATTGGTATTTATTAATGCTTGGAATGAATGGGCAGAAGGTGCTCATTTAGAACCTGACCAAAAATTTGGATATGGTTATTTACAAGCTAGCTATGACGCGTTCAGTAATAACAGAGCTGGGAATAAGAAAATCATTTTTGTCTCACATGATGCTAACTTTCATGGTGCACAGGTTCTGTCGTTAAATATTATTAAATCCTTAAGTCAAGACTTTGGACTAGAAGTGCATTTGATATTAAAATCTGGAGGCGAGCTTGAAGAAACATTTAAAAAGTATGCGAAGGTTTATAATTTACAAAAAGACTATCCATCAATAGAGGAACAAAAAAGCTTAGTCCTAAAGCTTAAAGATGGAGATATCTCACATGCTATTAGTAACACAGTCGTTTCAGGAGATGTTGTAGGAGTACTATCCGATAGTGGTATAGAAACAATTGCCTTGATACACGAACTTCCTACCTTGATCAAGGATTATGGTATGGAAGGAAATGCAAGAGTTGTCTCAAAAAAAGCAAAGTATGTCCTTTTCCCTTCAACATATGTAAGAGATGAGTTTGAAACGATTGCTTCTGTCGCTGAAGATAAGTCTATTGTCTCGCCTCAAGGTCTTTATCATAAAAACAAGTATATGAATATAGTTGATGATGCACGAGTGAGTTTACGTTCTCAATATAAGTTGCCTGGAGAAAGCAAGATTATTCTTGGTGTAGGATATGGAGATTATCGTAAAGGTATTGATATTTTTCTGACTGTGGCAACATTATTAGAAAAAGAACGACCTGATACGTATTTTATGTGGGTTGGAAACATTGATGTAAGCATGCAAACGGAGGTTGATAAGCTCCATAAAATGTGTAAGAATATTGTATTCATATCTCCTCAAGAAGACCTCTCATTATTTTATGCAGGAGCAGACTTATATTTGATGACTTCTAGAGAAGACCCTTTTCCCTCTGTTGTATTAGAGAGTATGAATGTGGGAATTCCTGTCATAGGATTTAAAAATGCTGGTGGATTTAAAGATATTGTAACTAGGGATACTGGGGTTTTAGTTGATTATCTTAATATCGAACAAATGAGTGAGGCTGTCAATAAGCTTTTGGATGATGACAAGATTAGAAATGAACTTGGGAAGAATAGCTCTGAATTAATTCATCAAAATTTTAATTTTAAAGATTATATTTATACGTTACTGGATCTTGTAGGCCTTCCTTATAAAAAAGTAAGCGTTATAGTTCCTAACTATAATTATGAAAAATACATACAAAACAGATTAGTGTCAATAGTAAATCAAACATACCCAATATACGAAATAATTTTTCTAGATGATTGTTCTTCTGATAATAGTCTTGAAATAGCGAAAGGGTTTTTAAATAATTGTGGTCTTGATAACATTACTGTAGTTAAAAATAAAGTTAATTCTGGCTCAGTATTTAATCAATGGTCAAAAGGTATGGCCTTAGCAAAGGGTGACTTTGTCTGGATTGCAGAAGCAGACGATTTAGCTGAGAATGAACTTCTAGCCCAGGTAATGAAAGGCTTTGTGGATGATGAGGTCGTACTGAGTTATTGTCAGTCTCAGCAGATAGATGAAAAGGATTTAATTACGGAGGAAACGTATTTAAGTTATACAGATGACATAAGTAGGGAGAAGTGGTTACAAGATTATACACGTGATGGAAAAGAAGAACTGTCAGATACTTTTGTTGTGAAAAATACTATGCCTAATGTTTCAGCAGTCGTCTTTAAAAGGACAGATATATCTGCAGTACTCGATGAACTTTTGACTTTTAAGGTTGGAGGTGATTGGTATTTTTATTTTTGGCTGCTGTCTCAGGGCAAAATCTCTTTTACGGCAAAGTCATTGAATAAACATAGACGTCATGATAATAGTGTGACCATTTCTGAAAAAAACAATAAGATACACTTTGAAGAAATTGTTAAAATGCAAGAGATTATAAAAATGAAGTTAAATGTTACGGATGAAATATGGGAAAAATCCTTGAAGTATAGACAACAGGTTAAAGAGTATTTGAACATATCATGAAGTGGAATATTGTAAAGATATGGAAAGTGAATTTTTTAGGGAAGAAGTTCTGAGATGCTAGTAGGTTCAGGATTATTATCCAGTGTTTTTAACGAATATGCAAGTGATGAGAATGTGGTGATTTTTGCAAGCGGTGTTTCAAACTCTTCTCAAACAGATGAAAATGAGTTTTTGAGAGAACAAGAGCTTGTTGAAAAGACAATTGATGAAAATTTAGAGAAAAAGTTTATTTATTTTAGTAGCTGTGCTTTAGTTGATGACACAAATTACGAAACACCCTATTATTTACATAAAAAACGGATGGAAGTTATCATTCAATCACTTGCACCATCTTATTTGATTATTAGACTACCCCAAGTCTTTGGAGAGATCAAAGAACATGTGACCTTAATTAATTTTCTTTGTATGAAAGTCTTAAAAGGTGAAATGTTTGAAGTATGGGCAGGGGCAAGTCGTTACGTAATCCATATTGATGATGTTCTGATATTGGTACGGTCATTTATTGAAAATAAACTAGAGCATAAGATAATAAATGTTGCTAATACGTATCGATATACCTTGTTTGAGTTAATAGAATATATAGAAAAAAAAGTTGATCGCAAGGCAAGGTTTATTGTTCTTGATAAACAAGATAGTTATGAGTTAGAGTTCAGATTTTTACAGGATTATATTAAAAAGAATAATTTGAAGTTTAGTTTTGGTAAAAGTTATTTTTTTGAAAAGTTGAAAGTTCATTAGTAGTAATTATCAAATATATATTATAAAAAGTTTGATTATATAATAGGTGCGCTAGGATTGAAATATGAAAATTAGTGTTGTCATACCGACATATAATGCACAAGAGTATTTACCTACATTATTGGATTCTTTAGAACAACAAACGGTAGAATTCGAGCTTGTTATTATTGATTCTACCTCTAGCGATGATAGTGTAAAAATTGCTAGAATGTATACAGACATGGTGATAGTGATACCAAAGGAATCATTTGATCATGGGGGGACACGAAGCCGAGCAGCTAAGATGGCCGTGGGTGATATAATTGTTTTTTTAACACAGGATGCATTGCCATACAATCAATATTCGATTCAAAACTTGATCAATACTTTTACAAATTCTGATATATCTGCTGCTTATGGGAGACAATTGAGTTATGATAAAACAAATCTATTTGGTAAGCATTTAAGGAAGTTCAACTATACCGATAGCTCATACGTACGAAATATAAAAGATAAGAATAAATTTGGAATAAAAACAGCATTTTTATCTGATAGTTTTTCTGCATACAGAAGAAGTGCATTAGAAGAGATTGGTTGGTTTAAAAATGGATTGATTTTAGGGGAGGACACCTATGCTGGAGCAAAATTGTTGATGGCAGGCTATAATTTGGCTTATTGTAGTGAAGCTAAGGTATATCATTCCCATAGCTATAGTATAGCGGAAGAGTTCAAACGTTATTTTGATGTAGGTGTTTTCCATGCTTCTGAAGCATGGATATTGGATGAATTTGGTAAGGCAGAAGGTGAAGGCTTCAGATATATTAAGTCAGAATGGCGTTATCTGATAAAGCATAAGGTTTTTTATCTTATACCTCAGTTTTTGATTCGAAACCTATGTAAGTACATAGCTTACAAGTTAGGACAATCCTATTTATTTATGCCTGCATATGTAAGTCAAAAGATGAGTATGCATTCTTCTTGGTGGAGAACGAGGTATTAAGAGATAATAAAGTATTTTTTTTGTATCCTCACACTCTTCATTCGCTGGCATAGCTCAGTTGGCTAGAGCAGCTGATTTGTAATCAGCAGGCCCGGGGTTCAAATCCTCGTGCCAGCACCACTAAACAATTTAGTTCAAATCTTAATCTCCTTTTCATATGCATCTTATTACAATAGCATTAGTTTATGATATTTGAAAGAAGCCTAATGACGCTTAAAGCTATTTATGAAAAATAATTTATCCCGCCTTATCCTGATCTGTAGTGATATCTTCGTAATCTTTGCCTCTATATCGATAGCTTATATCTTACGCATGAATTTTGATAGTGAACCGGAGGTGTTTGATAATGCCTACTGGATGACCGTGACTAATATCTATGTATATGCTATTATCTTAGTGACTTTTTTTAATGAAAAGATTTATAAATTTAGATTTGATTTTTGGCAGGAAACGCGACTAGTCCTTCGTGGCCTTGTGATATCCTTAGTGCTTACACTCTCTTTATTGGCGGTCACCAAATCTATTGATGATTATTCGCGTTTTGTTGTCATCGCTTCATTTGTTTTTATGGGAGTATTTATTCCAATTATCAAGAATATTATGAAAAAGTCTCTCTTTAAGATCGGGTTGTGGAAGCGTGAGGCAGAAGTCTGCGGTAATGATAACTATACAGAGCAAGAAGTCTTCGGAAACTCTTATCTGGGTTATATCTATTCGATTCATGCCAGTGCCAAGACGATCTTTATTGACACCAATAATCTGTCTGCTAAAGAACTTCAAGAACGCCTCGATGTGAGTTTACAAGAGAATAAAGAAGTTCTTTTCATTCCCTTACTTCAAACCTATAGTTTCGCAAATGCACGTATTATAGAATTGACAAATGCTCGTAAGAACTTGATAGTCTTAGAGAATTCTCTTTTGAAAATATCTAATATTTTGATTAAAAAGATATCTGATATTGTATTGTCAACATTGCTTTTTCCCTTTTTTGTACTGTTTTTTATTATTATTGTGATTCTTATAAAAAAAGAAGAACCTAAGGGAAGCGTGTTTTTCAAACAAAAACGCATGGGACAGGGTGGAAGGGAATTTACCTGCTATAAATTTCGTTCTATGCATGAAGATGGTGAAAAAACTCTTGAAGCTTATCTCAAGGAAAATCCGGATGAGATTGCTTGTTATGATGAGTTTCATAAATATAAAAATGACCCTCGTATTACTAAAGTAGGCCATTTTTTAAGAAAAACATCTTTAGATGAATTACCTCAAATCATTAACGTCTTAAAGGGTGAGATGAGTCTTATAGGTCCACGTCCTTATCTGCCAAATGAAAGAGAAAAGATTGGGGATAAGCTTGATATGGTTTTGGCTGCTAAACCTGGTATCACTGGTCTTTGGCAGGTTAGTGGACGCAATGATGTCGATTTTTGTTCACGTGTGGATATGGATGTCTGGTACACGCGTAATTGGAACCTTTGGCTTGATCTTATTATTTTAGTGAAAACGATTAAAGTCGTTTTATTCCGAAGAGGTGCATGTTAAGTAGATCTTTTACTGTATTTTTTGATAGAGTGACGGTGTATAGATCAGTCAAGGTCTTAATAATATTATAATCTATATTTAACAAAAAAACTTAAATTAAAACAGTAGTTTAATCTCTCTATCTCTTTTTTATAGCTTACAATATATACTCTTTGCTCAATAAAAATCAAAGGAGTGTTTATGGGACGTAAGTTATCTGTTTTAATCGTAGGTTTAATGATGAGTCTGCAACTTTTTGCTTGTGATATTAACACAGCAGATGTGAAAGAACTTAGTGCTTTGAAAGGCATTGGTGAAAAGACTGCTCACAAGATTATCGAGTACCGAAAGATACATAAGTTTTCATCTATTAAAGATATTATGAAGGTCAAGGGTATTGGTCAAAAGAAGTTTGACTCCATCAAAAAAGAGTTAAGTGTTTAAGTCACTTTATTTTCGTTGTGGCTTCGCTGGTTAGGTATGCTATTAGTCTAGGGACAATTTGATGCTAAAAATAGTATCATGCCCTTTATTATGAACAGTAATTGTATCCTCCAGTAAAGTATTGATGATTCGTTTACCCACATTTAGTCTTCTAACCCCAGTGCTCTTAGCCTGTCCTTTAGTTGTAAAGTAGGTATTGAAGATATCCTCATCTTTTAAAATATTAGTATAAGAATAGTTTGTGGATCGATTGCTTTGATCTGCATTGTATCTTTATAGAAAACTCAAATGATATTTGAGAGTAAAAAATTGATTATAAAATGAAGTTGTTAATTGGTTGCGGAAATAGGATTTGAACCTATGACCTTCGGGTTATGAGCCCGACGAGCTACCGAACTGCTCTATTCCGCGACATTCAAGGTGTAAATTGTTTGTTCACTTAAAAAAATAATCAGAGTATGATGAGATTTAGAAGTAGTTGTTTTTCTTGGTTGCGGAAATAGGATTTGAACCTATGACCTTCGGGTTATGAGCCCG
>Ga0316207_10003056_pt1 | contig 16049 bp, 13 predicted proteins | sample 6weekpyrite_MG_FD_204943 | JGI IMG/M metagenome (GOLD analysis project Ga0316207, IMG submission 204943) | Microbial mat bacterial communities from mineral coupon in-situ incubated in ocean water Damariscotta River, Maine, United States -... | ecosystem: Environmental > Aquatic > Marine >... | reverse complement strand
CTATTCGGGGCTGATGCAACCGCAAACCCGAGAGATTTCCCTACCGGTGGATCTGGATGGGGATTAGGGCCGCCTGTATCGCCCTGATCCTTGCGGGTCCGGCATCGGCGCAGGAGGGCGAGGCCCCCGGCTGGTTGTCGGAAACCATCCTGGCCCCGAACGGCAACATCGCCACCACGGCCACACCACAGGATATCACCGTCATGCCGATCGGCGCGGTGCGCCTGGATGCGGTGGGCTTGCTGACGCCGCTCCAGACCGGCCTGCCGGCGGATCTGTGGGTGCCATCGGCCTCGGCGACGCTGGCCAGCCTGTTTCGTGCACAACCCTATGAGGGGCTGCCGGCGATCCAGTCGATGACCCAGATGCTGGCGCTGGCCGAGGTCAACCCGCCCGCCGATGCAACGCTTGAATCCACGCTGTTTCTGGCCCGGCTTGATCTGCTGCTGGAACGCGGTGCCATTGATCCGGCCCGCGCCCTGATGGAACGCGCGGGCCCCACCACGCCGCAGGTGTTTCGCCGCTGGTTCGATGTCAGCCTGCTGGCCGGTCAGCCCGACCGCGCCTGCGCCGCGATGCGCGCCAATCCCGATATCGCGCCCTCCTTTCCGGCCCGCATTTTTTGCCTGGCGCGCGGCGGCGACTGGTCGGCGGCGGCCCTGACGCTTGGCACCGGCGAGGCGCTTGGCTTTATCCCTGTCGAGGATGGCGACCTGATCGCGCGCTTTCTGGATGCCGAGCTTTTTGCCGGCGAACCGCCGCTGCCGCCCGATCCCGCGCCGACCCCGCTGAATTACGAAATGCGCGCCGCGATCGGCGAACGTCAGGGCGCGGCCACGCTGCCCTTGGCGTTTTCGCAATCCGATCTGGCCCCCTTCGCTGGCTGGCGGGCGCAGCTTGATGCCGCCGAGCGGCTGGCGCGCAGCGGCGCGATCACCGCCGATCAGTGGCAGATCATCTATACCTCGCGGGTGCCCTCGGCTTCGGGCGGCGTCTGGGACCGGGTTGACGCGCTTCAGGCCTTCGATGTCGCCCTATTGGCACGTGATCCAGAGGCCGTGGCACGCCTGTTGCCCGAGGTCTGGACCGCGATGCAGGAGGCCCGCCTGGAGGTTCCCTTTGCCGAGGTTTATGCCGAACGCCTGATGCGCCTGCCGCTCACCGATGAGGCCGCGCTGTTGGCCCGGCGCGTGGCACTTTTGTCGGATATCTATGAGCGCACCGCACAGTTAAGCGTGCCGCAATCCGATGAGGAACGGTTTTTATTCGCCATTGCCCGCGGATTGCCGCCCGAGGCCAATCTGCGTGGCGCGATCCCGCGGATGCTGACGATTGCCTTTGCCAGCGTCGATCTGCCAGAGCGCTACCGGCGGATGGTTGAGGAGGATCGCATCGGCGAGGCGCTGCTGCAGGCGGCGCTGGTGCTGAGCGCGGGCGATGGCGATCTCGACGATATGGGCGATGCGCTACAGCTTTTGCGCCATCTGGGGTTGGAAAGCACCGCCCGGCGTGCCGCGCTGCAATTGATGATCCTGGACCGCGCGGCATGACAGGCCGCTGGATATCGCCGTTTTTAGAGGCTCAGGCCGCCGAATTGAATGCCGCCGAAAACACCCTCTTGGCCTATGGCCGCGACCTGATGGATCTGGAGGGCTGGCTGACGGGGCAAGGCCTTGATTTCGCCACCGCGGCGCGCGCCGATATCGAGACCTACCTGATCCATCTGGATGCTCAGGGCATGGCGAAATCAACCCGCGCGCGCAGGCTGTCGGCCATCAAACAGCTTTATCGCTTTGCCTATGAGGAAGGGCTGCGCGCCGACAACCCGAGCCTGCAGATCAAAGGGCCGGGCCGCGACAAGACGCTGCCCAAGACCCTGACCATGGCCGAGGTCGACCGGTTGCTGGACGCCGCCGACAGCCATGGCCGCAGCCCCGGTGACCGGCTGCGCAATGCCTGTTTGATGCAGCTTTTATACGCCACCGGCATGCGGGTGACCGAACTTGTCTCGCTGCCCGTCGCATCGGCGCGCGGCAACCCGCAGCTTTTGCTGATCCGGGGCAAGGGTGGCAAGGAACGCATGGTGCCGCTGTCGCCCCCGGCACGCGCCGCACTTGCGGCCTGGCTAGGCCATCGTGATGCGGGCGAGGAGGCCCGGCGTCTGGAAACAGGCACGCCGCCCTCGCGGTTCCTCTTTCCCTCGCGCGGCAAATCGGGGCATCTCACGCGGGTGCGGTTTTTTACCCTGATCAAGGAGATTGCTGTGGCCGGCGGCGTCGCCCCGGGCGGCGTGACGCCCCACACCCTGCGCCATGCCTTTGCCACCCATCTGCTGGAAAACGGGGCCGATCTGCGCGCCATTCAGACGCTTCTGGGCCATGCCGATATCGCCACCACCGAGATCTATACCCATGTGCTGGATGAGCGGCTGAAATCGCTGGTGCTGGAACGTCATCCGCTGGCCAAGGAGTGAATTTTCACTGGGCCTCGCCGTAACGCTGCCGTAATTTTGCGTTAAACACGCGCCAACGCCCTGCAAACGGGGTCTTTCACGGTGGGCAGCACAATTTCCGAACCTCTCGCAGATATCATCGCGCGCCAATGGGACGTGATCGTGATCGGAACCGGCATTGGCGGCGGCGTGGCGGGCCGGGCCTTGGCCGAGGCCGGGCGCTCGGTGCTGTTTGTCGAAATGGGGCGCGCGGGAATGCGGGCCGAGGAAACCGGGCTCGATATCGGCCTGGCCGACCCGGTTGCGCGCGCCATACGCGGGATGTGGCCCGATCCGGTGCTGGCGGAAGTGAACGGCCAGAGCCAGAGCTTTTTCGCGCCGCTTGGGGCCGGTCTTGGCGGCTCGTCGGTGTTTTATGCCGCCACGCTGGAACGGCCCGAACCGCATGATCTGGATGACAGCCCGCAGCGCCCGCACCCGACCGGCGGCTGGCCGGTCTCTTTCGCCGCGATGCGGCCCTGGTTCGATGCCGCGACCGGGATGTTCGCGCTGCATGGCGAGCCTGATCCCCTATCGGAAATCCCCTGCCCCGCGCTGATCCCGCCGCCGCCGCCACAGCCCGGCGATGCCATGATCATGGCGCGGCTGGCGGCCAGGGGGCTGAACCCTTACCGGCTGCATACCGCGCTGCGCTATCTTGAGGGCTGCTCTGAATGTCTGGGCCATAAATGCCCGCGCGCCTGCAAGATGGATGGCCGTTCAGCCGGGGTCGAACCGGCGCTCGTCACCGGCAACGCCCATCTGCTGAGCGAATGTTCCGTGACGCATCTGGCCCGCGAGGGCGCGCGCATCACGCAGGTGCTTGCCCGCAAGGGCGGCGAAGCCATCACCCTCAACGCGCGCCATGTCGTGTTGGCGGCGGGTGCGCTGTCTTCGCCGCGGCTTTTGCTGGCCTCAGGCTCCGAAGCCGACCCGCGCGGCATTGGCAATGCCCAAGATCTGGTCGGGCGCAACCTGATGTTTCACCTCAACGAGATCTTCGCGCTCTGGCCCGGGCGGGCGGCGGGATTTGCCGGGCCGTCGAAATCGGTGGGCTTTCGCGACCTTTATTTTGCAGAAAATCAACGTCTTGGCATGGTGCAGGCGATGGGCGTCGATGTCGGCTATGGTGAGATCGTGCATCATCTGCGCGGCCGGGTCGCGGGCTCATGGCTGCGCCATATTCCCGGCGCGATGGATGCCACCCGCATCCCGGCGGCAATCGGTGCCAAGCTTCTGGGGCAGGCCAAGGTCTTTGTCGGCCTGCTGGAGGATCTGCCCTATCACGAGAACCGCGTTTGCCATGACCCCGAACACCCGGGCCGCATTACCATGAGCTATCGCATCGCGCCCGAGCTCTTGGCCCGGCGCAGAACCTTTCGCCGCCTGATCTCGCACGCCTTTCGCGGCCAGCGCACCGCCTTTCTGACGCATCGGCCCGAGCCCAATTTCGGCCATCCCAGCGGCACGCTCGCGATGGGCCGTGACCCCGCGAAATCGGTGCTGGACGCCAGTTGCAGGCCGCACGGGATGCAAAACCTTTGGATCACCGATGCCTCGGTCTTTCCGACCTCGATGGGCGTCAATCCCAGCCTGACCATCGCCGCCAACGCGCTGCGCGTGGCCGCCATTCTGAAGGATGAAAAATGAACGCATTGACCGATGGATGCGCCATTGTCACAGGCGCGGGCGGCGGGCTTGGCCGGGCGCTGGCACTGGCGCTGGCCCCGCATATGCAGGTTGCGGGTCTGGGTCGCAGGATGGAGGCGCTGGAGGAAACAGAGAGCCTTGCAGGCGGCAATTTCCTGCCGCTCATGGCCGATGTGACGGATGTGGCAGACGTCACCCAGGCCTTTGATACCGCACGCAATATCGCCCCGATCACGGTGCTGATCAACAATGCCGCGATCTATCCAAGGCGCGATTTTCTGGACGAGAGCGCGGCCAGTTTCATGGCGACCGTCGGCACCAATCTGGGCGGTGTCGTCACCTGCACCCGCGCCGCGCTCAGCGATATGACCGCCACCGGGTTTGGCCGTATCCTCAACGTGGCGACCTTCGCCGATATGCACCCGCTGCCCGCATCCTCGGCCTATTCGGTGTCCAAGGGCGCGGCGCGGATTTTCACCCGCGCGCTCATCGCCGATATCGGTGATCGCTTTCCCGGCATCGTGGTGAATGACTGGATGCCCGGAATGCTGGCCACGGATATGGGCACCGCCGACGGCCTCGACCCTGCGGTGGCGGCCCGGTGGGGGGCCAAACTGGCGCTCTGGCATGACCCGAGCCTGACCGGCACGATCTGGGAAATGGCGGCCGAGATCCCGCCCGCGCGATCGCTGAAACGCCGCATCGCCGATCGTGTGCTGATGCGCCCGCGTCCACGGGCAAGACAGCTTTAACGCATTTCTCGGAAACCTCGCGACAAGATGCATCGCTTAACGCGTTGAAATCTTTGATTTCAGGCACCGATAAGGGATGCGGGGTTTTTCCGAAAGTGCTTTAGCGCATCTTGAACGCCCGCCAGAGATGGCCGGGCAGGATCTGCGCCGAAAGGGCATAGCGCCCGATCATCCGGACCGGATCCGAGGCCATCCGCCAGGCCCATTCCATCGCGATCCGACGCGCCCAACGGGGCGCGCGGGCCTGCGTGCCGGAGAGAAAATCAAGCCCCGCCCCAATCGAGGCAAAGCCCATTTCCGGTGTCACCTGACGCCCCAGGGCCGCCAGACGCTCCTGTTTCGGGGCCCCGAGCGCGATGAAACAAAGCCCGACCCCGGCGCTCTGCATATCGCCCAGAATATCGCGCGCGGCGGCCCCGTCCGGGTCAAACCCCATCGGCGGCGCGATGCTGGCGGCAACTTCCAACCCCGGCACCGCAGCCTCCAGCGCGCGGGCAGCCCCGGCAAGGCTGGCCTCGGTTGATCCCACCAGCCCCAGTTTCACGCCCATATCCGCCGCGATCCGCGCCAGCGGCATGATCATGTCAGAGCCCGGCAGCAATGCCACAGACCGCCCCGCCAGACCCGCGCACCAGACAATCGGATTGCCATCGGCGGTGATGAAATCCTGCGCGCCATAGGCCGCGCGAAACGGCCCCGGAACGCTGAGCTTTCCCAGATGATCGAGGTTCAGCGTGGCCAGCGCATAGCCTTCGCCCGCCCTGATCCGGGTGCGCAGGCCATGCTCAAGCGTTGCCCAATCCGCCACATTAACGGCGACGGTGTAATTGCCGGTCTGAAATTCCACGCGTTTTCCGCCCCTTGCCTGACCCTCACCGCCAGCCTGCCGTATCCTCGCGTTGCACAAAAGAGTGCGGCAGGGGACAAACTGTTGCCATGCTTTTATGGTCACAATACGCGGAAACGACGAGGCAGAGCAAAACAAGATGACAGGGCAAGGCCAGCCAACCGGCGCAAGCGCGCAAGGGGCACGCGCGGGCGTGACCCTGTTGGGCTGCGGTTTCGTGGCCGATCTTTACATGCGATCGCTGAAAACCTTTCCCGATATCGCGGTGTTCGGGGCCTATGACAGCGACCCCGCCCGCCTTGCCGCATTCTGCGCCCATTGGGATCTGCCCGCCCTGCCCGATGCGGCGGCGGCTTTTGCCACCGGCGGGCTGATCCTGAACCTGACCAACCCGGCCGCGCATGCCGATGTGATCGCCGCCGCGCTGGATGCGGGCTGTCATGTTTTCAGCGAAAAACCGATGGTGGCCGATCTTGCGACCGCCGTGGCGCTGCATGCGCGCGCGCGCGACGCCGGGCTGCAACTGGCCAGCGCGCCCTCCTCGGTCCTGGGTGAGGCCGCGCAGACGCTTGGCCATGCTTTGCGCGACGGTATCGCGGGGGTTCCCCGGCTGATCTATGCCGAGCTTGATGACGGGTTTATCCCGCAGGCCCCGCTGGAGGGCTGGATCAGCGAAAGCGGCGCGCCCTGGCCCTTTGCCGATGAATTTCGCACCGGTTGCACGCTGGAACATGCGGGCTATTACCTCAGCTGGATGATCGCCCATTTCGGCCCCGTCGCCCGCGTGGTGACGGCCACCGCCGAAATCATCCCCGACAAGCGCGGCGTCACCGGCACAGCGCCCGATTTCTCGGTCGCCACCTTGTATTTCGCCTCCGGCCCGGTGGCGCGGCTGACCTGTTCCATCGCGGCCCCGCATGACCACCGGCTGCGGGTGATCGGCGATACCGGCGTGCTGGAGGTGGCGCGCGCCTGGGACAATGCCGCCCCGGTGCGGTTTCGCAAACGCCTGCGCATCCGGCGGCGGCTCTTGGAAAGCCCGGTCGCCAAACGGATCCGGCTGGCCGGGCGCACGCATCCGCATATGCCGCGCAAAGGCGCGGCGGCGATGAATTTCGCGCTTGGCCCGGCCGAGATGCTGGCGGCAATTGCCGAAGGCCGCCCCTCCCGGTTGGCCGGCAACTACGCGCTGCATTTGACCGAGGTGACCCTGGCCTGCCAGCAAACCGGCCTGCACGAGATGACCACGACCTGCGCCGAGATGGAGCCGATGCCATGGGCGTGTTGAACCTCCTGATCACCGGGGCCGCGGGCCATGTCGGACGCGCCTGCGTGACCCGCGCGCTGGCCGAGGGGCATATCGTGCGCGCCCTTATCCGGGGCGGGGCCGAGCCAGCGGGCCATGCCCGGCTGACCGTATTGCGCGCCGATCTGGCCCATGACGATCTGACAACGGCGGTTCAGGGCGTCGATGCCATCCTGCATTGCGCGGCGGCGATATCGGGCGATGATGCGGCGATGGCGCGCGATACGGTAGCTGCGACCGAGCGGCTGACCCGTGCCGCCGGTGCCGCCGGTGTCGGCCATATCGTTCTGGCAGGTTCGGTGGCCGTTTATGGGCTGGCGCAGCTCCACGAGGGCGCCATCATCGATGAGGATACCGGGCTGGAGAGCGATCTGAAAAACCGCGATGCCTATACCCGCGCCAAGCTGGCGCAGGAGCATGAGGTGGTCGCCGGCCCCTGCCCCGCCACCATCTTGCGCATCGGCGCGGTCTGGGGGCCGGGGATGCTGTGGAACGCCCATATCGGCGTGGCGAAAGGCCCGGTCCTGCTTTGCCTTGGGCGCGACGGGCAGATCCCGCTGGCCCATATCGACCGGGTCGCTGCGGCGATGGTGCGCGCGGCTGAAACCGGCCCGAGCGCGGCAAACCCGCTCAATATCCTAGATACCGACCTGCCCGATCGGCCGCGTTATCTTAATGCCCTGCAGGCCGGTGGCTGGCCGAAACTGGTGCTGCCGGTCAGCTGGCGGTTGCTGGATGCCATCGCCGCCCGCCTGCCCGAAATGCGCCGCCCCGGCCTGTTGCGGCAGGCCACGCTGCGCGCCCGCATGGCCCCGATGGGCTGGACCGGAGCCAGGGCCGAGGCCGCGCTTGACCTGCCCCCACAACCGGGGTTCGAACGCCTCATGGCCGAGGCCCTGAGCGCGGAGGGGGCCATATGAAAATCGCCTATCTCACCGGCCAATACCCCCGCGCCACCGATACGTTCATCCAGCGCGAAGTTGCGGCGCTGCGCAGGCTCGGGCTGTCGGTTGCGACATGTTCGATCCGGGCCACCGGCCCGCAGCATCTGGTGGGAGAGGAACAGCGCGCCGAGGCGCAGGGCACCTTCCATGTGCTGTCCGCCACCCTGAACCTCTGGACGCTGAGCCGCGCCAAGCTGTCCGCCCTGCGCCACCCGGCCCGCTTTTTCCGGGCGCTTGCGCTGGCCTGGAGGACGGCCCCAAAGGGCCTGCGCGGGCGGTTCTATAACCTGGTCTATTTCAGCGAAGCACTGGTGCTGGCCCATCATCTGCGCCGCGAAAACATCACCCATCTGCATAATCATATCGCGAAATCCAGCTGCACCGTGGCGATGCTGACATCCGCTCTCTCAGACATCCCCTACAGCTTTACCCTGCACGGGCCCGATATCTTCTATGCGCCGGAGCACTGGCGGCTCGATGCGAAAATCGCGCGGGCCCGGTTCGTGGCCTGCATCAGCCAGTTCGCCCGCGCCCAAGGGATGCTGTTTTCGGACCAGAGCCATTGGGACAAGCTCAAGATCATCCATTGCGGCGTTGATCCCGACCGCTATGACATGGACGGACCCCGCGATGGCAATCACCTGCTCTTTGTCGGACGCCTGGCCGCGGTCAAGGGCGTGCCGATCCTGTTGCAGGCGCTGGCCCGGGCACGGCAGAGCCTGCCCGATCTGCGGCTGACGCTGGTGGGCGACGGGCCGGACCGGGCGGCGCTGATGGCTGCGACCGAGGCCCTGAACCTTGGCGATGCCGTTGATTTCGCGGGCTACAGATCGCAATCCGAAGTGGCGGCCCTCTTGGCCTATTCCGATTGTCTGGTGCTGCCCAGTTTCGCCGAGGGCGTGCCGGTGGTGTTGATGGAGGCCATGGCCGCGCGCCTGCCGGTCATTGCCACCCGCGTCGGCGGCACCGGCGAGCTGGTCGAGGATGGCGTATCAGGCCGCCTGATCGCACCGGGCGACGCCGGGGCGCTGCATGATGCGATTCTGACGGTGATGTCGGGCAAAGACCGCGCCGCGATGGGCGAAGCTGGCCGGGCCCGGGTGACGGTCGAGTTCGATATCGGCATCGAGGCCGCGCGCCTTGCGGCGCTCTTTCAGGCGGGCCCGGACCTGCCCCCCGAGATCCGCCCCGAAGACCCAAGAGAGGCCCGCGCATGACCCGGCTTGCGATCATCGCGATTGGCCGCAACGAAGGTGCGCGGTTACACGGCTGCCTCTCCAGCCTGCTGGGGCTGGCCGAGCGCCTGATCTATGTCGATAGCGGATCCTCCGATGACAGCCTGGCCACGGCGCGCACCTTGCGGGCCGAAGTGGTCGAGCTGGACCCCGCCACGCCCTTTACCGCCGCGCGCGCGCGCAATGCCGGGGTCGCGGCGCTCGGGCCCGACCTGCCCGAATATATCCATTTCATCGATGGCGATTGCGTGATGGTCCCGGGCTGGATCGACAGCGCCTTGTCCGCGATGATCGCCGATCCCGGGCTTGGCATTGTCACCGGCTGGCGCGCAGAGATCCGCCCCCATGACAGCATCTATAACGCCATCTGCGATCATGAATGGCACCGCCCGGCGGGGCCGATCACGACCTGCGGCGGCGATATGCTGGTGCGCGGCGCGGCATTTCAGCAGGCGGGCGGGTTCAATGAGGCGGTAATCGCCGCCGAGGATGACGATTTTTGCCTGCGCGTTGCGATGGCCGGGTTCACATTGATCCGTCTGCCCCAGGCCATGACCCGCCATGACGCCGATATGCGCCGCTTTTCGCAATGGTGGCGGCGGTCTGTCCGCAATGGCCATGGCTTTGGGCAATTGGGCACGCTGCATCCCGGCCATCTGGCACGCGAACGGCTGCGCGTCTGGGTCTTTGCGGCGGCTTTGCCGATACTGGCGGTGATCGCGCTGGCGCTGACGCCGTGGTTGGTTTTGGGCGTCCTGGCGATCTATGCCGGGTCATATCTGCGCACGGTCGCGGGGCTGCATCAGGGCGGCATGGAAATCAGATTGGCAGCACATCAGGGCCTGTTCCTCAGCCTGTCGAAATTTCCCAACCTGATCGGCATGATCACTTTTTATCTGCGCAATCGGCGCGGGCGCGATATACAGATTATCGAATATAAATAGAAGGTTACGCTTTTGTCTTTATCCAACCCCATCCGCGTCGGCCTGATCGGAGCCGGATATATCGCCGATTGGCATGCCTCGGCGCTGGCGGCCACCGATGGGGTGCGGATCACGGGGCTTTGCGACCGCAACATCGCGGCGGCCGAGGCACTGGCGGCGGGCCATGGGGCGCAGGCCTTTGGCGCGGTGGAAGACCTCATCTCAGCCGGAATTTGCGACGCCGTTCATATCCTGACGCCGCCCGATCTGCATCACGACATCGCGTTGGAATGCCTCGCGGGCGGATTGCATGTGCTGGTTGAAAAGCCCGTCGCCCTCAGCGGGACTGAGACGCAAGCGATCGAGGATGCGGCCCGCGCGGCGGGGAAATCCTTTGTCGCGGGGCATAATTTTCTGGGGCTGCCCGGATACCAGCGCCTGAAAGCCCTGGCCCGGACCGGCACGCTTGGCCGCATATCCTCGGCCCATATCACCTGGGCCCTGCCGCTGGCCCCGTTGCGGTCCGGCCCCTACGGGCTCTGGCTGCTGCGCGAGGCGAAAAACCTGCTGCTGGAGCTTGGCCCGCATCCGTTTTCCTTTGCCGTCAATCTCTTTGGCCCGCTTGATATTCGCGCCGTGGATCTGGGCCAGCCGGTAACCCTGCCCGGCGGCGAGACCCGCCCGCAAAGCTGGCGCATTCTGGCGCGCGCCGGCGATATTGACGTCACCTTTGATCTTTCGCTGGTCGAAACCACCGATGATCGCAGCATCACCTTGCGCGGTTCATCGGGCATGGCGCGGCTGGATTACGCCGCCGATACGTTGCTTACGCGCCATGACAACACCGCCGATCTGGTGCTGAACCCGCTGCTGAAATCGCTGTCTCAGGCGGGCGGGCATCTGCGTGAAGGCCTGCGCAATGCCGCCCTGCAAATCGCCTCGCTGAACCGCAAATCCCCCTATGGGCAGAGCTTTCGCGGCATGACGCGCGCGGTCTATGCCGATCTGGCCGCGAACCGCCCCGTTGATGCGCGGTTTTCCGGTGCATCGGCGGTGACGGTAATGCAAGCCATCGAGGCCGCCTTGGCGCATCTGCCTGCACCCGCCGCCCCCGCACCCATCACGGGCAGGCCCAATCCAAGCGTGATGGTAATCGGCGGCACCGGCTATATCGGGCGCAACCTGACCCGGGCGCTGGTGGCAGGCGGGCGCGATGTGCGGGTATTGAGCCGGGGCAGCCACAGCCCCTTTGCCGATATCGCGGGTCACGTCGAAACAGCCGCGGTTCCGCTTGGCGATCTTGACGCCATGGCCGGCGCGATGGCGGGTATCGACACGGTCTATAACCTGGCCAAATCCATGGATAAAACCTGGGACGCGGCGCTGGAAAACGATGTCGGAACCGCCCTGCGCGTTGCTGAGGCCGCTCAGCAGGCCGGGGTTGCGCGCCTGATCTATACCGGCACCATCGCGTCTTATGACATGTCCGACCGGGCCGATGTGATCACCGAGGAAACCGGCTTTGGCGATATTGAAAACCGCAATCTCTATGCCCGGTCCAAGGCCGAATGCGAGGCCCGCCTGATGGATCTGCACCGTGCCCGTGGCCTGCCCCTGATCATCGCGCGCCCCGGCATCGTGGTGGGCGGCGACGGGCCCTTGCAGCATTGGGGCATCGGGCGCTGGCATGGCGCAGGCGCGGTCAAGCTGTGGGGCAATGGCCGCAATATCCTGCCTTTCGTTCTGGCCGATGATCTGTCGGAAGGGTTGATCGCGATGATGGATCACCCACAGGCAATCGGACAGAGTTTTAACCTGGTTGGCGACCCGATCCTCACCGCGCGCGATTATTTCGATGCCATCCATGCCCGCCTGAATGCGCGTATCCGCGTCAGCACCGGGCATCTGGCCGGGCTTTGGGCCGCCGATGGTGTGAAATATGCGCTGAAACGCTATGGACTGCGCCGCCGCGATGCGCAGCGCCCGTCGCTGGCCGATTGGCGGTCGCGGGCGCATCTGGCGCGGTTCGACAACAGCCACCCCAAGACGGTGCTTGGCTGGCAACCGACGGCGGATCGCGAGGCGTTTCTGCGCGCGGCAATCGATCAGGCGGGCCTCTTTGGGCTCTAGAAAACCGGCTTAATTCTGCCAATATTATCGGGCAAAACACCCCCGACTGTCCGACCCGACCCCGAAATGGATTCAGATCTGACCATGAGCAGAGACAGAACAGGCCCCGATGATGCGCTGAGTGACAGCGAACGCGCCCGCCGGGTGCTGGAACAGCGCCTGCGCGCGGCCTTGACCGAAGGTGCGGAGCCGATTGCCGATGAAGGCGAAGAAGATGTGGACACCGCACCGCAACCTGCGGCAGCAGTGCGCCCCACCCGTGTGCCGGGCAACCCGCCGCCGCCGCTGCCGTTGATTGATCCGATCGCCGCGGAGCCGACCCCCGAACCCGAACCTGAGCCCGAAATCCTGGCCGAAATCGAACCCGCCCCGGTCTCAGCCGAGCCCGAGCCCGCGCCGGTTTCCACCACGCCCGCGGCACACGCCGATCCCGGCGACCTTTGGGATCATCTGGCGCAGATCCCGGTTGATCCCGCCCGGCTGGAACGCAACCTGGTGATCACCGCTGGTCGCCACGACCCGGCCCATGCCGCCTTTGACGTGTTGCGCACTCGGATGGTGCAGGCGATGGCCGAAAATGGCTGGCGGCGCGTTGGCATCACCTCGCCCACCGCCGGCTGCGGCAAAAGCTTCACCGCCATCAACCTGGCCATCAGCCTGTCGCGGCTCGAAGGCTTTCGCACCGTGTTGATGGATCTCGACCTGCGCCACCCCGGCCTGGCCCGCACGCTTGGCCTGAAGGACATGCCCGCCACCGCCGATTTCCTGCGCGGCCAGATCGGGGCGGGCGAATATCTGTCCACCTTTGCGCCCAATATGCTCAATATCGGCGACCGGCTGGCTTTGGGCGTGAACGGGCGCGCCGATGAGTATGCGGCCGAGCTTTTTGCCAATCCGACAACCGAACACGTGCTGCAAACCATGCAGGCGGATCTCGGTGCTGATCTGGTGCTCTTTGATCTGCCGCCCGCATTGGCGATGGACGACGTTCTGGCGCTGCGCCCGCATCTCGATTGCGTGTTGATCGTGGTCGGCGGCGGCGAAACCCGCGCCCGCGATGTGCGTGAGGTGCAGAACCGGTTGGGCGAGGATCTACCGGTTCTGGGGGTTGTCATGAACAAGGCCGAGCTGGACCAGGGCAGCGGTTATTCCTACGGCTATTGAGCCCCAAGATCAGGCCTCACACCCATTTTCACGCCCTCACCGGCCCTGCCTCTGCGCCAGGCCATGCGTTGCCCGGGTCTGCAGCATGGGCACGGTCCGCGCGATTGCCCGCCAAAACCCGCGCGCCAACCCCGCAATCACCACAACCAGGCCAACAATGCCCCCGATCCACAGCAATCGCCCGCGCTGCACCTGCCGGCGGCTGCGCAGGTTGGGGATGGCGATCACCGGCGTGACACCCAATTCGCGCTCCAGCTGTGCCGGGCTGCGCAGGCGGCCATCCAGGATCTCGATGGCAAGCACCGTGCCCAGAGCCAGCAGCGCCACCACGATGCCACCGGCCAGCGCGATCTTGCGGCGGCTTGGCGACACGGCGAATTCCGGCGCGATGGCAGTTTCCAGCACTTCAAAGCGTTCGGCCTGATTGCGGCTGTCCAGGAGCTGGTTCATCGCAGCCTCGGCGCGGCTGGTGGTGATGACCTCCAGCTCGCTCTGCAATTGCGTGATTTCACGCTCATATGCGTTGATCTGGCGCTGCACCTCGGGGGCCGCCGCGATCGCGGTTTCCAGATCGTCAATCGCCGCGCTCACAAGGTCCAGCCGCTGGTTCAAAAGATCCGACCGGCGCGCCTGCGCTTCGGCCAAGAGCTGCCCGGCGGCGTTTTCCAATTCAATAATCTGGTCTTCGATGGCGATCCGGCTTTCGGTCAGGCTGGCCAGTTGCGTGCGCTGCGTGACAATGGCGGCGGGCAGCGACCCGGCATTTTCCTGCTGGAACTGTGAATACTCATATTCCAGCGCGTCGATCTCGGTTCCCAAACGGGTTTCCTCCGAGACCAGAAACTCCAGCGTGCGGGTTGTCCGCCCCGATGTCCGTTCCACCGCTTCGGCCAGCACCCGGTCCAAAAACACATTGGCGACAGCGGCGGCGACCTCAGGGTCATCCAGCTGCACCGTGATCACCAACCCGGAGGGTTGAATTTCGGGCCGCCAGGCCTGTTCAGGATCAATCAGTTTCACGATCGAAACCGCCTGACGCAACAGCGCCACCCGCTCGGTCGTGGAATGATCATCTGGCCACAGATCAAATGCGTCCAGAACGGTCACGACATTGTCGCGCGACATCAATTGCTGTTCGATCAGGTCAAGCTCGCTGTCGGGATTGATCGTGCTGGTGGTGCCGCCCGACTGGTTGGTCAGACGTTCCACGACCTGCGCCGCCTCGATCTGGATCACGGCGGTGGCTTCATAGACGCGCGGCTGGCTCAAGGCGTAGTTCAACGCCAGCGGCAGGCCGACCAGCAAAATCAGCGCCACGACACGCCATTGCCGTTGCAAGATGCGCGGAATATCGCGCAGCGATGTAATCGGACCCATGCCGATTGCTCCTTCCCGAGCCGCGCCGCGACACCGATCAGGGTAGCGCGGAGAGAGAGGCGAACCCCTAATATTACGATCTCGGCCTGGCCAGCTGCCCCCGGGGCTGCCCTGCCATTGCCTTAATTTAGATGGTTTTGTGTCAAATTTCCAAGCTTTAGAGCGCCTGGACCGGGAAACATTCCATTTCCATATCCGGGATCGGTGCCGCAATTTGGCCACATTCGCCCGCGCGGAGCAAGGCCAGCGCCGTCAGCACATGGGCCTCGGCCTGCAGGATATGGCCCCGCAGCACCCGGCCTGAGCCATAAGGACCGAACCCGGTGGCCAGATGCGCGGTGAATTGGCCGGCATCGAGATCTGGCTGGATTGTCATGGCGTCAAAGCCCACCACCCGGCCCGACACCGGATAAAGCGCCTTATACGTGGCTTCCTTGGCCGAAAAGATGATCCGCGCCAGGAGCCCGCGATTGGCAGGCGTTTGCGTGCTGAGCCAATCCAATTCGTCCCCGGTCAGGATCTCGGGCCACAGATCGCCCGGCAGATCGGCGCGCGCCTCCAGATCCAGGCCCAATCCGCCAAGCCGTTGTTTTCGAGCTACAATCGCCAGGCAATCCCCGTCGTGATGGGTGATCGAGCCGACCACACCGCGCGGCCAGACCGGCGCACGGTCGGGTGCCATCGGGATGGCAAAGGGCAAGAGACCGATGCCGCATAACGCGGCCCGCGCCGCCGCGCGACCGGCTGCAAACTCGGCGCGCCGTGCGGGCGTGGCCCGAGCCATGGCAGCGCGCTCCCCGGGCCAGAGGTCATGCGCCGCATCGCTGCTGGTCTGTCCCACACCGATCCGGTGCCGGGTGCCAAAGAGGCGCAGCAAATCGTCTTTTAGCGCATTCATCCGCGCCCGCCCCGTGCCGCGCGCATGGCACGCCGGCGCGACATCGCGGCACTGCGGGTTTCGGCGCGCTGATGCGCCGCCGGATCGGGTGCGGCTGCATCGGGTTCAGAGCCTGCCGTCAGCCGGTCAACCTCGGCGGCCAGCGCCGACAGCACCGGAAAGCGGAAGATATCGGTGATCGAGAGCGCCGCGGCCTCAAGATCGCCGCGAATTTCACGATGCGCCTGCACCGCCAGCAGGGAATGCCCGCCGAGATCAAAGAAATGATCCTGCGGCGTGATGCCCTCGACGCCCAGAACCCGGGTCCAGATCGCGGCGATCCTGCCCGCCGT
>Ga0316207_10003055_pt1 | contig 16069 bp, 15 predicted proteins | sample 6weekpyrite_MG_FD_204943 | JGI IMG/M metagenome (GOLD analysis project Ga0316207, IMG submission 204943) | Microbial mat bacterial communities from mineral coupon in-situ incubated in ocean water Damariscotta River, Maine, United States -... | ecosystem: Environmental > Aquatic > Marine >... | reverse complement strand
ATTTCGTGTTCACGTTCGTCCGGAATAGGTGTTCACCTTCGCCGGAATACGCAAATCGACCACTCCATCACAACAACTCCTGAATCTTGCCAAGAATCGCTTCGCTTTCTTTATCCAGCGCGATGATTTCTTCAATGATGACCTGTGGCTCACGCAGTGGCACTTCTTCTTCTGCGTTCGGGTTTTTCACAGATAAATCCCATGTGGCCTCATCCAGCTCGGTAGTAGCCAATGACCAAGATTTTTCAGATTCTTTAGAGCCAGCTTGCAACTCAACAAACTCTTTTAAGTCGTTATCATTGAGTGGGTTGGTTTTACCCAAACTGCGGCCTGGGTCTAGCTGATAGAACCAGGTTTTTTGTGTGGGCTCGCCTTTGGTGAAAAACAACACCACGGTTTTTACCCCAGCCCCTAAAAAGGTTTTGGCTGGGCAATCCAACACCGTGTGTAAATTGCAGTTTTCTAGCAGGTCTTTACGCAGGGCAATAGCGGCATTATCGGTATTCGATAAGAAGGTGTTTTTAATAACGATAGCAGCACGACCACCGGGCTTGAGCATTTTGATAAAGTGCTGCAAAAACAAGAAGGCGGTTTCGCCGGTTTTAATGGGGAAATTTTGCTGTACTTCTTTGCGCTCTTTACCGCCAAATGGAGGATTAGCCAGCACCACATCATGCTGGTTGCTTGGGGTAATATCTTGTAGGTTTTCGGCCAGTGTATTGGTATGCACCACGTTAGGCGCTTCGATGCCATGCAGTATCATGTTCATGATGGCGATGACGTAGGCCAGTGATTTTTTCTCTTTGGCGTAGAAGGTGCTGGTTTGCAGTGTGGCTAGGTCATTGGTGGATAGATCTTTCTTTTCGCTGCCGCCCTGTCTTAGATAGTCATAGGCTTCACATAAGAAACCTGCTGACCCTGCGGCACCGTCGTAAATGGTCTCGCCAATTTGGGGTTGCAGTACGTCGATCATAGCGCGGATTAATGGACGCGGGGTGTAGTATTCACCGCCGTTACGGCCTGCGTTGCCCATGTTTTTAATTTTGGTTTCGTATAGGTGCGATAGCTCGTGCTTTTCTTCTTGTGAACGAAAGCGCAGCTCATCGACTTTTTCTAGGGCGTCACGTAGTGAGTAGCCGCTTTGGATTTTGTTTTTGATCTCACCAAAGATTTCACCGATTTTGTACTCGATAGTGTTCGGGCTTTCGGCCTTTTGTTTAAAGCTTTTGAGATAGGGGAACAACTCGCCATCAACATACTCCATTAAGTCATCGCCAGTGAGCGCGTTGTTGTGATCAAACTCTCCCTTGGCATCTTTTGGGGCTGCCCAAGTACCCCAGCGATGTTGTTCATCGATGATGTATTGGTAGCTCTCACCCATTAGCTCGGCTTCAAGCGACTTTTCGTGCTCCAGGTCGTCGAGGTATTTAAGGAATAGCATCCACGATGATTGTTCGGTGTAGTCGAGTTCGCTGGAGCAACCTGCGTCTTTGTGGAAGATGTCGTCGATGTTTTTAAAGGTTTGTTCGAACATGAGGTCCTGCAGTTAATTTTTGCTATTGTGATTGGCGCTATTTTATTTGGATTTTTTATAGTGTGGGCATGGTCTATCAATCAGAAAAAAGAACAATAAAAATAGACTGAAAAAAGAAAGATAACATTGCTATGGGAAGGTATCGCACCCCCTTCAAAGCCTACCAGCGAGACCTCCGTTTTTGCGCATCGCCCTGATGATAAAGCTGGTTCAGGTGAGCCAAACGTAACGCGCCATAGCGAAGACAGTATAGCGCCGGACGGCGGAACAAGAAAGCTTGTAGAATCTAGGCCTGGCATCAGGTCAGATGATAACGTAAAAGGCTATAAAGCGATTTTTTTCAAAGATCGATGCTGATGGAAGGCCGCACGGAGTAAAGATAACAGTATAGAGAAAGGATGAATCCTACAGGACACGGTTTTTACACGTATGAGTTGATGGGTATTGAAGTTTCGGATGGACTGTTGGACAAGGAATTGCCTCCTAAGCCCCCGCTATCAGAAACCTCGAAGATCGGGCAATCGACAGATAATAAGCTAACAACTGATGAATCTGGAGTCAATACGGAGCGTGACAAAAAGCAAGAGCCATGGGAAGGTATCGAACCCCCTTCAAAGTCTACCAGCGAGACTTCCGTTTTGGTGCATCGACCCGATGATAAAGCTGGTTCGGGCGAGCCAAGCGTAACGCGCCATAGCACTGATAATGGTCATTATCCCTTAACTAGGTTGGTCAGTTCTATTGGACCACGTCACTTTATTAGTCCTTGCTGGACTTGCATTTGGTGGAGACGGCGGCACGGTGAAGCGTGGCGCCTTGCCTTGCTGCTTTTTGTTTTTTAGCAAGGCATGTGACGCGCGGGTAATGGCTGGATGTCTATATTCTGATTCTCAGCTTGTCAGATAGCGGCGTGATGCTGCGGGTCTTTCTCCACTTTCAGCTTCAGCCCAAGTCCTTGTATGACTTTGGTAAAACTGGCCAGCTTGGGGTTGCCAGTCGCAGACAGCATTTTGTACATGCTCTCGCGGCCTAAGTGCGAACGCATGGCCAAGCCGGTAATACCATCCTCCTGAGCCTCAGCAATGTTCCTCAAGGCCATCAGGATAACTGCTGCATCACCATCTTCCAGGGCATCACTTAAGTATTCTGCCGCGACCTCTGGATCACGCAGGTGCTCGTTATGAGTCGCTCTTACATTACGCGCCATCTTAATTCCTCCGCTTATGATCTTTCCAATACTCTTTAGCTTTTTAGATGTCTTTGGATTGAGTCGATTTATCGCCACCACAAAGCAACAAGTACACCTGTTGTCCTTCTTTACCGTAATACACTCGATAACCTGGGCCATAATGGATACGTAGTTCACTAAGACCGTCACCGATTGGCTCAACATCTCCGAACAAGCCCAGCTCCATCTTATCTACTTGTATAATGATCTTGGCCTTCGCCCTCTTATCTCTCAGACTGCTGAGCCATTGAGCATACGGGCTTTTCCCTTTCTCATCCGTGTATTCGTTAATGGTATTTGTCATATCAGGCATACCCTTGATTGTATCCTAAAGGATACATTATGCAACTATTCATTTTCATCCTCTGACTCTGCATCAAGTGCAGCTAATAACACTTCCTCTGTCGCTTCTGGCTCACTCTCAACCGGCCTTTGCCTATGCATCGTCGGGTGTGTCATGTCATGAACCTGTTTCAGTTTAACAATGCTCACGTGAGTATAGATTTCAGTGGTGCCTATGCTGACGTGACCTAACATCTGTTGGATAAAACGGATGTCGGCACCGTTATCTAACATCAATGTAGCCATCGTGTGGCGGAACAAGTGACAAGAACCGGTTTTACCTGTATCAGCTTGTTTAATGTATTTGGTGACTAAGCGGCTTAATCTGTCTGGCGAGATCGATAAACCCGTCTTTTCCAGGAAGATATTTTGTTGGGCTGCCCATTTAAAAAGCCTCGGACCGCAATCAGTCTGGCGCTATGGTTTCATGCGCTGAAGGGATTGCCTCGCTTATCACGACTATGGTGGAGGATCGCGTTAAATTAACAGACAAAAAAGGTATTTAATCGCAGAATAATGAGAATAATCTGGCACTGGGTTTCATTAGAAAAGAAGGGGGGATCCCAAACATCGCTTTAAAGGTTCTGGAAAAATGCGCTGAGTCAGCAAAGCCTGCGGCATGCGCAGCCTCGGTGAGGGTCGATCCTTCAAGTGTCAACTCGAGGACGTGCCTTAATTTCATCCAGAGGATATACCGCCTGATGGGTATGCCTACTTGTTGCTTAAATAGATGTTGCATTCTGCTTTCAGATAAACTGATTGTCTGAGCCAGATCGCGACCTGAAAAAGATTGCTCAGGTTGCAGGTGCATCTGTGCTAACAAAACACCAATACGAGGGTCGAGTGTATTTTCTGATGAGATATAACCATTGAAAAACGTTAAACAGCTCCGTTTGAGTTGATTTGCCATCGCTGTGTCAATATCTGAGAAACAGCCTCGCAAGAGCTCTTGTACCAGTTCAGGCGGGAGGGGTTTAGAGATTAACAGTGGCTTTTTTTTGATTTGGCAGCTCGAATCGGTGCAATGATAATCCAAGATAGTCTGATAATTGTTTGAGCTTTTCTCCAAGTAAAGCAAACAAACGGAACCATCAACACACAGAATACTGTGATTAACATTCGCGCCGATGATGGCCGCATTGCATTGTTGCCATTGTTCTACACCGTCCCATCGGATTTTCAATTTGCCGGTCAAGGCAATACAACATTGAACGGCATGATGGCTGTGTAAATCCGGGTCGAAACTTTCGCCTAAATACATGACGCTATCGCGCCACACGAAAAATTTATTGGTATTGAGTCTATTCACATATTATCCCTTGATCGTTGAAGTGACTCCCTACTTCCGCTTAGGTTATCGCTTCATGGCCAAAGCAGTTTGACGATAAATAACGATAGCGCCAGGAACAATACCCTTCTGATCCAAATCTTACCATGATGCACTGCGGTATGGGCGCCCAGCCAGCCACCGAGAGTCATTCCAATCGCCAGCGCAAACCCGGCCGACCAGTATATTTCAACCTGAGATGCAAAAACGACCAGGGCAATCACGGTGTAGATCATCACGATAAACACCTTATGCATATTCACCCGTACCAGATCCAGCCCCATCATTCGATGTAAAACCGGCATCAGAATAAACCCCACACCGATCTGTATCATCCCCCCCCAAAAACCGGCGGCGATCATACAGACATGCCCCAGAGCGACCCGTTTCGGCGCCTGATTATTTGCCACGTCTGCGCCTTTTGAGTTGTCCCCCAGCGACATCAGAATCATCACAGCGATCATCACCGTTGCCAGCAATCGGTCGAACCAGACACCGTCAAGATTCACCCCCACCATCGCACCACCGATCGCACCGACCGAAGCAGCCATTCCCAGGGATAAGCTCAAGCGAAAATCGGACAAACCATTGCGGAAAAAAGCCATTACCGCTGCCAGGTTCTGTGCCAGAATTCCAATTCGGTTGGTGCCATTGGCAACGGGGGCCGGGATGCCCATAAATAACATGACCGGCACCGTCAGTAAGGAGCCTCCCCCGGCCATCACATTGAGCCAGCCGGCAAAAATACCGACCATCGCCAGCCCAATCAGTGCAGGATAATCCATGCTAGCCCGCTCCCGCTTCATGCCTGGACAAGTGCTCGCCCTGCATGCGACTGTCGGGATGAGTTGAAAGCAAGCTAAACCGTTTATTTGAGCCAGGCCGCGTCATGAGTAGCCGATTAAGTTGGGAAGCCAGAGCACGATCCCCGGCATTGCAATCAGCACCGCAATCGTGATGACATCCGCCGCAAAGAAGGGCAGGCAGCCTCGGAATACATCTTGAACCGAACACTCCGGCCGGACACCGGCCACCACAAAGCAATTAAGCCCAATAGGCGGTGTAATCAGACACAGTTCCGCCATCTTGACCACGATAATTCCGAACCAGATGGAGCAACCGACACTGGAAACACCAAATGCCGATTCGGCAGCAGTCACTGCCTCGCCACCGTTCAGGGCAATAATCGCCGGGTAAACTACCGGCAAGGTTAACAGCAGCATTCCGATGGCATCCATAAACATGCCGAGTACCGCGTAAGCGCAAAGAATCAATAACAGCGTTAGCATGGGACTTTGATCGAGACTGACAATCCAGTCGGAAAAGGTACTGGGCAGATCAGCAAAGCCCAGAAAGCGAACGTAAAGCAGCACGCCCCAGATGATTGCGAAGATCATCGCCGACAGTTTGGCGGTCTCCATCAGTGAGCTTTTAAGCTCCGGCCAGCGAGAGCCCTTAAACAATGCAATACAAAGGATGACAAAAGCGCCCAGCGCTCCGGCCTCGGTGGGCGTCCCGACGCCGCCGTAAATACAGACCATGATGATCGCAACAACAACGAAGATCGGCAATGCGCCGGGTACGGACTCAAAACGTTGTTTCCAGCTAAAGCCCGTCACGGGTGGGCCAAAGTCTTTTCGAGTCATGGCGAGCATAACCACCAATCCGCCGTAGATCAGAGCCGAGACCGCTCCGGGAAGAAATCCCGCCATCAGCAGGGCTCCGACATCCTGTTCGACGATAATCGCGTAGATAACCAGGATGGCCGAGGGTGGAATCAGTGATGCCAATGTGCCACCCGCTGCAACAACACCGGCGGCGAAGCGTTTGTCATAACCGAGCTTCAACATTTCGGGCACCGCAATGCGGGCAAACACCGCCGAGGTGGCCACTGAAGCACCGGAGACGGCGGCAAACCCAGCAGTGGAAAACACCGTGGCCACGCCCATTCCGCCCGGCAACCAGCCAACCCAGCGCTTGGCTGCTTCAAACAGGGCACGGGTCAGGCCGGCATGATAGGCCAGAAACCCGATCAGGATAAACGTCGGAATGAGCGACAAAGCCAGAGATGAGACTTTCGAGTGGGGAATGGTGCCGGCCATTTTGACCGCCACCATAAAGCCTTTTTCAAAACCGAGTTTGGCAGAAAAGATCCATACTAGCCCGAGAAAGCCAGCGAGTGCGGCGGCTAAGGCCACCCGAACGCCAAGTACAACAAATAGCAGCATGGCACCGGTGACCCACATTCCGATCGTGGTCGAATCCATACTGCCCATCGTGTCAAAGATACCGTTCATTTATCCGACGCCTCGTCACCAGAGCCAATCACCGATTCGGCTTCTTTGGCCGCGACATCTGCCGCGCTCTCGATCAGCGGCACGGCGACCGGTTGCTCGCCGCCCTCCTTGATGGCTCGCAGATAACCCCAAATCTGAATAAGCAGTCGTAATGCCAGTACTGTCAAAGCAAATGGCACCACCAGCTTGGCCGGCCAAGTGGGCAGGTTGATGTCCAGCGACGAGTCTCCAATACTGTAAGCTCGCCAGAAATGCAGATAGGAACCGTAGATCAATACCAAGGTAACGACGAACATCAGGAGGGTTGAAATCAGTTCGGTGACCCACAGAAAACGTCCATGCAAATGTCCCACCACGATGTCCATTCGGATGTGCCCACCCAGACGCTTGGTATAGGCGATCCCCAGAAAAGCAATAAAGGCCATCGACTGTTCGACCCAGTCAACATAACCATTAATCGGAGCAGAAAAGAGCCAGCGTCCTAACACATTTGTCGTCGCCAGTAATACCAGCAAGAAGATTACCCCACCACCGATCAGGTTCAGGGCCGACTCGAAGCGAAAGAACAGGCGATCGACAAAACTCAATTTCGACGCGTCTTCAATTACCGTTGCAGAAGCGGACATAATGCACCTCGATACATAAGGGAAACTGTAGAGCCTCTTGCAAAAGGCTCTGTCGAAAATATTAACATCAACGGCGTCTCGCCGACGCCGAACTGCTGTCGCCCCCGCACCTTAGGTGCAAGAACGACTTAAGTGGCAAAGTATCTATTTGGCGAACAATGCCGAGGTGTAATCGAACAATGCTTTAGAGTCAAAATCCTTCGCATACTTGGCGACCCATTCCTTCCTGACAGACTCTGCCAACTGGTTAAGCTCGGTTGTTTGCTGTTGATTGAAGGTCACCATTTTCAACTGCGCTTCTTTTACTGCCGCCTGGTATTTTTGGGTGGTGTTTTGCTCATAGTTGTTAACATAAAATGCCAAGGCCTCCTCCACCGACCCCAGCAAGGCTTCTTTGTGAGCGGGCTTGAGTTCATTTAAGGCATCGGTATTAACAACCACCGGGCAATTGGCGGTTCCGAGGTTCAAATTGGTGGTTGCCCATTTTCCGACCTTGTAGGACTTGGTGGCCAAATGCGCGTGCGGCGCGAATGAAGCCGCGTCAATGACGCCGGAATCCATTGATTGTCGAACCTCAGAGAAAGGCACACCCGTCTTGACCGCCCCCAGTTTTCCCAGCACACCCATGATGCCACCCGGACCTCTTACGCGCAGCCCGTCGAAATCTGCCAGTTTGTCAATTGCGTCCCCCTTACTGACGATATTGTACTGTGGCATTGGCGTGGGCATCAGCAGGGTTGCGTTCCATCTAGCCAGGTCTTTCTTAACGATTGGATGCTTAAATACTTCTGTGTAGATTTCCGAGATTCTTGTCAGCGAAACATCGAGTGAAAACGGCAACTCGGTCACGGTGATCGAAGGGTTTTTGTCAGTGTGATAAAAGGAGCAGAACTGAGCCATTTCGAAGGCGCCGATGGCGATGCCATCCAGATTCTCCCGTGACTTTGAAAGCCCTCCATAGGAGATCTTTAGCTTAAAATCGCCGTTGGTTTTAGCTGAAACCAACTCTGCGAGTTTCTCGACATTTTCGGTAAAAGCACGTCGCTTACCCCATAAGGACACATTCCACTCGGTTGCCGCCTGGGCCTCACCGAAGATAAATCCGCCCAGCATAGCCGAAGTGACGAGTACTTTTTTGAGACTGTTCATGCATTTTATTCCTTAATATTATTATTGGATACGCCTTCTTCTGGTCGCCAAGTTAAACACAGAGCTTATCTTAGCCTGGAAGGCATGAGCCCGCGACGACGGCAATGTTGTTCGCCAGATCGTCAGCATAGAGCTAACCATAGCATTAAGCAGTAACAGCGCCAATGTTTCTACTTGACTAGATCAACGCGAACGCCCCCTTGGTGGCGAACAATCATTGGCTTGTGATAATGTCAGGTCACAGCAGCGGTCACATTTCGGCTTCATTTTTAACATCGTTTAGCGCTGCTTATTTATGATTGGCCGTAAAAATATCACGCCTCGGCTGTCTGCATAGGCGAACCATCGCGGGCCATGCTGCACGTTTACAAGACTGACTTAAACACGGACTGGAAATCTTCATCAGGACTGATAAAACGTAATAAGCTGAGCGCGCCACAGTGTAATGCTTCTGTTGCCTGAGCCGCACTCGCTAGCTGACCCTTTTGATACAGTTCAGCCAATACCTCAACTTGATTAACAAACTTTTCATACAGTTCTTCAAGTTCATCCAACCAGCTTTCGGAGAATAAACCTTTGATTCTTTCATTCCTGATCCAGCTTTGCAGATGGCGACTTTCAACGTTTCCATTATCTTGGTGTTGAGTAAAACATGGTTCAGACTGCATCCTGTATAGTAAGGTTTTAAGCCAGTGCACCGTGGTAATTTCAAGTAACTTTAACCTTTGCTTTTCGGTGGAACGATGCACCCTGCCACAGGCTATCCAGTCTTCATTAATGTTATAGCTTTGCAGCCAGACCGAAATCTTATCCGCAGGCATCGGCCGGGCGATACCGTAACCTTGTGCGTGTTCGCAGCCCATCACAATCAACATCAGGCCATGCTCAACAGATTCAACTCCTTCAGCAATGACACCACGATTAAACGAATTTGACAGTCCGATCACGCTCTCAATGATGGCATAATCCTCGGGGTCATCCAGCATGTCAATGACAAAGCTTTTATCGATCTTGATGACGTTGGCGGGCAGGTTTCTCAAATGGGTTAAAGAGGAATAATCGGTTCCAAAATCATCCAGGGCAACACTGACACCCAAAGCATCTCGGCAATGGCCAATTACGCTGTTAATCGCCCTCAGATCGCTCAAGACACTGCTTTCAAGAATCTCAAGCTGCAAGCAACTAGGGTCGATATCAGGGTGTTTTGCCAGTGCCGCAGTCAGATCATCTACAAATGAAGGTGAGAGCAAGTGATGAGAGGCAATATTAACACTGACCTCAAATGCAATTCCCTGCTTTCGCCAGATGTTGAGTTGGTGCAAGGCCTCACCGATTACCCATTGCCCTATCTGAATTTCTATATCGGTACCGTCAATCAGGGGGAGAAATTCCGCCGGCAAGATAAGACCTTTTTGCGGGTGCTGCCAGCGAATAAGGGCTTCTACGCCCAACACCAAACCCGTTTTCATATTCACTTTAGGCTGGTAATACAAGCAGAATTCTTGGCTCTCGAGCGCTTGTTGTATTTCTTTTAGTCTTGCATGTTTTTGAATAGCGTGTTCATCCTTTTCAACACTGTACAGGCAATAGTGATTCCGCCCGGCTATTTTGGCTTCATACATTGCATGGTCAGCGTGACGCATCAACGTATCCGGGTCGGCATCATCCAAAGGGTAAAAAGTGACGCCAATGGATGCACTGATCTTGACGACCTTGTCTTCAATGATAAACACCTGAGCGAGGGAATGCTGAATCCGCTGCAACATCTGTTCGCCCATCGCGCAAGAGTCAAGATTACCCAATAACAAGGCGAACTCGTCACCGCCCAATCGAGAAACGGTATCTTCCTCTCTAATCGTGACTTTGATGCGTTCCGCGACTTGAATAAGCAATTGGTCGCCTGTTTGATGGCCATATTGGTCATTAACGGGTTTAAAGTTATCCAGATCCAGAAAACAGATGGCGAGCAGGCTATCTGTACGCTTGCTGTGGGCAATACTCTGCGAAAAACGATCTGCAAACAACAAGCGATTAGGCAAATGCGTTAGTACATCGTAATGCGCCATCTGCTCTAGCGACCTTTGCAGTTCTTTGCTCTGGGTGATATCAGAAAAAAGACCAACATAGTAAAGCACATCGCCTTGTTCGTCCTTCAGAGACGAGATATTGAGCAACTCTGCATAAAGTTCGCCGTTTTTCTTGCGGTTCCAAACTTCACCTTGCCAATAGCCTTTCTCTGCAAGGGTTTGCCACATCTCTTGATAAAATTCCGGACCCTGCTGGCCCGAATTCAGTATTCTGGGGTTTTGACCAATAATTTCATCTCGACTGTAACCCGTGGCCTCACAAAATGTTGTGTTTACGTCAACAATGATGCCATTTACATCGGTAATGGTAATCCCTTCATGTGTTTCTTTAAAGACTCTCGATAACAGCCTGAGCCGGTCATCCGATTCCTTGCGTTCTAATTCCATACTCGCTCGAACAGCCAGACTGCTTTTGAGGTCTGCTGCCTGAGGCACAAACTTGATGGGCTGTTCGTCAAAAATAGCAATCAGGCCGATGTTTCGTTGACGGCTGTTGATTAAGGGGGTGCCCAGAAACCCCTGGATCACTAATTTTCCGAAAGGGTGCTCTATTGGAAACGGGTTTTGAAAGTTATCGCTAGCATAGCATTCTTGGCGTTGCAGCAGGTTCCGCACTTCTGGATGCACCATTTGGCAGGAAAAGTTTTCTAGGTAGCTTCCTCCGGCCCAAACTGCAAGTGTATCCAGGTTACCGTCCTGATTTGGATCAATGCGCGCAATAATCACATAAGAGGCTTGATACGCACTGGCTAATTGACGAACGATCAACCGAAAAATATCGTCATCAGAGGTCGAGCCACTTTCCGCCAGGGTTCGCAAAACCTGCTCACTGCGCTTGCGTTGAGAGATATCTGTATGAATACCAATCACTCTTAAAGGCTGATGCGCCTCATCCCACTCAACTACCTCGCCAATAGAGTGAATCCATAGCCAACCGCCATCTTTGGTTCGACTTCGATACTCCATTTGACCAGGGCCTGTTGCTGTCAGACGTTCCGAATAATACTCAAACACAGCCTGTTGATCATCGGGGTGGACGCTCTGCCGCCATTGATCAACATCCAAACTAAACTCTGAGGGATCGTAACCCAATAATTTGGCATACTCATCACTGACCACTAATTTTCCACTCGGCACATCAAGATCGAACCATCCCTGGCCGCTGGTCGACAAGGCCAGATCCAGCCGTTTTAAGTTATCATTTAATGTTTGGGTTCGCGCCAATACGGTCTGCTCCAGCTGGATTTTGTTGTCCCGCATGCGCGCGATCAGCGAGGCTGATAACGTGATCAAGGCGGTAAAAATCAAGCCCAGAAATACCGTCGCGAAGGTCAGGGCGGGACTCCTCCAGCCATTTAGCGGAGCCACCTTAAACATCCATAAGCCATTTGGAACCTTGATCGGATACTGCTCCGGTGCCACAGGTAGCGGCCCGCCCGAACTCGATATCATTTGAATTTTTCCCGTATCAGGATGCATTCGTGACAACTCGTAGGCAATACCCGCATCTGCCAGTTCATTTAGCCTGGCAGCTTCAAGCACCTCGGGAAAACGAATTAGCACGATCGCGAAGCCCCAAAAAACCTCAGCCCCCATCTCATCTTCCAAATAGATGGGAAGACGACCCGCCGCAGCCACTCCGCCTTGAACCAGATTAAAGGGCCCAGCCAGAGTTAATTCACCGCTATCGCGGGCCAGAAAAGCTTCTTTATTTCGTGCCTTATCCAACAGCAGGTTATGCCCAATGGCTTCCACATTTCCAGCCAACGGGACGATATGCTGTATCACGCCATCTGGCGCCAATTGTAATGATGCAACCCCTCCGTAGTAGGGAAGCATTTCGGCGGCTAATTCAGTGAAGCCGGACACGTCACCTTTTTGAGTACGAACCAGGGCTGCAAGTGGATACGTCGCCGATAGCGCACGAAACACCTTGTCTGTCATCAGGCTAACGTAACTGTTGGATAGCTTGTCAATGGACACGCGTTTTTGTTGCTCATTGAAACGATCAAATAAATAAATAGCGACCAGCGAAATGACTAACGACACGATGAGCGAAATAACAGAAACGACATGATTTCTTACTAATTCTCGAAAGGTCTTGAACATTCATTTCCTTCTATACGAAGATGCCAATGGCAAACCCTAGACTGAAAACATTGACTTGTGAGCCTCTTTCTATATTTGATTTTAACCTAAAAAACGCAGCCGAATCACTAAAGTATCGATCGCGTAACGGGCACCCAGAGAGAGTTGATGATGGCCGTTAATATTGTTATCGTCCTTGCGGTGCATCCCGTTGATTGCGCTTTCAACCTTGGAAGCGTTTTTTAGCTTCCAGATCGACCAACAGGGTACACCGCTTTTTATTTTGATTCACAGACCAGAAATCATCATCAATCACTTTTCGTGACGCAACTTTTGTTTCTCGGTTCAACTTAACTCGGTTTATAGGAAGTACTTGAATGCAATGGATGCGATCTCACATCTCGCAATTTTTTTCATCGTTTTTGCTGTTTCTGTTACAGGCCTGTGGTGGAAGCAGTAGCGGTGGCGGTATTTCAGAACCAAGTATTGATCTAGCGGACGCGCGGGCATTTAAAACAAATGCGTTGTACAGTAATGTTATCGCAGACTGCATACGCGCAAACTCAGTCAACAATTTCTGTTCACTTGAAACACTGCCCATAATTGGGCTGGAAACAAACGCACCAACGATTGAGGACATTATGGATCGCGTGGTGGTGTCGCACGACTGGATGGGGCAACGTTTTGAACAAATATTAGGCACATTGCCACCCGAAATGCTGACGCTGTTTCAAGCGGTGACCGCCATTGTGATCGATTCGGACATTCGACCTTCCCGTTATCTTCCTGGCACTGGCGCCATTTATCTTGCCCCGTATTATTTATGGTTATCCGTTGATGAAAAACGGACTGTTAGTCTAAAAGAAGACTTCCGCTCCGGGTTTGACGATGCGCTGTCTTTCAGAGTTCTTAACCGCTATTTAAAAAATGGTCAATATGCGTTTGACTATGCCTCACTGACCAATAATTCAACCCGAACGATTAACGACATCGAGATCCTCACTGCACGTATCCTGCTGCATGAACTGGCCCACGCAAATGACTTCATTCCACCCGGCAGCTTCAACAGCCTGATGTTATCGCAGAACCTCGCGCAAGCCTTTGATACTCTCCAAGGTTCTCATATTTCTTATCGTCTCATGAATCTGATGCCCATCGAATCTTCAACAATGCTCTCGTTGGCGGGTGTTATGTATAGGGGCAACACGCCATCAAACGCTGACTTGACCCTAAGCGCTAGCGAAGTTGGGGGCGCCTTTGAACCCGATGGTGCCAGTGACGACTACGCTTATACCTCTCGCTCTGAAGATATCGCCATGCTGTTTGAAAGTACCATGATGAAATACTTCTTTGATGTCGACCACGAGATTGCCTTTACCAATGTGCCTGAAAATCCATATTACTGCGACTACTACAACATTGCCTGGGGCGCAATTGGTCGCATTGGCGATAGTAATGTAAAACCCCGGGCACAATTTGCGGTATCGGAAATATTACCTAACATGAATTTCGCACTATTTTTTCAGAATCTTGATGCGCCAGTTAACACTTCAGGTAGCTGGTGTCCTGAAACTTCTTCAAGTTTATCGGCGTCAAAACGACCGATACTCAAAGAAATGCCGATGGCCGATAGAACAAAGCCCTATTTGTAACGGTGCTCAACACATGATGCGTAGAGAGATTTTTTTCCCTGATAAGAGTCGGCAATTTCGAGGCAAGCGCTGGCTTAAAATTGCGCTTCGAACGGGTCACTTATTGGGACTGGCAGGTGTTGGGGCGGTGTTCCTGTTTAATCAGGCAATTCCCGGCTCGCCGTATTACCTGTACCTGCTGGTCGGAACCGGGTTGGCAATGATTGCCTTAGATCTCTGGTCTAACGGAATCTGGATTTATCAGCTAAGAGGCCAGGCAATCATCATCAAGCTGTTTTTGTTCGCAGCATTGCTCACACAAGCAGATTACACCAGCACATGGTTTATCGTCATTGTTATTTTGTCGGGGATTATCTCTCACGCCCCGGGAGACCTGCGTTATTATTCAATTATTCATAAAAAGCGTCTGAATCGTTTTGCCGAGAAGGGGTGACAGGTGCGAGGCTGAGTCGCAAACCATCGCTCCCAGCTCCCCGCTCCTTTTCTTAATCTACTCCCAGCCCTCCACACCGCTCATATCAGGAAGTTCATGGGCAATGCCTTTGTGGCAATCAATGCAGGTTTTATCGCCACTTTCTAACGCAGTCGCGTGCTGTTTTATCGAACGACGTCCTTGTTCGCTGAGATCCATATACTCATAGTTGTGGCAGTTTCGACACTCTCGTGAGTCGGTCTCTTTCATTCGGGCCCACTCACTCATCGCCATCGTCTTACGATTATTTTGGAACTTCTCCCGGGTATCGATATAGCCGGTCAAGGTTCCCCAGAGCTCTTTACTGGCTTTGATCTTGCGGATGATTTTATGCGTCCAGTCTTTTGGTACATGGCAATCCGGGCAAGTAGCGCGTACGCCCGAGCGATTACTGTAATGGATGGTGTCTTTGTACTCCAGGTAGACATTGTCTTCCATCTCGTGACAACTGATACAAAACTCTTCGGTATTTGTGACCTCCAATGCAGTATTAAACCCGCCCCAGAAGATAATGCCAGCCACAAAGCCGATGATCAAAACGCCCCCCAGGGCCATTTTTGCAGGTGACTTTAAGCGCTCAAGAAGATTACTCATTTAATTTCTCCAATCTCTGGAATATTCTAGCGGCCTGTCAAAGAACAGCATAAAAGTCTTTAACAGCTTATTTGCCAACCCAAACTGCTGCCCTAGTTATCTTGCAATGCTTCAACGGATTTGAAATCATTTTTCACCAAGGGTTTTGCATCTGCCTGGGTAACATGGCACTGGCTACAGAAGTAGCGTCTGGGGGAAACATCGGAAAGCTGCGCGCCATCACGTGTTTCGAAATGCGTCATGCTAACTTTGGTCGCTCCCGCTTTACGGTAGTTTTTCCAGCTATGGCATGACAGGCACTTGTTACTGTTCAGGTCAACATCGTAACCACGAATCTTGTGTGGAATCAGTGGTGGCTGATGCAAATAGTCTCGTTCATAGGTTTCGCGATCCCTCGGAATACGCTTAAGCGGTTCGGCAGATGGGACTATATCCAGCTCCGCCGAACGGAGAGAGTTCAGACCACCATTATCTGCTTGGGATTGTGACGCGACAAACATCCCCAGCAACGCCCCTGTTATTACCATGAATGATAGTTTCTTCATTGCTTCATCTCCGGTTTATTAGACTAACCCGTCATAAAGACGAATAATTTCTTTGAACAGATATTGATACAGCGTCCTCAGTTATGACGTACAGATATGACATACAGAGTCATCAATACCGATTCCCA